>SAMEA3663023__coassemble_687_pt1 | contig 47610 bp, 45 predicted proteins | sample SAMEA3663023__metabat2_low_PE_038 | metagenome-assembled genome bin SAMEA3663023 (sample SAMEA3663023) | pig gut metagenome | biome: pig gut; feature: pig-associated habitat; material: faeces | place: France | collected 2012
ACTTACGCCGATGGTACTGCAATGCAATGCGGGAGAGTAGGAAGCCGCCTTCTTTCAGACAAAGCGAAGCCCCGAGGATAGAAATATCTTCGGGGCTTTTTATATTATTATCATCTTCGGGGCTTATAATTATTTCCCAAATTCTATTCTGAAGGTTGTGCCTTTGCCAATTTCTGTTTCCTTTATGAAAATCTTTCCTTTATGATAATTCATTATGATTCTTTTGGCTAATGACAATCCCAATCCCCAACCTCTTTTCTTGGTGGTAAATCCAGGAGTAAAAACGTTTTTGATATTCTTTCTTTTTATACCCTTACCACTGTCCTTTACTTCAATAACTATCTTTTCCTTTTCATAAAAAGTGTTTATATCAATCTTCCCATTACCTTCCATAGCGTCTACTGCATTTTTACACAGGTTTTCTATTACCCATTCAAATAATGCGGGATTGATTCTTGCGATAATTTCTTTTTCTGATGAATGATATGTAATATTGACTTTCGACGAAGTGCGTTTATCCATATAATCCACGACATGCTTTATAACCTCGACAATTGATGTATTCTTTAATTCAGGGATAGAACCAATCTTGGAGAATCTTTCAGCGATTATTTCAAGTCGTTTCACGTCCTTGCACATTTCATTTATCATGTTGTCTTCTGGATAACTATCCTTCAATATCTCAGTCCATGCCAACATACTTGAAATAGGAGTACCAAGTTGATGAGCAGTTTCTTTAGAGAGTCCTACCCAGACCTTGTTTTGCTCTGCTTGTTTTGAAGAAAGTAATGCAAATATTGCCACAATGACAAAAATGAATACCACTCCCAACTGCACATAAGGGTAAGTTGCTAGTCTTTTTAACATTGTTGACTCGGTAAAACATACAAGTTGATAGTCGGACGTCCCTTCCAAATTGATTTTAATAAATTTTCCAGCTTTATAATAATCATCCGCCAATTTTTTGATAATCCTTATAGAATCATTAGCATTATTTGCATCAATAGTCAGATTACGATAGTCGCAAATAGCACCTTTTGATGACAGAACAACAACAGGTATGGTGTTGTTTGACTTAATTACATTCAATACCAAAGACAAATCGGTGTTTTCTGAAGCATTGTTAAGAGTGTGCAATGCTTCAGCCCAAGTCACCATTTTGCTATTTTCCTCGTTTGATAAGTCTTTAATAAGAATATGAGATATTACGAGAGATGCAACCGCAATAACAATGGCGGCGATAACGAGACAAATTTTCACCTGTCTTATTCTGTCAGTCCATATCATCGATTAAGTTCTTCTTTTAGGAATTTTGCCGTGAAACTAGTTTTGGATTTCGCCACCTGCTCAGGGGTTCCTGTTGCGCATACAATTCCGCCTGCTCTACCGCCTTCCGGACCTATGTCAATAATATGGTCGGCCATCTTGATAACATCCAAATTATGTTCAATCACAATTACGGTGTTTCCGCGGTCAACAAGTTTCTGTAGTACGTCCATTAGTATTCTTATATCTTCGAAATGCAAACCTGTAGTTGGTTCGTCGAGGATGTAAAGAGTCCTTCCAGTGTCTTTTTTGCTGAGTTCGGTAGCTAATTTTACTCTTTGGCTCTCACCTCCAGATAGAGTTGTAGATGGTTGTCCTAACTTGATATATCCCAAACCGACATCCTGTATAGTTTTTATCTTCCTCAGTATATCTGGGACGTTTTCGAAGAACTCAACAGCTTGGTTAACTGTCATTTCAAGTACATCTGCAATACTCTTTCCTTTATATCTCACTTCAAGAGTTTCTCGGTTGTATCTTTTCCCATGACACACCTCACACGGTACCATAACGTCAGGCAAGAAGTTCATCTCAATGGTTTTGTATCCATTGCCGTTACATGCCTCACATCTTCCGCCCTTCACGTTAAACGAGAATCGCCCTGGTTTGTATCCCCTAATCTTTGCTTCAGGAAGATTGACGAAAAGAGAACGGATATCCGAGAAGACGCCAGTGTAAGTGGCTGGATTGGATCGTGGTGTCCTTCCAAGCGGACTCTGATCAACATCCACAATTTTATCAATATTTTCAATACCCTCTATAGAATCATACTCAAGAGGCTCCTTAAGTGAGCGGTAGAAATGCCTACTAAGGATAGGCTGGAGAGTCTCGTTTATTAGGGTTGATTTACCCGAACCGCTCACTCCCGTAACGACGATTAGTTTGCCTAAAGGAAATTCAACGTCGATACTCTTGAGGTTATTGCCTTTAGCTCCATGCAGCCACAGGCTCTTTCCATTGCCCTTCCTTCTGTGTTTGGGTATTTCGATATTCATCTCACCGTTCAGATACATACTGGTAATAGTGTGCTGGCGCAGCATTTCCTTGGGAGTGCCTTGGAATACGACCTCCCCTCCCTTGCGTCCAGCTTTCGGACCTATGTCAACAATATAGTCAGCGGCAAGCATCATGTCTTTGTCATGTTCAACGACAATCACTGTGTTTCCAATATCCCTTAGTTCTTTCAGAGACTTAATAAGTCTTTCGTTGTCCCTTTGGTGAAGTCCGATACTGGGTTCATCAAGAATGTATAGGACGTTGACAAGTTGAGAGCCTATCTGAGTGGCGAGTCTTATACGTTGGCTTTCTCCACCCGATAGACTGGCCGACTGTCTGTTAAGCGAAAGATAGTCAAGGCCCACTTCAAGCAAAAAGTCAAGTCGTGTCTTTATTTCCTTTATGATTTCCGTAGCAATGGCTTTCTGTTGCGTGTCAAGATGCTCCATAGCCTTGTCAATCCATTCCCTCAGTTCGCAGATGTCCATACTTGCCAATTCCGCAATGTTCTTATCCCATATCTTATATGAAAGAGCCTCGCGGTTTAGTCTGTTTCCGTGACATTCATTACATACTTTCATAGCCGTAAACTGTTCCGACCATTTCTGTGCACTGGCAGAGTCGTCATTTTCCATAACATTATGCAAGTATTTCACGACTCCGTCATAGGTGGAAAAAAAATCGGTTGATGTTCCAACCAGTTCTTTACTAATTTTTACCGAACTGAGCGAACCATACATAACCTCATTGAGAGCCTCTTCAGAAAGCTCTTCAACCGGTGTTTTCAAGTCGAAGCCATATTGCTTCAATACAGAGTCAATCTGCCAGAAAATCATCTGGTTCTTATATTTGCCTAACGGAGCTATTGCTCCATTGTATATGCTTACCTCCCTTTTGGGGATCACCTTGTCAATGTCGATTTCGTTGACGACCCCAAGCCCCTTGCATTTGGGACATGCTCCCTGTGGTGAGTTAAACGAAAAATTGTTAGGCGCTGGGTCACTGTAAGCAATACCAGTAGTAGGACACATCAGGCGCTTAGAGAAGAACTTTACGTTTTTTGTATCGTTGTCAAGAATCATAATAAGTCCGTCACCCGCTTTCATTGCCGTGGCTACGCTTTTTTTCAGTCTATGGTCATCCTGCCCATCCTTCACTGCCATTTTGTCAACAACGACCTCAATGTCGTGATTTTTGTATCTGTCAAGTTTCATGCCTTCAGTAATCTCTTTCAGCATTCCATCCACACGTACATAAAGATAACCTTTACGTCTGAGACTCTCAAACAGTTCGCGGTAATGACCTTTCCTGCTTCTCACCACGGGGGCCAATACCATTATCTTTCTGCCTGAATAATCTCTGTGAATCATTTCCACCACCTTATCCTCTGTATATTTCACCATCTCCTCGCCAGTGGCATAACTGTAAGCCTTTCCTGCCCTTGCAAACAGAAGTCGCAAGAAATCGTATATCTCAGTAGTAGTGCCCACAGTGGATCGTGGGTTTCTGTTGGTGGTTTTCTGTTCGATGCTGATAACCGGACTCAACCCAGTGATTTTGTCAACATCCGGTCTTTCCATGCCTCCAAGGAAATTGCGGGCATAAGCCGAGAATGTTTCGATATATCTTCTCTGCCCCTCGGCATAAATAGTGTCAAAAGCCAATGACGACTTTCCCGAGCCCGACAATCCTGTTATTACCGTCAAACTGTCCCTCGGTATTTCCACGTCAATATCCTTAAGGTTGTGTACTCTTGCCCCCCAGACATTGATGAATTCCCCCTCCTTGTTTATGTTATTGTTGCTCATTTTCGATATAAGTTCTTAATATGTTCACATCCTTTTTGATATTATATTCCCTTCCGTCTGCCCCCTTAGCCTTGACCAAAACAAAATATGTGCCGTCCTTCACCGGTTTTCCGTGAGCTGTTCCGTCCCATCCTTCATTGATGTTGGTCCAGTCAAACAACTTCTGTCCCCATCTGTTGAATATGTATGCATGAAACTCGATGATGCTCCTGTGATTTGATTTCGCTTTGTATATGTCATTTACACCATCCCCGTTAGGAGAGAAGGCGTTGGGCATTTCCAATATACTGGTACTGATGGTTACATAGATACTACCTAATAATTCGGGGGCGCTTGCTTCGTCAAAAGTGGCATATAGTGAGACGACAAACGTACCCGATTCGGAGAAAGTATATGATGTACTCTCTTCGTATCTCGTGACAAAGGGAGTCTGTTCCCCCTCTCTTATGAACCTCCATTCCAATGCAGGCTGTTCGCCGTCTGGTATGTCAGTTATTGTCGTGCGAAACTCAACCTCCAAAGGCGCCTGTGCATCAGCGATGGCATCAGTCGTCTCAATTCTCTCCCCATTTGCATCTGTATAGACTGCAGTGGGGATAATGTCTGCAATAGCACAATTATGCGCAAAAATGCACAAAAAAAGTACAAATAACTGTCTAAAATCCATTATTATTCAAATATTTCGTGCAAATTTAGTGAATTTAGTTGATTTACCCACTTTTTTTTAGTAATTTTGTTGCCGATATTTAAAAATATTCGAATATGAAACGACTTTTAAGATATTTTTTGGTGCTTTTGGTGCTTTTTGGTACATGTGAAAGCCTCCTCGCCCAGACCAAGTCAAACATACGTGAGATGCATAAGGTCAAGAAGAAGGAGACCATTTTCGGAATAGCCCGTGATAATGGATTGACCATCCAGGAACTCATTCAGGCGAATCCCGAAATGAATACCCCTGGTTATGAACTCAAGAAGGGAACCTTCATAGTCATACCCTATCCGAAGACTCAGGTGGAACCAGCAACCAAGGTAGCACCTTCAACAATGGTTGAGAAAAAGACTTCCATACGTTTGGGAGTTATGTTGCCTCTTCATAATGAGAATGGCGATGGCAAGAGGATGGTGGAATACTATCGTGGTGTGTTGATGGCAGTCGATAGTTTGAAGCGGACGGGAATGTCGATAGATGTGTTTGCATGGAATGTGGCGGAAGATTCCAACATCAATAAATTCCTCAACGACAAGAATGCATCCACCTGCGACATTATCATCGGTCCGCTTTATTCCAAGCAAGTGGCGCCATTGGCGTCATTTGCAGCCAAACATGACATAAAAGTGCTGATACCGTTCTCCATTAATGCCCCCGAGCTGTACACTAACTCCAACCTGTTTCAGGTGTATCAGTCGCCCACCGACATCAACGAAGCGACGATCAGCAAGTTCCTACAGCGCTTTGAGGGTTATAATACTGTGATTATCGACTGTAACGACACTACGAGCAAGAAAGGAATATTCACCATGGGACTGCGTCGTAGGATGGAGACGATGGGGCGCGAATACAACATCACCAACCTGAAATCCAGTGAGGCATATTTTGCCAAAGCGTTCAGCAAGACCAAGTCCAACGTGGTCATCCTTAATACGGGGCGTTCTCCCGAGTTGAACCTTGCCTTTGCCAAGTTAAATAATTTCTCGATCAACAATCCTGGCATTGACATCAGCATGTTTGGCTATACCGAGTGGATGATGTACACTAAGTATGACATCGACAATTATTATAAGTATAATGTATATATACCGGCAACATTCTATCTCAACCCGTTGTCTTCGGCTACAGACAGAATAATGACCAAGTATAGATGGAATTTCCATGCTGACATGATGCAGGCCCTGCCCCGATTTGCGGTGACTGGATTCGACCATGCAATGTATTTTCTCAAGGGATTTTACAAGAATGGCAAGAAATTCACCGGAGCACCAGGAACAGTAGGTTACATACCGGTGCAGACTCCGCTCAAGTTTGAGAAGATAGCCAATGGAGGTTATCGCAACACCTCATTGCTGTTTGTACATTATAAACCGTCACATCAAATAGAAACTATAAATTATTAGTCTCATGCACAGGATAATTACGCTTACAGTCCTATTGGTACTTCTGTCGTCGGTAGTAGTCAAGGCTCAGATTGGCGACTACCGTAATGATTTGGCCATAGGAGTCAACGGTGGATATGTAATGAGCAATGTCGGTTTCACGCCATCCGTCACGCAGAAGATGCATGGTGGATTGACAGGCGGTTTCACCGTTCGCTATACATGCGAGAAATACTTCAAGAGTATCTGTGCCATTGTGGGTGAGGTGAACATCTCGCAAATGGGATGGAAGGAAGACATCCGCACTTCTGAGGATTTGCCTGTAATCAATCCCCTTACCAAGGTGGCTGAGGAATATGAGCGTCAGCTCACCTATGTCCAGGTGCCGTTGATGGCGAGATTGGGATGGGGTAGGGAGCGCAAGGGATTTCAGGCCTTTTTCCAGCTCGGACCTCAGTTTGGAATGTATCTTGGCGACAAGAAGAAGTCAAACTTCGATTATGACTCCCGTAATGTCAACGACCGTGTAGGAGCATTGCGTGATGCCGTTATGGACACTCTATCCATACAGCGCAAGTTCGATTATGGAATTACCGCCGGTTTCGGTCTTGAATACAGTAATCCCAAGTTAGGCCATTTCATCATTGAGGGCCGCTATTATTATGGTCTTGGTGACATCTACAAGAATTCCAAGAGCGACTATTTTGGACGTAGCAACAACAGCGGCATATATATTAAGTTGACCTATCTCTGGGACGTCTTTAGAAATTAGGAATTAGGGATTAGAAATTAGGAATTAAGAATTAATAATTTAAAATTTAGTACAATGTTTGAAGGACAGCCGAAAGGTCTTTATGCGTTGGCGTTGGCCAACACAGGTGAGCGTTTTGGTTATTACACCATGCTTGCCGTCTTTGCCCTGTTCCTTAGGGCAAATTTCGGATTGACAGCCGGTGCTGCTGGTGCAATCTACAGTAGTTTTCTAATGTTGGTGTATTTCCTTCCTCTTTTTGGAGGTATGATGGCCGACAAGTTTGGTTTTGGTAAGATGGTCACCATTGGTATCATCATCATGTTCTGTGGCTATTTGCTGCTATCCGTCCCCTTGGGTGGTAATGTGTTGGCACTGGTGGTGATGATTCTCGCCCTTCTGCTGATAGGTATAGGCACTGGACTCTTTAAGGGCAATCTCCAGGTGATGGTGGGCGACCTATACAACGAGGCTCAGTATACCGACAAACGCGACTCCGGATTCTCTATTTTCTATATGGCAATCAACATTGGTGCACTCTTCGCACCTACTGCAGCAGTGAAGATTATGGAGTGGGCGCAGACCAGTATGGGTATTTCAGAGAACGACTCATATCACTTCGCCTTTGCCGTGGCATGTGCATCGTTGATACTGTCCATTGCCATCTACTATCTCACCCGTGCCACCTTCCGTCATGTCGAGGGAGGCAAGCAGGCTGCCGGTGCCAAGAAAGCAGCCGATGCCGGGGAGGAATTGTCACCTGAAGATACCAAGGCACGTATTGTAGCACTTTGCCTCGTCTTTGCTGTGGTTATCTTCTTCTGGATGGCATTCCATCAGAACGGACTCACCCTTACATATTTCGCCAATGAGTTCACCGTCAAGAGTGTAGAGGGAGCCAACTGTATGGCATTCGATGTGTTCAACCTCGTGGCCGTCATCATCATTGTCTATTCTCTCTTCTCGCTCGTTCAGGGCAAGACTTCCAAGAGCAAGGGTATAGCTGGAGTATTGTTGGCACTGTGTCTTTGCTTCCTCTATTGGAAATACACCCAAGTATCTGATTCCATTGACATCTCCGCACCTATCTTCCAGCAGTTCAACCCCTTCTATGTTGTGGCTCTCACCCCCGTCAGCCTTGCCATCTTCGGTGCATTGGCACGCAAGGACAAAGAACCCTCTGCCCCTCGTAAGATTGCATACGGAATGCTTGTAGCCGCCCTTGGATTTGGTGTTATGGCATTTGGTTCTTTCTCTTTGCCTTCTCCAGATGCTCAGGCAGCCGCAGGCGAAAATGGAGTGTTTGTATCCCAGTATTGGCTTATCTCCACCTATCTCGTGTTGACCTTTGCCGAGTTGCTTCTTTCGCCGATGGGTATATCCTTTGTATCCAAGGTTGCTCCTCCCAAGTATAAGGGAATGATGATGGGTGGCTGGTTTGTAGCCACAGCCCTTGGCAACTTCCTTGTCAGTGTGGGTGGCTTCCTTTGGGGTGGTCTTCCCTTGTGGGTGGTATGGACCGTCTTCATCGTCCTCTGCCTCCTCTCAGCCCTCTTCATGTTCGCAATGATGAAGCGATTGGAGAAGGTTGCATAATGTATATATAAGTAATAGCCCTCAAAAAAGGGCTATTACTTTTTTTGTTTTTTAAACATATCAAAAACTTAGTTTTACCACGACTGGCAGATGATCGCTGAAGCCTTCTGGGTCGTATCTGTAGCCATTGAAGGAGCGGCGAGGCTTCCATCCGCCGTATTGTTTGTCCTTATATATTAAACAAGGTGTATCGCAGATTCGGTAGGAGATGACGTTAGGACGTAAGCTCTCGCTTACAAGGATGTGGTCGATGCTTTCCCATCTGCCCTTGTATTTGTAGCTTCCGCGAGCACCGTTCTCGCCAATGGCCTGTTTGGAGACATTCACCAAACCATGGTTTTCAAGGTAAGTCATTGGCTGGCTGTCGGCAGTGTCGTTAAAATCACCAGCTATGATAATATTCGCATCGTTGTCTTTATTGCGGATAGAGTCAATGACCGCCATGGTCTCTTTCATTACAACCATACGTCGTTTTAGTGACTTCTTCGCACCGCCGAACTTGCTCGGAGCATGCACCACGACTACGTGGATCGTATCGCCCGACGCAAGGCAACCGCTGACGTAGAGTATGTCCCTAAGTGGATGCTCAGGATGATCGTCTTCTGGTCTGATTGAATAATGGCAGTTAGGCTTGAATGAAAATGTATTGTATAAAAGTGCCACGTCGATGCCCCTCTTGTCGCGAGAATCAGTCATTATATAACGATAGCCGAGCCGTCCTAATGCCGTTCGGCGAGTAAGTTTGTCCATCACCGAGTCATTCTCCACCTCGCAAAGGGTAATAAGGTCGGGTAGGGTGTCCCTTCCGCAACTACCGATAATAGCCTTGGCGATGTTTTCGGTTTTCCGCCAGTATTTGCCGGCAGTCCAATGCCTTTTCCCGTCAGCTGTGAATTCCATGTCGTTTTTCCCGCTGTCGTGAGAGCAGTCGAACAGGTTTTCACAGTTGAGTTGCACAAGTGTCAGTATGCCTACAAGAAAAGTTGTCAGCATGGAGATACGTAATTGCACATAGTGTTGCGGTATTCATTAGGAACACCGATGTCAAACATTTTTCCGTCGAGTTTTACTCCCAACAGGCCATTCTGCTGTCTCACCTGTTCCAGGGCAGTGGTAAGTTCGATTTCGCCTTTAGCGTTCACTACATTATTGTTAATATTCTCCTTTAACTGTGCAAACACTTCCTTGGTAAGGATATACGAGCCGAAGGCACAATAGTATCTTTTCTGTCCCGTCACCGCAACAGAAACCACACCGAGATTCTCCTCGGCGTATGCCGATGATGGTTTCTCTGTGATATTGCTCATGAGGAGAACCCGTTCCTTGCTGTCAATCCATTTGCCTGACGTGACGCCATAGTAGCATACCTTCTCAAGTGGTATCTCGTGGATTGACATCATCGGTTTGTTGTATTTCTCATAAGCCTCGATAAACTGTAGTGCACAACACTTGTTGGTATTGCTGTGGTATATCGTGTCGCCCAACAAGAGCAGAACAGGTTCGTTGGCTGCAAAATCAGCACATCGATATACAGCGTCGCCGAATCCCTTTTTCTCCGTTTGATACACGTAGGTCAGTCGCTTGCCGAGGTTAAGAATATGCCTTTCATACTTCAACTTTTCTTTTGGCAGTTTGTCGAGATGTTCCTTTGGCAATGGTGTTTCAAAGAATTGTCTGTATTGCTCCCTTTCCTCCCTGCTTCCGAGCACGATGCAAATCTCCTCAATTCCTGCAGCCTTACATTCTTCAAGCAGTATGAGAATAAGCGGTTTCACCTGTCCATCCTTGTCGATGATAGGGAAGAAATCCTTTTTCAAGAATCTAGTCTCGGGATAGAGTCTTGTACCGAAACCTGCCACGGGGATAATAGCCTTTCTTATCGTGTGCTTTGGTTCAATGGTGAGACCGTAGGGATGTAGTCCCTTCGACTTGAGGTATTCCACAATTTCAGTCTGACATTCCTTTGACTTGGCAAGGAATTGCACTGACCCGTCTCCATGTGAACCTACACCCTTTCCTCCATAGGATAGCTCTTTGATTCTTTCGTCAGCCAAAATTTGGTGTAGTTTGGGCGATGAGAGTTGGCTTGGACACATAGGAGTTATATATTTGTCAAAGTCAGCCTGTGCCTTTGTCATCAATGCACCGAGTTCTTCCACCCGTCCTTCCTCCATCAGTGTGATTGCTTCGTTGACGGTTTTCTGGTTTAGTTCTCCCAGTGCGTATTGCACATTCTTTTCCCTTTCGCCCTCAGCAAACGGGAAAGCCTTGTTGAGGTCAGTAAGAATTTTTATGGTGTCCTTGGTTCCATTGAGGTCAGAGAACACCCAATACAGTGTTTCCCTTATATTAAAGTTCTTTACCTCCACCTCCTCTGCATCGAAAGTCATCAATACCGGATGCACTCCAAAAGCGCACGCCTGGTCAAGACGTCCACATCTACTGCTGGTGCGTAGTTCACCCCAGTAGGCGATATTCATTTCGCCCATAGTGCTCAGGTTGAGATTATACATCAGGTTAAATGCCCTTGCTACAAGTACGCAGATAGCTGCCGATGACGACAGTCCGCTCTTTATTGGCAGTGTCATTTTGGTGATGTTAATCTTCACTCCCCCTACCTTATACCATTCGAGCATATATGAAGCGACACCCGCACAGTAGCAGAAAAACGAGCCGCTCTTGGCAATGTCCTTCAGTTCGTGTGCATCCATCCTGCATGAGAAGTCTTGCCATAGTGATTTGATCTCTGGAGCTGTTGAAGTGACGGAAAAATGCGAGTCTCTTTCCACCGTGGCATATATACCCTGTTCAATACCCGAGACAATAGCAGCACCAGCCACTATGTCGGCATTCATTGTGCGGTATTTACCTGCCCAGTCAGAGTGTTCACCGAAGAGGCAAAGTCTTCCAGGAACGAATAGTTCTTTGGTGTCTTTTTTCATATTATGTTCTGTTTAGTTTAGGATTTGGAATAGCAGTGATCCGATACTCACTGCCACAGACACACCGCTAATCATCACATTAGTCATGTTTCCGAAATATTTCTCCTGCTTTTGCAGGTCGGTAGGCTCCACATACACGATGTCACGCTGTTGCAGGTAATAGTAGGGCGAGTTGATCACGTTCACGTCCGTCATGTCGAGTCGATGCACTGTTCTGGTCCCGTCTGCTTCCAGTCTGAGTATCATAACGTTGTCTTTCCTGCCTGTTATCTTGATGTCTCCAGCCATTGCCAATGCCTCGAAAATGTTCACTCTCTGACTTGGAATATTGAACACGTTAGGCTTTGCCACCTCACCGTCAACGGTGATGGGAAACTCGCATAAAGAGACATTTACATATAAGTCTCTGTCGCGACGTATATATTTATATGCCTTCTCCTTGATGATTGCTTCTGCGCTCTTCTTAGTCTCTCCTGCAATGTGCACTTTACCCAACAGAGGTATTTCGATATTGCCTTCATTGTCGATGATATATGACAGGCTTTGGCTGCTGCCAACAAGAGTGGGATTGTCAGCTTTCATTACAGCAGGCGCCTGAAGTGCCATCGGTAGCACTACCGACTGGTCTTCCGGTTGGAAAAAGAGTACATCTACGACATCCTTAGGCTGGAATCTCATCTCGTATTGGGCACGGGTGGTGTCAGCCTGATAGGATTCGTAATTCTTTATGTATGCAACATTCTGCATATTGCTACAGCTGGCGAATAATATCGCCAGCTGTACAATACACAGTGATTTGATGATTTTACTTACCATATTGGTACTTATATTTCTTTAGTGACAAGTCAATAGCGTTCACTGCCACATTGATATTCTTCAGTCTGCCATTCTCTGCGAGTTGGTCAATTGCCTCTACGTTCTTCTTGGTAGTCACGTCGGCACGCACTACATACAAGGTGTAGTCTGCCACCTTATTTATATATATAGCGTCAGCATCATTGTCAAGCGACGTAGAGTCGATAACTACATAGTCATATTGATTTTTCAGAATCTCCACAACTTTATCAATCTTTCCGCATGCCACTAGTTCTGCGGGATTGGCTGGTACTTCGCCGGCAGGCAGAATATCAAGTGAAGCATTGTTCTTTGAGGTAAGTATAACCGATTTCACGTCAGCCTCATTGATTTTGTCCATGGCAAGAAGAGATGACAGTCCGCGATGGTTTTCACTCATTCCCAACTGACTGGCAAGTGACGGCTTGCGTATATCCGTATCCACAGCCACCACCTTCTTGCCCAGCAGTGCGAGAGATGTAGCCAAGTTGGCAGCACAGAATGTCTTGCCTTCTCCTTGTGCGCCCGATGTGATGTGAATAACCTTCTCATCAGGTTTCATGCTTAGTTGTATGTTTGCACGCAGAGCTCTCATAGCGTCCTCTATAGGTGTCATGTCGTTCTTAAGTGGAATGTCAGCCACTACAAGTTTAGTAGTGAGAGTTTCCACCTGCTTACGTGCCTCAACCTTGTTGCTCATCATCTGCAACAGATAGAGAACACCGAATGGAATACCAAGACCGAGAATGAATGCCATTGCTAAAACCACCGAAGCCTTGGGGCTGACCTTGCCCTCGTCTACCATTTCGTCGATGAGTTTTCCCTTGTCGGCAGTCGAGGCAAGAGAGATAGAGTTCTCCTCACGCTTGCTGAGAAGCATGAGATATAGCTCCTGCTTGACTGCAACCTGACGTCCGATTTCTGTCAATGCACGCTCTTGTCCAGGAGCCCTGTTGATTTTCGACTGGTAGATGGCGTGTTGCCTGTCTATGTTCTGCTTCTGTATCTCGGCTGATTTGGCAGCTTGAGCCAAAGCGATATGGATAGAGCGTTGCAGTTCGTCAAGCGTAGATGTCAGAGTCTGCACCTGCGGTGACAGTTCTGAGGCTGTACGCAACAACTTGTTTCTCGTCAACACATTCTCATTGTATGCAGTGATGAGTTCCATTGACGACTTGTCCATCAGTCCGACGTTAGATGGAATGAGCTGGTAGTTATTCTTTGGTTCATCCACATACTGGCGTAGGTATTTCAGCAGTTCAATCTGCGTGTTTGCCTCTACCAACTTGGTAGAGTATTCGCTACTGAGTTCATAAGCCGATGTCGCGTCCAGTTTCACGTCGCCAAGATTATTGCTCTTCTTGTAATTCTCCAGATGAATCTCCGTAGAGCCTAATTCCTCCACGATTTTCGCCAGACGCTCGTTCACGAAGTCCTCTGTCTTCATGGCGAGGTCGTTCTTGTCGGCATTAGCCTGACGGTTATAGCAAATTACGAGTTGCGATAGGAAATCCTCGGCACGCTTTTCGTCTTTGTCATTAAAGGTGAGTACAAGGGCCGTGGTCTTCTTTGAAGCCGTCTCCACAGTCAGGTTCTTCAGGAAAACTTTGATTGTGGATACAACGGGGTTTATGAGTACATGCTCATCCTTTTCCTCTGTAAGCGGTTCCTGAGCCTCGATGTTTTTGCTGAGGGTCAGTGTTCCCGCATATGTCTTAACAGTGGCTGGCAGTTTGGTTACGTTTGCCTCGAATGGCATCTCTTCCCTTTCCTTTGTCCAAGTCATACCGCTTACCTTGTATCCATTGCCATCCTTGGATATCGTCAGTTTAATGGGTTGTTTTGTTTCGTCCATGTATTCTAACGCCGTTTTTTCGATATCCACGGTGATAGGTTGCTTTTTGTAGATGAGTTTTGGTATTATGAACGCGTCCATTCTATATTCTGTATAGAGCTTCAGGTCGATAATAGTTTCTCTTAGCAACATGTTGCTCTGCAGAATCTCTATTTCGTTATCCACACCGTTGCTACTCGACACCATACCCAAATCAGCCATGCTTGATAAGAGTGCATTACCAGAGATGATACTCGAGAGTCCTGTCATCTTCTTGCCTTCCTCCTTAATCAGCATCTTTGTGCTAACTTGATATGTCGGGCTCTTTACTTTGAGGAATACCACGCCTAAGGCAAGGCATGCCACAAGAGAGAAAGCAAATATCTTCCAGTTGATACGGAATAAGTCTATGATGCTTTTGATGTCAAAATTAGACTCTTCCTCATCCTCTATATCATAAAGGTCGTAATCCTCCCAATAGATATCCTTTTTATCACGTTTCTTCATTATATCTATTATAATAATTAATCATTTCAAGTTCATTAGATACTGTCCGTATCCGTTTTTAATCATAGGTTTGGCAAGTTCGTGCACATGTTCGATACTTATCCATCCTCGCTTGTAAGCAATCTCCTCGAGGCAGGCCACCTTTAGGCCTTGTCTTTTCTCAATCACCTCGATGAATGTGCTTGCTTCGCTCAAACTGTCGTGTGTGCCAGTGTCAAGCCATGCAAATCCACGCTGCAGTGGCAGTACCTTGAGTTTTTCCCTCTCAAGATATACCTGATTGACTGTTGTGATCTCCAATTCGCCTCGTGCGCTAGGTTTTATATTCTTGGCAATCTCCACCACACTATTGGGATAGAAATAAAGTCCTACCACGGCATAGTTAGACTTCGGGTTCTCGGGTTTCTCTTCAATGCTCAGGCAGTTGCCTTGGATGTCAAACTCAGCCACGCCGTATCTCTCCGGGTCGTTTACGTAATATCCGAATACCGTAGCCAAGTTGTTCTTCTCCGCGTTTTCCACGCTTTGTCTAAGCAAGGCCGAGAATCCGCTGCCATAAAAGATGTTGTCACCCAGGACAAGGCATACCGAGTCGTCACCGATGAATTTCTCACCGATGATAAATGCCTGTGCCAGTCCGTCGGGAGATGGCTGCTCGGCATATTCGAATCTTACGCCAATCTCACTTCCGTCGCCAAGAAGACGCTTGAACCCGGGCAAGTCGTGTGGAGTACTGATTATAAGAATGTCCCTTATGCCGGCAAGCATGAGCACCGACACAGGGTAATAAATCATTGGTTTGTCAAAAATGGGTATGAGCTGTTTGCTTATTCCCTTGGTGATAGGATACAGTCTCGTACCGCTTCCACCTGCCAATACTATACCTTTCATATAACTAAAAATTGCAATTTTGGGGCAAAGATACAAAAAAAATCTATATTGTCATTCGATTTTTTGATTTTTTTATTGAGTTATGCAGAAAAATACGTAACTTTGCAGCCAAAATCAGTAAAAACAGAAAGAATGAGTATAATTTCAAAGCTTTTCGGGCGCAAGTCCGACGATCAGCCTAAAGCTGGAGGCATGGAGGATTTCATGACCCTCGTTAGAGTTTATTTTCAGTCAGTCATGGCGAGTGACCTTGGCATCACCAACCTTGCCGCCCTTCCCGACCTCAGGGTGTTCAAGACAACGCTCAAGGTGCCAACTGTCAACAACAAGTTGGGCGTAGGCGAGAAGAGCCGTTGTCGCAAGATGTTAAAGGAGATATATGGTATGGACGATATCTTCTTCAAGGAAATCGACCAAAGTGTCAGGAGAAAGTGCAAGCGTCTTCAGGACGTGCAACCCTATTTCATACAGTTTCAGGGCTTCACCCAGGACCTCATGATGCTTATAGGCAATCTGATGAAGTTCAAGCTTCGTGTGCCATCGTTTATGAAAAAGGCTATCTACACGATGACCGAGAAGACCGTTGACGACATATTCAACAAGAACGACTTCACTGACGCCGGAGTGATGAAGACAGTAGTTGCCATCCGCGAGTATGCGCGTCGCCTCGGTTATTCTCAGGCATGGACCACTGCATTCGTCTATAAGGTCGTGATGCTTGCCAAGAAAGAACCACGTCCTAAGAACGACGATAAAAAGTGAGAGTCAAGGGTGAAATAACTTTAATATTCCGTCAATGGAGCTAAAAAACATTAAATTATAGTGCAATATTGTCGGGTTGTAAGATATTATTCTTACCTTTGTAAAAATAAAGAAAACGTATAGCCATGAGTGAAAAGACAATCGTCGAATTTCAGACCAAGGTGAGGGCATTGATTCTCCAGTTTCAGAATCTGAAGAAGGAGAATGAGGAATTGTATGCCATGCTTGAGAAGAATGAAACTGATGTCAGGCAACTCAGGCAGCAACTGCTCGACAAGCAGCAGGAGTTTGATGCGTTTAAGGCAGCCAAGTTGCTGGAGGTTTCCGATGGGGACATCCAGTCGGCAAGAGAAAGACTGGCCAAGTTAATACGCGATGTAAACAAGTGCATCGCAGTGTTATCCGAACAGAAATAATCAATAATTATGGCAGATGACAATAAGACAAAGCTCAACATTCGTCTTCACGTCTATGATGAGGAAATGAGTGTTACAATCAACCGCGAGGAAGAAGAGTACTATCGCGCGGCGGCCAAGATGATTACCGACCGCTATAATGTCTATGCCAAATTGTTCAAGGGTCGCAAGGGAGATCACACCATTGCCCTTATGACATTGATTGACATTGCCTTGCAGTATCAGAAGGAACACTCCCGTAATGATACAGGGCCATACGATGATGTTCTCAGCCATCTTTCTGCCGAAATAGATGAATTACTTGGCAAAAAGAAGTGAGAATTATTAAACATATATATATTAATTAAAGGTTTATGTTATTGACTATAATAATTTCCGCAGCCGCACTGATATTGGGTGGCATATGCGGATACCTCGTTTTCAGGTATGTCCTGAAGGGTAAGTATAACGAGATGGTTGAGGCTGCCAAGAAGGAAGCCGATGTGATGAAAGAGAAGAAGCTGCTTGAGGTGAAAGAAAAATTCCTCAATAAAAAGAGCGAGCTCGAGAAGGAAGTGCAGGTGCGCAACCAGCACATCCAGCAGAGCGAGAACAAGCTGAAGCAGCGCGAGATGTCGCTCAATCAGCGCCAGGAGGAACTTGGACGTCGCAAGAATGAGCTTGACAACCAGCAGGTGCGTATCGACAACGAGAAGAAACTCCTGACCATCAAACAGGAGGAACTCGAGAAAATGCAACTCAAAGAGCGCGAGAAGCTTGAGGAGCTCTCTGGCCTGAGCGCAGAAGAGGCCAAGCAGCGACTTGTGGAGTCGATGAAGGATGAGGCCAAGACCGACGCCCAAAGTTATATCAACGAAATTATGGACGAGGCCAAGCTCAATGCCAATGCCAATGCCCGAAAGATAGTCATCCAGACCATCCAGCGTGTGGCTACAGAGACTGCCATTGAGAACAGCGTCAGTGTGTTCCATATTGACAACGATGAGGTCAAGGGACGCATCATCGGTCGCGAGGGACGCAATATCAGGGCTCTTGAGGCTGCCACCGGTGTCGAGATTGTCGTTGACGACACCCCCGAGGCTATTGTCATCAGTGCCTTCGACCCCATTCGCCGCGAGGTCTGTCGTCTTGCGCTCCATCAGCTTGTGGCAGACGGACGTATCCATCCTGCACGTATCGAGGAGGTTGTGCAGAAGGTGAAAAAGCAGCTCGAGAATGAGGTTATCGAGACAGGTAAGCGAACTGCTATTGACCTTGGCATACATGGTCTGCACCCCGAACTAATCCGTATCGTGGGTAAGATGAAGTATCGCAGTTCTTACGGTCAGAACCTTCTCCAGCATGCACGCGAGACAGCCAATCTCTGTGCGGTGATGGCTTCCGAACTTGGTCTTAATCCCAAGAAGGCCAAGCGTGCCGGTCTGCTCCATGATATCGGAAAGGTGCCCGACGAGGAGAGTGAATTGCCCCATGCACTGTATGGAGCCAAGATTGCTGAGAAATACAAGGAGAAACCAGATATCTGCAATGCCATTGGTGCCCACCATGACGAGTGCGAGATGAATACTCTTCTCGCCCCAATCGTACAGGTGTGCGACGCCATCAGTGGTGCCCGTCCAGGTGCCCGCCGCGAGATTGTCGAGGCATATATCAAGCGCCTCAACGACCTTGAGGCTATTGCCATGAGTTATCCGGGAGTCACCAAGACCTATGCCATCCAGGCTGGTCGCGAACTGCGTGTTATCGTTGGTGCCGACAAGATGGATGACAAAGAGACCGAGGCACTCTCTGGCGAGATAGCCAACAAGATACAGACTGAGATGACCTACCCCGGTCAGGTTAAGATAACGGTTATCCGCGAGACGAGAAGTGTGGCTTACGCCAAGTAATTAATCTCAATAGAATTAGTTATGGAATACGGAGAAACATTTGAGCAAAGTATCAACAGGAGCGACTATCGCATATTGGTAGTAGATGACGTGATGAGCAACGTGCTGTTGCTTAAGATATTGTTGACCAACGAGAAATTCCAAGTTCTCACCGCCAACAATGGTACAGGTTGCATACAGATATGTAAGGAGCAGCATCCCGATCTTGTCTTGCTCGACGTGATGATGCCCGACATCAGCGGTTTCGACACTGCCGTCGAACTCAAGAAGAATCCTGAGACAGCCGACATACCCATCATCTTCCTCACCGCCCTCAATTCTCCGTCCGACCTTGTACATGGTTTCCAGGTTGGAGCAAATGACTTCCTCTCAAAACCATTTAATAAGGAGGAGCTCATCATGCGCGTGATGCACCAAATTTCTCTTGTGGCTGCCAAGCGCATCATCGTGCAGCAGAATATCGAGTTGAAGCGCACTATCAGCAACCGCGATAAGATGTACTCCGTGATTGCCCACGACCTCCGCTCGCCTATGGCAAGCATACGTATGGTGCTCAACCTTGTTGTTCAGACCGTCAGTCCCGAGGCCATCGGTCCCGAGATGTATTATCTCATCGACAAGGCCAATCGTGAGACAGAGGAGACACATGACCTGCTCGATAATTTGCTCAAATGGACAAAGAGCCAGACAGGACGTCTTAAGGTGGCTTTCCAGGAGTTTGAGATCAGTGACGTCATCACCGGTGTGGCCGACATCTTCTCTCTCATTGCAGAGACAAAGAAGATCAAGCTCACCACCGAGTATCACGAGGAGGGAATGAAGGTGCGTGCCGACAAGGATATGCTCAATACCGTGTTGCGCAACTTCCTCAGCAATGCCATCAAGTTCAGCAACGAGGATAGCAGCATTGAGATTGTAGTGTCGCGTAAGGACAACTTTGCTAAAGTGGGTGTACGTGACCATGGCGTGGGTATTGCCCCCGACCGTATAGATACCATCTTCCATAAGGGAGAAACCACTTACGGTACCAATAACGAGGAGGGTAGCGGACTCGGTCTGCAGCTCTGTAAGGACTTTGCCGTCAAGAATGGTGGCGATGTTATGGTAGAGTCAGTGGTAGGCGAGGGTAGTACTTTCTCGGTGCTCGTACCTCTCTTACAGGAAAATTGAAATATTTAATAATTGAAATATTTAAAGTTTTAAGATTTAAAGATGAAAGCATTTGTATTTCCCGGACAGGGAGCACAGTTCGTAGGAATGGGTAAGGACCTCTACGACAACAATCCAAAGGCAAAAGAGCTTTTTGAGAAAGCTAATGATATTCTCGGTTATCGCATCACCGACATTATGTTCGACGGTACCGACGATGAACTCAAGCAGACTAAGGTTACTCAGCCTGCCGTGTTCCTCCACAGTGTCATCAAGGCCATCAGTCTTGGCGACGAGTTCAAGCCCTCTATGGTGGCTGGTCACTCTCTTGGTGAGTTCTCTGCTCTTGTGGCAGCAGGCGCACTGAATTTCGAGGATGGTCTGCGTCTTGTTTATGCTCGTGCCATGGCTATGCAGAAGGCATGCGAGGCTGCACCTTCCACAATGGCTGCCATCGTTGGACTGCCCGACGATAAGATTGAGGAGATTTGTGCCGAGGTAAGCAAGGAGGGATCTGTCGTTGTCCCCGCCAACTACAATTGCCCCGGTCAGCTTGTTATCTCAGGTAATGTTGAGGCTATCAACGAGGCATGCGAGAAGCTGAAGGCTGCCGGTGCCAAGCGTGCCCTTCCCCTCAAGGTGGGTGGCGCTTTCCACTCTCCACTGATGCAACCTGCCAAGGACGAACTCCAGGCTGCTATCGAGAAGACTGAGTTCTCGGCTCCTCAGTGTCCTGTTTATCAGAATGTTGACGGTAAGCCTCACACTGATCCCGCCGACATCAAGGCCAACCTCATCGCACAGCTCACAAGCAGTGTTCGTTGGACATCATGCGTACAGAACATGATAGCCGACGGTGCCGACGACTTCACAGAGTGCGGTCCGGGCAAGGCTCTTCAGGGTATGATAGGCCGTATCGACAAGAATGTTGCAGTCAACGGTATCTCATAACATTCGCTCATGTCAAACGACAAGATAATCATCTATCAGCTCCTTCCGCGTCTTTATGGCAACAGAAATACGACGCGGAAGGAGAATGGTAGTATTGCCGACAACGGATGCGGCAAATTCAACGATCTCACTACTTCCGTTCTTAAGTCGATTCAGCAGAAAGGTGTCTCACATATTTGGTTTACAGGTGTGATACGCCATGCCACCAAGACCGACTACACCGCCCACGGCATACCTGCCAATCACCCTGCTATTGTCAAGGGTAATGCAGGTTCTCCCTATGCCATCACCGATTATTATGATGTCGATCCCGACCTTGCCGAGGATGTGGATAATCGTATGGCTGAGTTTGAGGCATTGGTGAGCAGGGCTCGCAAGGCCCGTCTTGGGGTCATCATCGACTTTGTACCCAATCATGTCGCTCGTCAGTATGCTTCGCTCTGCAAGCCCAAGGGTGTAAAAGACCTTGGTGCCGACGACAATCGCGACCATGGCTTCAATCCGCAAAACAATTTCTATTATTGTCCAGGATGTTCGTTCGAGCCATATCTCGACCTCTATGCCGGCACTGCCGAGCCATATCATGAGGAGCCAGCCAAGGCCACAGGTAATGACCATTTCGACAACAAGCCAGGACAGAACGATTGGTATGAGACCGTCAAGCTCAACTATGGTGTGGATTACTATGCCGGAGGCGTAGGATATTTTAATCCAGTGCCCGACACATGGTTTAAGATGCGCGATATATTGCTCTTCTGGGCTTCCAAGGGCATACAGGGAGTGCGTTGCGACATGGCAGAGATGGTGCCAGTGGAATTTTGGCGTTGGGCTATTGCTGAGGTACGCCGTCAGTATCCCGACTATCTCTTCATCGGCGAGGTATATAATCCAGCTCTCTATAGACAATATGTTGAGGCAGGCTTCACCTATCTCTATGACAAGGTGGGCATGTACGACACTCTACGCGACATAACCGCAGGCGGCAGTGCCACCCGCATCACGTCGGCATGGCAATCCACCGACGACATTGCCGACCACATGCTCTATTTCCTTGAGAATCACGACGAGCAGCGCATAGCCTCGCAGTTCTTTGCCGGCGATGCCTTCAAGGCTGTCCCCGCCTTTGTTGTCTCCACTCTTTTCCGCTCTTGTCCCTACATGCACTATTTCGCACAGGAATACGGCGAGAAGGGCATGGACAAGGAAGGATTCAGTGGTTGCGACGGTCGCACCACCATCTTCGACTATTGGAGCGTTGACACCATGTGTCGTGCCGATGAAGGCACACTCACTGACGACGAGAAAGCATTGGCTGACATCTATTCAAAGCTGATGAACTTCGCCTGCACCGACAAGACTGTCTGCGGACAGAGCTACGACCTCATGTATGCCAATCCCCATTCTGTCTCGTTCAATCCCGACAGGCAGTATGCATTCCTCCGTCGTTCAAGTCGCCAACTCCTTGTGGTGGTGGTCAACTTCGACAGTCTCGACCGCGACATCAAGCTCAACATCCCAGAGCATGCCTTCGAGTATCTCAACTTGTCCGACGGCAAGGACATCGAGGGTGAGGATATTCTCACCGGAGCATCAGTGGCCGTACGTCTCTCTTCCAAGAAACCGCTCTGCGTCAGTGTTCCCAAGAATGGAGCCACGATATTAAAATTCAATAAAGCATAGTCCATTCGGCTATCGAAGGCATATAAATGGATCAGGAAATAGAAGAAGAAAAAGAACAAGAGGTCAAACGTGAATGGTTTGTGATGCGCGATCTCCATAGGGGGCATCGTGCACATTTGTCCTATCAGTTATTGGCTGAAAAGGGCTTCACAACCTACACTCCGACAGTCAAGACTCCTGTAAGGGAAAAGAGCGGGAAGGCGCGTATAGTAGAGCGTCCATATCTTCCCGACCTCTTTTTCCTTAAAGCACAGCGTTCAGAACTGTCAGATTTGATTCTCGACCCTAAGCGCAACTATCAGTTTCGCTATAAGTATGGTGTTAGGCCTCCATCACCGATAGTAGTTCCCGATAAGCAGATGGATGATTTTATCCGTGCGAACAAGGAGTCTGACGAAACCCGTTTCTATTCGGTCGCTGATATTCCAAAATCGGCCCGAAACACTCCCATACGTATTATTGGCGGTCATCTCGATGGTTTGGAGGGCCTCCTGCTTCGCACCCGTGGCACTTCACGTAAGCAGCTCATCATCGAACTGCCCAATTTTCTCGCCATCGGTGTGTATGTACGCGACGAATACATAGAGTTTCTTTGATCAGTAATCAATCATCAGTAATTAGTATTATCTTCTATGCGGATGCCTCTGGGAGCGCAGGCGTCTCGCCTGCGGTCAATGCGCAGCCCCATCCACCAATGCCCCTATGCGTTAGCCGCGCCCTCGGCGCAAAGATAATCGCAACTATGTTGCGTAGGAGATTTAAAATCAATGTTGTTGGTTTTGAACGTAAATTATCGAGATTATTCCGTAAATTAAAGAAAATAATATTTCACGATAATTTGCGGTTAATTAACGATAATTCGCGTTCCAACAAAAAAAAGTTGTTCAATGTTGTCAAAGTTGTCGTCAATATGTCAAAGATCTCATGTCATTAGGTATTGTATCCTTTTCACGATGCAAAGGTAGTGCTTTTTTTCTTGCCGGATGTGCATAACTGTGCATAAGTGGCGGTGGGCTGCGCATAGGCCGCGGGGGAGACGCCCACGCTCCCAGTGCTATCCAGTTAAGGTTAGGATACGGCAATCAGATGATGTTAGGATGCGGCAATCGGATGTCATTAGGATAGGGCAATCAGATGTCATTAGGATAGGGCAATCAGATGTCATTAGGATATGGCATTCAGATGACCTACGGATCTCCAAGGTATTCCTTGATAAGTCGCACTTGCCTCACTGACAGCTCACGCATTTTGCGATATGGCATGCCGAGCTCATCAAGTGCCGAAACAAGGTCAGAGCAGTTCTTTATCCATCCTAACAACGACCTCACAGCCTCGCGGGGCTTGCGCTCCGGAAAATACATCTTAGCTAAATCTCTACGTTTCATTTTATCAACAATCAATAATCAGAAATCAGTCACCACCATGACACCATGACACTTATATATAGAAACTTTTTAAATTAACGAAAAAAAATCGATTCCCTATTATAGGAGAGCCTATTTTTTAATTTTTAGAGAAATTTCATATATATAGTGTCATGGTGTCATGCTCTGAGTCAGAATGGCAGCGGTTCCGGCTCATCTCCGGGCAATCGATTGTCAATTTCTTTCTCGGGTCGGTCGGCTACTTTCCAGAAGCGTCCTTTGTAGGTTCTCACCTGCTCAAATCCAAGGTTTGCCAAGGCAATGCCGATCTTACTAGGGCTGACTTTGATGAGCGGCATAAACCTCGCCGCTATCTTTGATACTGTCATATACTTGGTTTCCGACTCGGTGCGCGGTATAGTAAAATACGTTCAATCATCTCCTTGGCAGGGTCGAGAGTCATATACGCCTTGTTGCGCTCGTTCAGCTCCTTTATCTGCTTGTCGCTGAGCTTGTATGTCTTGGCGAGCATGGCATGCTCGTCGGCTTAGGTGGCATATATACTCTTCACCATACTGGTCACTTACAAAAAATCACAATACCGTGCAATACCCCCGGAGCAATATGATACTCCCTATAAACAGTATCGAAATTCCATATTATTAACAATTGATAATAAATCTTATTGGATTAATCATTTTTAACCGTTTTTTTTTTTGTGTTTGCAGGATTTGCGCTATCTTTGCACCGTTAAAAGCACACATCTATTATAGTGTAATAACCACACTCAGATAACCAACTTTTAATACTGTCCCCTATAATACATTGGGAATCAGGGATTTGTATGAAAAGGTGGGAATTGAAAATATGTTCTGTTCGCTGCTATAGCGTCAAGGTTAGTATTAGGAAACTAGATAATATAAATTTAAAATCACATAAAATCATTACTTATTTCAGAAGAAAGAATGAAGAAATGTGCGAGGCAGTCTTTGCCGCTTTCGATGCAGCACGCAAGTCTCACCGACTTACGTTGAAACAGTTAGAGGTAGAGTGAGTCCTCTCCTATTGTTTGCAGGTGTACGCCATCTAAAAAGGCAAGGTTAAAGATTACGAGCGCTACCGTCGTCTTTTCGAGCACAGCCTCGAATCCCTTCCCCCGATACTCATCCCTAGTACCGCCGCACCTTCCTACTCGCCCTTCTGGAATAATCATCATACCTCAGCCCGCAATAGTTCTTTATAAACGTTAAATAGTAGAGCTAATTTTGATATCATTGATAATATGAAAAAAAATGTTAGTATAATATTAGCGAATGCTCCTATAAACAATGGTAATAGAGGATGTGTCGCATTGAGCATATCTTCTATGTATATTATAGATGAGATATTGACTAAGGTAGGTGTGAAATATAAATTATACCTTCCAGATAGCCAACATGGAGATTGCAAGAGCCACAAGATTTTAATAAATGGAAGAGAAATTGAATACTGTATTGTTCACTATAATAAAGGATTGTCATTTAAAGATGATGTTAAAATTGGCATAAAGAATATATTATTAAACAAGAAACTTAATAAAGTATTCAAAGAAGCAGACTTTATATTAGATATTGGCCAAGGTGATTCTTTTGCTGATATATATGGAGTAGAGAGGTTTAACCTGATAGATAGAATTCATACTATCGCAAGAAAATATCATAAGCCATACTGCTTGCTTCCTCAGACTATTGGTCCTTTTGAAAATGAAATAATAAAGGAACGAGCGATAAAAAGTATTGAGAAAGCAAATGTATGCATGGCTCGTGACAAACAAAGCCTTTACTATGTGACCATGAATGTACCTCAACAGAAAAAAGTCTGTGAATGTATTGATGTCGCTTTTTTCTTGCCTTATGAAACGATACAGCAAGATTCAAGATATGTTCATGTTGGTATCAACATCTCTGCTTTGCTTTGGAATGGAGGATATACTCGCAACAATCAGTTAGGATTGAAATGTGAATATCAGCCATTGATAAGACAACTGATAGATTATTTCCTCAATCAGAACCATGTAAAGGTACATCTTGTTCCTCATGTCGTTGGTGCGGAGAGACACATTGAAAATGATTATGCTGTTAGTTACGACCTGTGGAGAGAGTATAATCATCCAAATCTAATTCTTGCCCCATTGGCTCTTGGTCCAATCGAAATCAAATCCTACATAGCAGGACTTGACTTTTTTATGGGAGCACGCATGCACGCCACTATTGGCGCATTCTCAGCAGGAGTCCCTGTTGTTCCAATGGCTTATAGCCGTAAATTCAACGGTCTTTTCCTCGACACTTTATCTTATAACCACATGGTTGACATGAAGACCATGGATAACGATGATATTGTGGAGGTTATAATAGAAGCCTATGCTAATCGTGATGTTTTGAAGAAAGAAATAGAACATCAGATGGCTACTACAGTAATAGATAAGAAACTGTTAATTATGAATAAACTCAAAGAGTTTTTTAATTTATCATAAGAAAATAAAAAGTTGATATGATAAATAAAATAAAGAAATATGACCTGTGTATAGGATGTGGATTATGTGAAGCAGTGATGGGCAAAGAAGTTTGCAATATGGTACTCAACGAAAAAGGCTTCTATGAACCAATAGTGAAAAAGGAATTAGATAAAAAGGATTCTAAACTATTGAAATCTGTATGTCCTGGCATCCATGTTGAGACAACTCCTAACAAAGGGGCTTGGGGGAGCATGAAGTCAATCTGCGAATCATGGGCTGCGAACAAAGCTATAAGACATAAGGCTGCGTCAGGTGGAGTCGTAACTTCACTTGCAATTTTCCTGCTTGAACATCATGAAGTAGATGCAATTCTTCAGGTTGGCGTGAAGGCCGGAAGTTATCTGCATAATGAACTTAAAGTGTCACGCACTAAAGATGACATTCTTTCAAATGCGCAGTCTCGTTATGCGCCAGCTTTGGTATTTCCTAATATAAAGAAAGTGTTGGAGTCATCGTCCGAATTCTTTGCATTTATCGGCAAACCATGTGACATCGCAGGTATGAAGAACTATCTTTCGATATTTCCTGAATATAAGGAAAGGATAAAATACTTCATTTCAATTTTTTGTGCTGGTATGCCGAGTTACAATGCAACTGAACGAACTTGGAAACAGTCGGGACATAAGGATGAACCCGTATTCTTGAAATACAGGGGCGAGGGATGGCCGGGTAATTTCTGTGCAAAATTTGAAAACGGTGACAAGTATGAGATTTCGTATAACGATAGTTGGGGAAAGATACTTGGCAGGTCACTTGGTTTTCGTTGCAAGATTTGTCCAGATGGCATTGGAATGCTTGCGGATGTTGCAGTTGGTGACAGTTGGAATACGAAAGACGGTTATCCAGATTTCACAGAATCCGACGGTAGATGTTTCTGTATGATAAGGACAGACGAAGGACAACAGATAATGAATTGTGCACGAAAGAATGGCTATATCGATGTTGTTGAAATGGACATAAACAAAATTCAGGAACAACAGTCGTATCAGTTCAATAGACGGAAATTGGAAGGCTGGCGACTGCTTCCAGTCTTAGTGGCAACATGCGGGTTGGTTCGTTTTAAAGGTTTAGGCATTTGGAGACAGGCTTTAGCAGCAGATTTTATCACAGGTAAGAATAATTTTATAGGAACATTAAAAAGATTGATTAAAATACAATATGCGAGATAATTCAGTCTCGATAGCTAAGGCATTTGCCATAATGCTAATGGTACTTGCCCATACATGGTTTCTGGATATAGGGAATAAATGATATTTACAAAAACGAAATATTTGAAATAATAAATGGGTAGTACTCAAAAAATAGTAAGTGGTGTTGTTTGGAGCACGATAGTCAATATCGTTAATGCTGTCTATGGTTTTATAGCAGTTCCGATACTCATAAGCCACTTCGGCAAGTCTGAATATGGTTTGATAGGTCTTGCAATGTCGGTCAATGTTTATATGAATCTGATGGATATGGGGTTCAATTCCACGAATGTTAGATTCTATTCCACTTGGTTGGCAGAAAAGAAACATGACCGTCTGAAGAAAGGCTTTCAGACCAGCCTTTCATTCTACGGCATAATTGGACTGCTGAATGCATTGATAATGATTTTGGTTGCGTTGTTCGCATCAAGTATCTTCAATGTAACAGAGGAACAAAATGCAGTTCTTCAACATTTGATGTATATATTGGCAGCAACGGCATTTTGTCATTGGTTTTCTTCTTGCTTTGACCAACTTATCAAGGCAACAGAGAATATTGCTTGGCTGCAGAAAATCACATTGGCAACAAAAGTATTGATGATAATTGTTCTCGCAGCAACAGTCATATTTAATTTGTCAATCGAATTGTATTTTGCTTTGACGATGTTGGCTCAGATGGCAATAGTTCCAATGTCGATATCCAAGATCAAGAAACTGACTCCATTCCTTAGTTTCGTTCCAAAATGGGATGCGCAATCGTTTAAGGAAATGCTGCCATACTGTATGAATATCTTTTCATTCAGTTTATTCCAATTTTCTTTTTACAATCTTCGTCCAGTGTTCCTTGGTATGCAAGGTACAATTGAATCAGTAGCAGACTATAGAATCTTGAATGGAATTATAGGAGTGGTCACTATGCTTGGAGGAGCATTCACAGGCATATTACTTCCGTCATCATCAAAAGCGGCAGCCAATCATAATAAAGAAGCTTACTATCGTATGGCATACGATGGTACAAAGTATATTTCTATTCTCTGTTGTTTCTGTTGTTTTGGTATGATGTCAGTGGGTTCTGAGGTTATCACAATGTATGTTGGAGAGAAATATCTTTATCTTATTCCATGGTACAATTTGTGGCTGATATGTACGTTAGGTACTCACAATCAGGCTATAAGCAGTTTGATTCTTGCTGGAACAGATATTAGAGCGATTAGCTATAGTTCAATAGTAGCATCAGTCGCGGGATTGTTTGTAGCATGGTTCACCATTCCTTATTATAATTTAGGAGGGGTATGTATAGCTTTCGCTGTATATGTGGTGATACAATTAGGTTTTTATTATTTTTACTATTGGCCAGTAAGTATGGACATTAGTTCGATAAGGATATTATTACGCAGTTTTCTGCCATATGTTATAATTGGTTTGCTATGCTATATATTTGTTGATAATATTATTATATCGTTCCATAATATTTTTTATCAATTTCTTATAAGGGGGATATGCTTCACGTTATTGTTCGTATTACTTGCATATCTAACACTTACAGATGCAGATAAAAGTTTTATTAGAAATATTAAAAAATAAAATATATTAAAGCTATTTGTTTTTTGCATATTTATTTGTGGTGGAAGGTTATGAGCAGCAGGACTTTAGCTTTTTTGCCGCTCTTGAAAAAATAGTACAACATTAATAGTAAATAAAATTGTGAAATAGCATGAACTTGCCGTTCTTTACCATATCAATACCAGCATATAAGAGACTTTATCTAAATGAAGCCATTGATTCAGTCATGTCACAAACATATACCAATTTTGAATTGGTAATTGTTGATGATGCATCTCCAGAAGATCTCTTTTCTGTCGTGTCACAATATGATGATGATAGGATAAGGTATTACAAGAATGATGTTAATATTGGTGCGGTTAATGTAGTTGACAATTGGAATAGATGCCTTGAATATTCTAAGGGAGACTACATAATATGTATGGGAGACGATGACCGACTTTTGCCTTATTGTTTGGAGGAACTTGTAAAATTGATGGATAAATATCCGGGATTGGGAGTTTATCATGCCTGGACAGAGCTTATAGATGAGAATACCAGATTTAAGTCTTTACAGGAACCACGTCCCGAATGGGAATCAGCCTTGTCTATGGTGTGGAACAGGTGGAGCTGGAGGTTTAAGCAGTATATCGGTGACTTTTGTTTTGACACATCCTTGTTGCGCAAGGACGGAGGATTCTACAAACTGCCATTGGCATGGGGTTCAGATGATATTACTGCCGTTAGGGCAGCAATGAGTAAAGGTATTGCAAATACGTCAAGGTTATGTTTCCAATATAGAGTGAACAGTCAAACGATTACTAATACAGGTAACCTGTCGCTGAAATTACAAGCAGGCGGTATGGAGAAACAGTGGTATGAGGAATTCATTGCAATAATGTCTGAAAAAAAAGCATTGTCATATTCTGATGAGAGATACCTATCGTTAATATCAGAAGGTATAAACAGACATTTCTATGAAAAAGACCGCAGTGAAATAATAACAGAATTCACTAATCACAAGTCACAACTGTTGGAGATATCAGCTTATGGAAGAAGCAAGGGCTATTCGATGGTAAAGTTGCTATACTGGTGGTTAGTTGCCTTAAAAAAACGTCAGCCATGAGAAAGAGAATAGTATATGTAGGCTTTACTTTTCCTCATCATAGGAATACCCATGCTGGTTATCAGCATATAGCTGATTATCTGCCTTACGACAATTATGTGGATTGCCAATCTTTCTATGAGAAAACAGAACAGCCGTATATAGAGGTTTCACGGATAGTCAAATTCAAACGGCGTGTGTTTAACCGTTTGTTTGAGTTTAATTGTTTCCCATGGTATGTATTGAAGATTATATGGCTGGGACTGAGATACAATAATGTTGTATTTCATTATATATATGGTGAGAACACTTATTTCTCGTGGATAAGGCATTTTATCAGACAAGGTAATAAATCGGTATGCACTCTTCACCAACCGTACGATTTCTTTTTCACCCGCAAGAGATATACTAATCTGGTGAAACATGCTGATGGTATAATATTGGTGGGAAATACAGAAGTTGACAAATTCAAGTCATTGTCGAAGAATCTGTCAGTATGGTTTATTCCACACGGTATTGATACGGAGTTCTACAACATTGATGCTTATGTAACAAAGGAAAGAATGTTGTTGACTGTGGGAAATTGGTTGAGGGATTATTCCTTTGCCAACAGAATATATATGAAATTGCTGGAAGAAGACAATTCATTGAATATTTATGTTGTCACCAATTCCCAAAACAAGGAAAAGCTGAGTAAACATGACAGGATACATATCCTTTCAGGAATAGATGACGAAGAATTGAAAAAACTGTATCAAAGATGCAGCGTGTTGTTCTTGCCGTTGATTAGATATACAGCCAATAACTCTCTCCTGGAAGCCGGAGCGACTGGGTGTAATATTGTTGTTTCTTCTGATTATCCTGACAACAGTTATATACCAGAGTCCTTGTTGACATTGACATCAATGGAAGAGGACAAGGCAATAAGTGGAATAGTGAACACAATGACGCCAACCTACAATACAGAGATATCAAGATATGTGTCAAGAAAGTATGGTTGGGAATATATATCACAACAGACATTGGAAATCTTATCAAGTATATGATTACTACAAGAAAAGAATTACGGGCATATCTCAGTCAGGACTCCCTCAATTATGCAGGGCAGAATTCAGGTTTTGTCACAAGGCTTAAGAACAATATGCTTGCAGATACTATCAGTGACCAAAAATATATATGGAAATATATACGAGCATTGAGATATGCAGAATATTGGAGTAACCAACCACGCACAATCACTAACATGATTGGAAAATGCTATAGTCTTTGGGTATTGAGAAGAATGGCATATAAGACAGGATTCCAGATACCATGTAATGTCTGTGGACCAGGATTGACTATTTGGCATTTCGGTTCAATAGTAGTAAACGAACATTCTCGAATAGGAGAGAATTGCACGTTCTTGCCTGGTGTGATTGTTGGTCATAAGAAAACTGGCAATGGTTGTCCGTGTATTGGTAATAATGTATCGTTGATGGGTGGATGTAAGGTGTTTGGAGACATTACAATAGGTGATAATGTCACCATAGGTCCGATGGCGGTAATAGTAAAAGACGTGCCGGCCAACTGCACTGTAGTGGGCAATCCCGCAAGGATTATCCGTAAGGACGGGGAACGTATTGACGAGATACTATAGATACGATGAAAGTATTACATATTTGTACAACGGATGGCGGTGGGGCAGGACTGTGTGCCCTGCGTATTCACGAGGCGATGCTCAAACAGGGTATTGACAGCAAAGTGTTGGTGCTCATAAAGAAAAATGACCGCAATGATGTCATACGCTTTTGCTATCTCAGGAGGTTGTTATGGCGCAGCATAAACCGTATGCTGAGAATGTTGCATCTTGAGATAACAGATTATAATTATGTGACAAACTTGAACATCAATACAGGACAATGTTTCACATTGCCCGACACAATCTATGACGTTTCGCAACATCCGTTGGTGAAGGATGCTGATGTGATACATCTGCAGTGGGTCAACGGGTTCATAGATTATGGTACATTCTTCAAGAAAGTGAAGAAGCCAATAATATGGACCCAGCATGACGAGAACCTGTTCTTGGGTATAGCCCATTATCAACGAGACAGACATATAGGAGGCAAAAAGGAAGAGTTGTATTATAACAAGAAAAAACTGTATATAAGTCAGGCGTCGTCGCTCGGTATAGTATTCCTTTCGAAGATGATGTACGGACAGTATCACGATCATGAGATGATACAAGGTAAAAAGACTACGACAATAAACAACTCGGTGGATTATACATTGTTCAAGCCAACCGATAGACATCAGGCAAGAAGGTGTTATGGGCTGGATGACAAGGATATAGTATTTGTTTTTGTAGCTGAGCGAATAGAAGATACGCGAAAGGGATTGCTGGTATTGGTAGAGGCAGTCGCAAAATTGGCTAATCCCCAAATCAAGATATTGGCAGTAGGCAAGAGGACAACCGATAAGGATTATCCGCAGACTGTGGCAATAGGCCCAGTGTATGACACTGAGAAATTGTCTGCCATATATTCGTGTGCTGATTATTTTGTGATGCCGTCTTTGCAGGAGGCATTTGCCCAGACACCGCTTGAGGCGATGGCATGTGGAACGCCAGCAATAGTATTTCCTGTTAGTGGTACGGAAGAACTCATAAATGATGTGAATGGAGTGAGATGCGACAGCTTCACCGCCTCGGATTTAGAAAAAGGAATAAGGCGTGCCATGGAAACGAAGTTTAATCGTAATGCTATCAGAAAAGATGTGATAGAAAGATATTCACCAGATAAAATAACCAAGCAGTATCTGATTTTTTATTCAGAGATTGCAAATATGAGTAGAATATGACAAAATCAGAAAAGAGAGAAATCCGGGATTATATTATAGTCTTGCTATTTGTTTTGGCTTCGGGATGTACATTGTGGGCTTCTACGATACGACCGGCAGGTGCATTTCTTTTATTGCTGGCTGCTGGGTTAACTAATTCACGGATATATAGGAAAAATAGAGGAGGCAATAATTCTGTTTACTATATATACTGGATCGCTGCGATGTGTATGATAAATCTTATTGCAATTCAGAGCCCTTATAAAGACAACTCGATGATGGGCTATATAGTGAGTCTATCAGGAGCTTATCTAATAATATCTCGATTTGAATTCCATTATTTCGTAAGACTACTCACCAATGTGGTGTTTTATATAACACTGTTCGGTATTCCTATATATATATTGGGTACATTGGAATATATACCAGTAATGAGGTTGAATACATTTGACTCTCAGTCTTATTCTTATATTTTATGGTACACTATAGGTTGGCCAAATTTTTTCTATCGTTACTCTGGTATATGGCATGAACCAGGAGCATGCCAAATCGTTCTCAACACTATATTATGGCTTAATTTTGACAAAATAAGGAGGTGGCAACTTGACAAGAATGAAAAATACAAGATTTTTGTTATATTATTGGGTGTTATTCTGACAGAGTCAACAGGAGGTTATCTCGTTTTGATGGCTTTTATAGCTGCTGTAGCATTAACTTCCAAAATTAAGGGACAATATAAGGCGTTGATAACGATTTGTCTATTTGTCATTGCGTTAACAGCTATAGTTATTATATTTACCAATCCTGTAATACAAGCTAAATTGTTTGTGTCAACTAATGAGTCAGAATCAAAGGCTACAAGGCTTATGGATATTTATGCCTTATGGGATATGACCTTGGATAGCCCCATGTTTGGACAGGGAATTGGAACCAATAAATTTTGGGAAATGTCAAAGCGTTATGGAAATACAACTTGCAGTTCTGGAATTTTCACATATTTGGCTTCTTTGGGTTTCCCATGGTTGATTGTTACTGCTTATTTCTGCTATAAGAACATAAAACGTTTAAAACTCGGAATGGCTACATACTTTTTATTGGCGTCAATAGTAATGATGCAGATGAATGAGAAATTTATAGAATACCCAATAACAAGTATTTTTATTTTCAGGTTTTATTCATACAATAATTATCGAAGATTATGGAAATATCAATTATTACAGTTTGTTTCAATTCGGAGAAAACGATAGAGGACACTATAAAGTCGGTATGCTGTCAAACATATAAAAACATTGAGTATATCATTATTGATGGTGGCAGTACTGACAGGACGTGTGATATAATAAATAGTTATATTTCGCAAATAAGTATATTTATATCGGAACCAGATAATGGTATATATGACGCCATGAATAAAGGATTGGATATGGCAACAGGTGATTATCTATTGTTCCTTGGTTCGGATGATCATCTCATGTCTTCTAACATTATTGAGCGTGTAATGGCGAGAATAAATAATACCACGGATATTTTTTATGGCGATGTATTGCGCCCAATAAGAAATGATTTATATTGTGGAAGATACAACAAATTCAAACTGGCGGTGAAAAACATTTCCCATCAGGCAATTTTTTATCCTCGCAGTATATATTCACAATACCAATATGATCAAACGTATAAGGTTTTTGCCGACTATTACCTCAATATTATGCTTTTCCCAAAGTACAAATTCGCCTATTTGAATATGTGTATATCTTATTTTAATGATGATAATAGTTCCACCTCGGGAAATATCGTGGATATTAATTTTGAAAGAATCAGGAGAAAGCATATATTGTCACATCTTGGATTATTGCCATTAATCTATTCTGAGGTATATCATTTTCTTAGAAATCTTATAAAATCAAATAAATAATGAATAAAAAGTTATCAGATATATTCAGGTGGCTCCGTTTCCCATTGGCGGTAATGATAGTGATGAAACACTATTATACCCCAGACATCTTGGCTGAGTACTTTTGCGGACTAACCGGTTCTGACTATACCATATATTATATTATTATGTGGGTAAGTTCTTCAGTGATGTCTTCACTTCCATGATGGTGCCAATATTCTTTTTTATGTCAGGTTATCTGTATTTTGTTAATGTGGATATAAAGAAAGGATTAGGTCGAGATGTATGGAAAGCCAAGACTCGCAGTAGGATTAAAACGTTGTTGGTGCCATATCTATGCTGGAATCTGTTGGTTCTCATTTTCTTTGCCATAACCCAATATCTCTCGGGAAATTCGGAGGTGATGGCAAAGGATGGTTATAAGTTGGTGGCCGATTATCAGTTTATTGATTATATTAAGGCTTTTGTGGCATTGGATTCAACGACATTGCCTATTGATGGACCATTATGGTTTATTCGTAATCTGTTTATCATCGCTGTTTTCCTGACCCCTTTATTGGGATTCCTTTTTAGTAAGAATAAGAACTTGACGATATTCATTCTTCTTGTAGCCTACTTTGTATTTAGAATTAGCGATATAATGGAATACTCAATGTCAAGTTTGTTCTTCTTTTCTTTGGGAGGATATATGAGTATCCGTGGTTGTAGTATGCTTGTTGAAAGGGAAGATGCCACACCAGGGGTGTGCCTTGTGGTGATATTGGTAACAATGACCTCCTTTTTTATAACACATTTTTATTATCCCGATATTGAGTATTATCCGAGAGGAATATTCCTTATTTGCAGTGCATGCTTGATATATCCAATAATAGGAAGGATAGCGGATTATAGGGCTCAGTCACTTTTTTCAAGATTGTCGGTATCTTCTCTCTTTTTTTTTTGCAATTCACAAACCATTGCAGGTGATAGTACGACGCCTGACATTTGCGGTGATACATCCGTCGGAAGAATGGGTTTTAATACTACTGGTATTTGTGATTCCAATGATTGTGGTGGGAATCTCGTTGTTGATATTCTATTTTATCAAGAGATATATGCCGTATCTCGGTTTCTTAAATGGATATAGGCTATGATGAGAAGAAACTTAATGCAAGTACCATGTGTCGTAAGTGTATGTATGGCGACATACAATGGCGAGAAATACATACGTGAGCAGATTGACAGTATATTGCCCCAGTTGTCTGACAGTGACGAACTTGTCATTTCTGACGACGGGAGTAGCGATAATACCATCGATATTGTTCAGGGATATAATGATAGAAGAATACGCTTATATCATAATACACGTCATGGAGTGACTTGGAACTTTGAGAATGCACTGAAACATTCCAAGGGAGAGATAATATTTCTTGCAGATCAGGATGACGTGTGGAAGCCAGGGAAGGTGGAGAGAATGAAGGAATGGCTGAAGTCGTATGTTCTTGTGATACACAATGCTGACGTAGTAGATAAGAATGGCAAACTGATAAATGATGACTATTTCTCTCTTGCAGGTGTAAGAAATGGCTTTTGGCAGAATCTTGTCAAGTTCAGACATATTGGCTGCTGTATGGCATTTAGACGTAAACTATTGAATGAATGTTTGCCATTTCCACGTGGTATAGCGTGTCATGATTACTGGATTGGTATGTATGCTTTTGCAAAATTCAGGGTCATGATGGACACAGAGTCTTTCCTTATGTATAGACGACATGGAAAAAACACATCGTCGGCATCGGAAGCATCAGATACGTCGTTTTTCTTTAAGTTGTTTGAAAAACGATTGCCAATATTGTATTGCGTAAGTGCAAGATTGATGTTTATTCTTTGCAAATGATAATAGGCTATAGTTTTGAATAAAATAGTTCCTATTTCGGTATAAATAACAATGAATATGTGAATATTTTGTAAAATAATGAGGAAAATTTGCTGGATTGCAATTTATTTGCTACCTTTGTATAAATTATAAACACATAGATGGAATATTATGGCAATGGCTATTAGCAATGTATCTGTCCTGACGGGGGAGGCTGCAGAAACATTCGTTAGGAAGTCTGACTCAACAAAATATCAGTAACACCATATTGGAACTGAATTGATGAATTTCATTAAGTCATGGTTTGTTGATTCCTCTAACAAGAGAGGATGCCGTTATCTTATTGTTGACGCTTACAATTCAGATATTCCGTTGGCTTTCTATAAGAAAAATGGATTTGATTACATATTTAGTACAGAAGAACAGGAAAAGGATTACCGTAAAATAATTTCCGACGAACCTCTTAAGACTCGTCTTAAGTTTTTCGATTTGATTCTTATTAATTAATAACTCTTGAAAATGTTGTTTTGGACAAGTTTTTTATAGGTTATATGTAGTATTTTTAACACCAACTTACTAAAATGATAACAGTAATACATATCGCACAATGTGCAGGAGGGGTGGATAGATATTTGAAGATGCTACTCCGCCGTATGGATAGGACAAAGTTTAGACATGTGCTCATTTGTTCTTATGATTTTCATAAAGAAGACTATGTGGGACTTGTAGAGAGTGTCGAATATGTGGAAATGAAAAATTCATTGTCCATGTCGAGTGATATCAAAGCTATTATAGAGATACGAAAAATTATTAAAAATATTCGACCGAAGATTGTCTATTGCCATAGTTCAAAGGCTGGTGGTGTGGGACGTATTGCTGCTTTCGGATTGCAAACGACTGTCATATATAATCCTCATGGATGGGCTTTCTCAATGTCGGGAGTTGGGATAAAAAGATTTTTTTTCCAATTCATTGAGAAAATCCTTGAACCATTGACTGACAAATATGTTCTTATCTCAAAATATGAATATGGCAAAGCAATAAAGAAGATAACGTCAAAGAGCAAGTGTGTGTTGATAGAGAATGGAATTGATTTTGAAGAAATGGCTGATAGAGTGTCACATTCAAAGTTGACAAGGAAAGATGTAGGATTGCCTGACAACGGATATGTGATAGGAACAGTGGGACGTCTGTCACCTCAAAAAGCTCCAGATATTTTCATCAGAATGGCTTCTGTCGTATTGAAGACTATTCATAATGCTTACTTCGTGATGGTTGGCGGAGGAGAACTCAAGACTGAGGTGCTAAATCTTGCTAAAGAATATGGAATAGAGCAACGGCTTATTATTATTGAATGGACGGATAATACGGTAGAATATGCATTGTTGTTTGATGTGGCAGTCCTTTTGTCAAGATGGGAGGGATTTGGACTCGTACTGCCTGAATATATGTATTTAGGAAAACCGATAGTGGCAACAACAGCAGGGGCTATTCCTGATATTATAAAGAATGGAGAAAATGGATTGCTTGTGGATATAGATTGTCCAGATCAAGCAGCAGAAGCTATAATACAGCTTTACAATAATCCCATGAAGACAGAAACGATAATATCTTCGGGTAAAAGAGAAATGTTTAAATATGAGATATCGCGAGTAGCGAATCAACATGAATGTATGTTTAAATCCGCCTGCAAACAATGATTTGCAGGCGGATTTATTATTATTTTATATTCCTATTGTCATAAATACTGGTATGTGGTCGGAGTAGGTGAGATCCTTGGTGTAATAGGATGTGCCTGCCAGCGACTTGTCGTGCATGATATAGTCGATGCGGACTGGTTTCTTGCCACGATATGTGCTCATGAATCCCTTGCCACACTCCTTGAAACCGTCAACCATATTGTCGCCCATCATCGTGTTATATACATAGGAGTAGGGGACATCGTTGAAGTCGCCCGTAACGATGCAGGGCAGATTGGAATCGCGCATCTCCATCGCCACCATGTTGGCCTGTCCGGCACGGATAATCATACCGAGGGTGTAGTTGCCGTAGATGGCATTGATGAGGGCGTTGTCCTCCACCTTTATTCCCTGATTGCTCAGTTTTGCTGCCTGATGCATGGTGCGACTGAATCCCGTGGTCTCAAGATGGACGTTGAACACGCGCACCGACTTGCCGTTGACATTGATGTTTGCCCACATGGCACTGTTGTTTGTCTGCTCGAACAGGATGGTCTTCGACCCAGTAATGGGATAGCGGCTGAAGATTGCCATATCCTCACGTCCTATGACAACATAGGGGAAGTATTCGCGATAGATGTCGCTCACCTTCTTGTCGCCACTGACATTGGTGTATTCCTGTATGCAGAAGACATCCACATTTTCGCGCTTCATCTCTGCCAGCACGTCCTGGGCAATGAAGCCCGTGGCGGCACGGCCGAAGCGGGCGACATTGTAGGAGGCGACCTTTATGCCTGAACCCGTGTTATTGTCAGACTGGAACAGGCCTGGTTGGAAAATTGTTCCGATATATGATATGCAGCATAATATCGTGATCAAGGGGATGGGGGCGATAAACCAATGGCGCATAATCAGCCAATAAACCAACATCAGGATATTGGCGATGATAAACACTGGCAATACATACACACACATCGCCGAAGCCATATTACCCACTGGTGACGAGTCGCCGCCAAACAATCCCACTATAGTGAAGATGCTGACCACCAATTGGAGAATCAGCATCATCAGGGATACATATCTTTTCACTGCAAGTTTTCCCATATCTATTTGTGTCAAATGTATTTCTCAATAGTGTCGATAAGGTGCTCCACCTTGAACGGCTTGGAGATAAACTCGTTGCAGCCAGCATCGCGTGCCTCTTGGATACTGTCCTCAAAGGCGTAGGCGCTAAGTGCCAAAATGGGCGTGGAGGGATTAATTTCCTTGATGATGCGGGTGGCGTCGAGACCGTTCATCTCGGGCATACGTATGTCCATCAAGATCAAGTCGGGATGCTCTTCCTCGTTGAGGGTCACTGCTTCAATGCCGTTGCGAGCACGGAGCAAGCGATAGCGATTGTTGAGCACGCTCTGTATGAGTTCATAGTTACATTCCTCGTCCTCTGCCACCAAGATGAGCTTCATCTGGCTGATATCCAAATCTGGTTTTGCCCTGAGGGTGCGCGAGATGGTGAAGCATGGCTTGGAGGTGGTGTTGTTGCCAGCGTACGATCCGTCGAATGGGAAGGTGAATGTGAATGTGGAACCGACGCCAAGCTCTGAGCTGACGGAGATATGCCCCCCTAATTTCTCTACGATAATCTTGCTGAGAGGCAGGCCGAGACCATATCCGTTTTGTTGTTCGGCATCCTTGGAAACATAGGTTTGGAAGATGGAGTCGATGTCCTTGGGGTCGATTCCCGAACCAGTGTCAGCCACTTTCATCGTGATGAACTTTTCGTCCTCTGACACTTGGTAGCCAAAGGTGATGCTACCATTGACAGTGTGCTTGAGAGCATTGCTGATGAGATTGCAGAACACCTGTGTAATGCGATTGATGTCGGTGTTGAGAATAACAGTTTTTTGAGGTATCTCAGCCACCAGCTTTATTTGCTCGGGACAGCGGAACTTGAATATCTGCTTTATGTTGGCGCACATCTCAGTGAGGTTGGCGGGAGCCTTCTTCATCTGTATCTCTCCTGACTCCACTCTCGACAAGTCGAGTATCTCGTTGATTAGACTGAGCAGACGATTATTGTTGCTCTCCACGATTTCGAGCATCTTCAGGCGCTCCTCGGGAGAGTCAGTCTCAGCCATTACCCTCGAGAAACCTTCGATGGCATTGAGAGGTGTACGGATCTCGTGGCTCATGTTTGCAAGGAACAAAGACTTCATTTTGCTGGCTTTCTCGGCCTTCTTGATCTTTTCCTCGTATTCCTTGAGCTGCTGCAAAGCTATGTCGCGCTCGTTGGTGGTTTTGGCCAATAGGTCTTGAGCCTCCTTGAGCTTGCTTTTTAGTGTTTTGATTTCATCTTGATACATGATGCATACTTCTCCTATTTGTTTCTAGAGTGCAAAGATACAAAGAATAATTAATATTTGAGAATTAATAATTAAGAAATTTACTTATTATCCTTATTTTTAACCTTTTTTAGGCTCTTTTCGCCTTTTCCCACATTCCTGTGGAATTATTAAACAGATAAGCCATGCCGCGGAATACATTTAAATTCATGAATATGAAGTATTTGCTGATGCGCACTCCTGCTGCTGCCGATGCATAGAATAGTATCTGAAGAATCCAAATAATGGTATAGACAATGTCTTCGCCCGAGAGCACCAAAAGGGTGTTGAGTGGTACGAGGGCAAAGAGGCATACAGGGGTGATTGTCCATCTCAGAACACGGTGGGACACAAACTGGAATGCCACTACGGGATGACGAAGCGGATTCATCAGTGAGCGCAGACGCCAGCAACTCTGCAGTCCTCCTGCAGCAATGCGCCTCTTGCGTTTGCTCTCCTCGTGCAAGTCGGCAGAGCCATATTCCATGGCATAGGCGTTAGAGGTATAAGCAATCTTATATCCTTTCTTCACTATCTCCATAGAAATGATGAAGTCGTCGAGCAGTGTGTCGTCGGGGATGTCGGTAATGAGTTGACGGCGTATGACACACAGTTCGCCTGCCGCTCCCATGGCAGAATAGAGTTCAGAGTCGAGTCGCTTTAGTGTGCTCTCGTATTTCCAATATAGTCCCTCGCCTTGTGCTGCCTCGTCGGAGTCGCTCCTTGCCATCACCTTCTTCTCGCCCGACACGCATCCCACCTTGGGGTCCTGCATAAGTCGCGCCACCTCCCTCACTGCTTCGGGATTGAGCATGGTGTTGGCATCTGTCATCATTACAATCTCGGTGTCGATTTCCTTGATGCCATGCTTGAGAGCAGCAGCCTTTCCGCGCCTTTCGGGAGAATAAATCACCTTTACCTCTGGATAGGCGGAGAGCAGGACATTGGTGTTGTCGTTGCTTCCATCGGTCACCCACACAAGGTGAAGGCGGTCGCTGGGATAGTCGAGACGGCGGGTGTTGTCCATCTTCTCGGCAATGATGTCCTCCTCGTTATATGCGCACACCATGAGCGTAACCTCTGGCAGACGGTCGTCGGTAATGTCTGCCAGGGGTTTCGCCTTTGTTGCCAGCCTTTTGACAAAAACCAGCAGATAAAGCACTATGCCGTATCCGACGTAGGTATAGACAACGATAGCCATACACAGCCAGAATAGTGTAGCCATCATTTTGTCTCTATCTCTTCCTGCATGTCTATGAAGTTGCCTTTCCTGTCGTAGAATTCATACTGAAGGAAGGCCAATTTCTGGCTTGGTATGACATTTATGCCCATACCGTATTTCATCTGCCATTTTCTCTTCATAGAGATTATGCCTTGGTTAATATAGGCTGCCACGTATGGGTGTACGTGGAGGTTGAATTTCTTAATACCAATCTTGTTGACCATACGGTCGATTTTGCTTTCAAGTTGGTCTGTAAAGAGAATACTCGATTTGATCTTGCCCTTGCCGAAGCATGTGGGGCATGTTTCCTCTACGTTGACGTCCATAGCAGGGCGCACTCTCTGTCGGGTGATTTGCATCAGTCCGAATTTGCTCAGTGGCAGGATGTTGTGGCGTGCACGGTCTTTCTGCATGTTCTTGCACATTCGTTCATAGAGCATCTGCCTGTCCTCCGCAAGGTTCATGTCTATGAAATCGACAATAATAATTCCGCCCATGTCCCTGAGCCTGAGTTGCCTGGCCAGTTCGTCTGCCGCACCGAGGTTTACCTCCAGTGCGTTTTGTTCCTGTCCGTTTTCCGCCTTAGTGCGGTTGCCGCTGTTAACATCCACCACGTGCATTGCCTCTGTGTGCTCGATGATGAGATAGGCGCCACGCTTGTAGTTGACAGTCTTGCCAAAGGCCGACTTCACCTGCTTCGTCACGTTGAAATTGTCGAAGATGGGGACAGTGCCCTTGTAGAGTTTCACGATGCCAACCTTCTCGGGGGCGATAAGTCCCACGTAGTCCTTCACCTGGCCGAATACCGTCTCGTCATTGACATGTATGCCGTCGTAGGTGGTGTTAAACAGGTCTCTGATAAGAGCAACGGCACGTGATGTCTCCTCGAAGGCAATCTTTGGCCTCTCGGTAGTCTTCTGTACGGTTGTGATGGCATCCTCCCATCTCTTCAGCAGAATTTTCATCTCGCTGTCAAGTTCTGCCACTCTCTTTCCTTCTGCCGAAGTCCTCACAATCACGCCGAAGTTCTTTGGCTTGATGCTCTGTACCAGTTGTTTCAGTCTTGTGCGCTCTTCGCCCTTCTTGATTTTCGATGACACCGAAACCTTCTCCTGGAAGGGCATGAGCACCATATACCTGCCTGCAAAGCTCAGGTCGCACGTGAGTCGCGGTCCCTTGGTTGAGATTGGTTCCTTGACCACCTGTACCAACACCTCCTGTCCCACCTTCAGCACGTTCTGCACGCTGCCGTCCTTCTTAAGGTCGGGCAGTCGGGTGGCCTTGGTGATGGGGAAGAGCTTCTTTCTGTCGCTCTGAACTTGCTTGAGGTATTTCTCGTATGAGGAATACTGTGTACCCAAATCGAGGTAGTGCAGGAATGCATCGCGTTCGTAGCCGACGTCCACGAAACACGCATTCAGTCCGGGCATAAGCTTTTTCACTTTTGCCACATAGATGTTGCCAACCGAGAAAGATGCCGAGCGCGACTCAGTTTGGTATTCCACCAAACTTTTGTCTTCGAGCAACGCAATCGAAATCTCTTTTGGTTGTACGTCGATGATTAGTTCGCTTGTCATTCCTTTAACATTGATAATTGGGGTACTTTCAAAACAGAAAGGGTGTGCCAAAATCCCGACAGGATTTTGAGGCACACTCCCTTCATTTCTTTCTGCGAACAGCAGTGAGCAGGTTTTACTTGCTCTTGTGTCTGTTCTTTCTTAATCTTTTCTTACGCTTGTGCGTAGCCATCTTGTGGCCCTTCTTCTTTTTACCGTTTGGCATTGTTCAAGAATTTTTAAATTATTACTAAATGTTGATTATTTCATTTTCTCGATGAAAGACTTAGACGGTTTGAAGGCCGGGAAGTCATGTGCCTCGATGATCATTGTTGTGTTCTTCGAGATATTGCGTGCTGTCTTGGCTGCACGTCTCTTCACAATGAAGCTACCGAAGCCGCGGAGGAAGATGTCTTCCTTCTCGACCGCCAAACTGTTGATTACTTCTTCCATAAAAGCCTCGACAGTGGCGCTGACCTCTATCTTGCCAACACCAGTCTTTGCGGCGATTTTTTCTACAAGTTCTGCTTTTGTCATATCTTTATATTATATTAGTCTTTTTAATGCCTGAAAATTCTCGATTTGTTGAGTGTTTTTACTCTATCGTTCATAATCGGCTTGCAAATATACTGATTTTCAACGTGAAACGGAAATTTTATTAGACTTTTTTTAGAAAAAAGTGTTATTTTCACGTTTTTTATCTCATTTCATTGTCCCTACACCTTATTATATATATAAAGAAGCAGGGTCACAATGTGTAGTTTGCTAAAACACAATTGTCGATTTTGTAAGTATTATGGATTTTTTAATCCCTAATTGACTTCGTCGAAGGCTGGCAGCACCTTTTACTCCGGCAGATGGAATCTGTAGGAGCGGTCGAACACCTCGCGAACCTTGTTTATCTCGAGGAAGGTGGTGCCGCCGCCCTCACCGAATGAGCCGCTCAGGTAGGCAATCTGGTCATCGAGGTCGATGTATTCCTTCTGGCGCAACATCCTCACTGCGGCAAGGAACAGTTGCTCCGACGAGATATGCTCTTTCTGATATACGGGAATTACTCCGTAGCTGAGATTGAGCCAGCGTTGCAGTTTCTCCTTGTAGCAGATGGCAAGCACGGGTGTGGGGCCACGGAAGGCTGCAAGGTTGCGGGCAGTCAGTCCCGTTGTACTGTCGGTGATGATACCCTTCACGCTCATCGTCTGTGTGGATTCGATGGCGCTGTGGGCGAGGAACTCCCTCACTGTGCAGTTGGCCGACATAGGTATGACGATGTCGTTCTCCCTCACCTTGTCCTTCTCAGCCTGTTCGGCTATCTGCGACATGGTGCGCACAGCCTCGATGGGGTAGTCGCCAGATGCTGTCTCGCCACTGAGCATGAGAGCGTCAGTGCGATAGTAGATGGCATTGGCGATGTCGGTCACCTCGGCACGAGTGGGGCGGGGGTTGTGTATCATCGTGTGGAGCATCTGCGTGGCAACGATTACGGGTTTCTTTGCCCTCACGCATTTGCGTATTATGCTGCGCTGTATGCCAGGGATGCGCTCTATAGGCACCTCGATGCCAAGGTCGCCACGTGCAATCATTATACCGTAGGATGCTTCGATAATCTCGTCGATGTTATCCACACCCTCTTGATTTTCAATCTTTGATATGATCTTGATGTCGCTGCCACGCTCGTCGAGCAGTTTCTGCACGGCTCTCACGTCCGAGGCGTTGCGCACAAAGGAGTGGGCGATGAAGTCGATGTCCTCGTCGATGGCAAGATTGATGTTGGTGATGTCCTTGCCGGTGAGCGCAGGCAGGTCGATGTGCACTCCAGGCACGTTGACACTCTTGCGCGAACCTAATTCGCCGTCGTTCTTCACTTGTGCTATCACGGCAGGACCATTGACGCCGATGACCTCCATGTCGAGAGCTCCGTCGTCAAACAGTATGTGGTTGCCCACCTTTACATCCTGTGCGAAGTTGGGGTATGACACATTCACGATGTCATGCTCACTGTCAACGTCGGGACGTCCTAATATCTTCACAACGTCGCCCGTCTTGTACTCGATGGGCTTGTCGCACGAGGTAGTGCGGATTTCCGGACCCTTGGTGTCGATAAGGATACCGATGTGGTGCGACACCTTTCTTGTGTTCCTGATAATCTCCCTGATACCGTCGGCTGAAGCATGTGCCGTATTCATTCTCACGACATTAACTCCGGCGTAGAACAAGTCGCGGATGAATTCCACACTGCAACGGCGGTCACTTACGGAGGCTACAATCTTTGTCTGTCTCATTATTCTTTCTTGTCTATGTTGTTGGGGTAAAACTTTAAGTCCCTATTATAAAACGGTTGCAAAGTTACAACTATTTTTGCACATATACAAAGTTTTATGGGGATTTTTGCGATAATTATTAAAAAAATATGCCATTTTTGTTGGTCATTATCAGAAAATGCCGTAACTTTGCAGCCAAATTTGAATTTTTACATAAGAATAAAGATATGAAACATCAGTTGAGAAGTGCCGTGTGCACTGAAGGTAGAAGGATGGCAGGAGCAAGAGCTCTGTGGGTTGCCACTGGTATGAAACGTGAACAGTTCGGCAAGCCTATTATTGCCGTCGTCAATTCGTTCACGCAGTTTGTGCCTGGTCATACCCATCTCCATGAGATTGGCCAGATTGTTAAACAGGAGATTGAATCCATGGGCTGTTATGCAGCAGAATTCAACACCATCGCCATCGACGATGGTATTGCCATGGGTCACGATGGAATGCTATATTCGCTTCCTTCAAGAGATATTATTGCCGACTCAGTGGAGTATATGGTGAATGCCCACAAGGCCGACGCCATGATATGCATATCCAACTGCGACAAGGTGACTCCAGGAATGCTGATGGCTTCCATGCGTCTCAATATCCCCACGGTGTTCTGTTCGGGAGGCCCGATGGAGGCAGGACGTTGGCGTGGAGAGAATGCCGACCTTATCACGGCTATGATCAAGGGTGCCGACCCATCGGTGAGCGATGAGGAGATGGCTGAGATCGAGGGGTGCTCATGCCCTGGATGCGGTAGCTGCTCGGGTATGTTCACTGCCAACTCGATGAACTCCCTCACCGAGGCTATCGGTCTCTCGCTTCCTGGCAACGGTACTATCCTTGCCACTCACGAAAACCGCATACAGCTCTTCCGCGACGCTGCTCGTCAGATTGTGAAGAACGCGATGGCATATTATGAGGATGGCGATGAGAGTGTACTGCCCAAGAGCATTGCCACACGCAAGGCTTTCCTCAATGCCATGACACTCGACATCGCTATGGGCGGAAGCACTAACACCGTGCTTCATCTCTTGGCTGTGGCACAGGAGGCTGGTGCCGAATTCAAGATGAGCGACATCGACGCACTGAGCCGCAAGGTGCCTTGTCTCTGCAAACTTGCTCCCAACACACAGAAATACAGTGTGCAGGAGTGCGGACGTGCAGGTGGTATCCTCGGTATTCTCAGCGAACTCAACAAGGGCGGACTCATCGATGGTTCGGCTATCCGTGTGGATGGCAAGACCCTTGGTGAACAGATGGAGAAATACGACATCACCAAGGCGGAGATTGATGCTGAGGCTAACCGTATATACCAGACCGCTCCAGGACGCAAGTTCTCTACCAAGATGGGTAGTCAGAACGCACAATGGGGCGAACTCGACACCGACCGTGCCAACGGATGCATACGCGACCTTGAGCATGCCTATACCAAGGACGGCGGACTGGCTGTGCTCTTCGGCAACATCGCCCAGGACGGATGCGTGGTCAAGACTGCGGGTGTGGATGAGAGCCTGTGGAAGTTCTCAGGTCCTGCCAAGGTGTTCGACTCTCAGGAGGATGCCTGCGAGGGAATTCTCGGTGGCAAGATCAAGGCAGGCGACTGCGTTGTCATCACCCACGAGGGTCCGAAGGGAGGCCCAGGTATGCAGGAGATGCTCTATCCCACCTCTTATATAAAGAGTATGCACCTCGGCAAGGAGTGTGCCCTCATCACCGACGGACGATTCTCGG
>SAMEA3663023__coassemble_724_pt1 | contig 41173 bp, 32 predicted proteins | sample SAMEA3663023__metabat2_low_PE_038 | metagenome-assembled genome bin SAMEA3663023 (sample SAMEA3663023) | pig gut metagenome | biome: pig gut; feature: pig-associated habitat; material: faeces | place: France | collected 2012
ACCACAGAGTCGGTAGCCTTCGGCTTGCGACCGTTGCCCTCTTTGAGCACCTGATATTGCAATCCGCTGGGCAGAGTGACAACACCCTCTTTCTTTGCGTTCTCAGCCAGGTATTTCTCACCGGCTTCCTTTGCTTCCTTACCTTTTTCAGCCAGTTCGGCTCTCATTTTCTCTTCCTGCTTCTGGAAATAGTCGTTCACGATAGTTTGCGCCTCGCGGTTGGTTACTTTCAAGTCATTACCCTCGATGACGTCGCGGATAGCCATTGCGAAGTCGTCGATGTTCATGTCTTTGGCACCCATCTGTGCCAACTGTCGGCCAATGCCCAAACCAAGGGCGTAGCTAAGTTTATCCATTCTTCTTTTATGTGTTAAAAATTAAAATTTTTATCCCTTTTGGGGCAATTATTATTAATAAATCGTGCAAAGTTACTATTTTTCTTTGATTTAGTGCACATATTTCGGGAAAAATTACTATTTTTGTGCAACTTTAAGAAGAAATAAGGAGAAGAGTATGAAAAAAATCGTTGTTTTAACAGGTGCTGGTATGTCGGCAGAGAGTGGAATATCCACATTCCGTGATGCTGATGGATTATGGGAGAAATATCCCGTTCAGCAAGTGGCAAGTCATGAGGGTTGGGAGGCTGACCCCACTTTGGTGAATAATTTCTATAACATGCTTCGCACCAAGTATGCCGGAGTGCAGCCCAATGAGGGTCATCGTCTTGTGGCAGAACTTGAGAAGTTATATGATGTAACAGTGGTGACTCAGAATGTTGACAATCTGCATGAGCGTGCCGGTTCGTCGAAGGTGATTCATCTGCATGGCGAACTGATGAAGATGTGCTCGAGCATCGACCCCGATGACGAGCGCTATCATGTGCAGCTCACTCCCGAAAATCCGACGGTTGTTCCAGGTACTAAGGCAGGCGACGGTTCGCTGCTCCGCCCGTTCATCGTTTTCTTCGGTGAGGCTGTCCCGATGATAGAGCCAGCAGCACGCGAGGCAATGGATGCCGACATATTTATAATAATAGGTACGTCGCTAAATGTATATCCCGCGGCAGGACTTGTGAGATATGTCAAGGCAGGAGTGCCCGTTTATCTCATCGACCCCAAACCCGTGACAGCTTCTGTGTCGGGAGTGAAGCATATACAAAAAGGCGCTTCGGAGGGTATGAAGGAGCTAATGAGCATACTTTGTCCATCAAAATGATATAAAAACAGGTGTTTTTGCAATTTTTTGCTCAAAATACTTGCATATATCAATAATATTGCCTACTTTTGCTGACAATTTGCAAACTATGTGTATATAATAACAGCAAAAAAGCAATGGAAAAGATCGACAATCTTGACAAGAAGATACTAAGTATCCTATCAAAAAATGCCCGTATTCCTTTCAAGGATGTGGCAGCTGAGTGTAATGTTTCCCGTGCAGCCATCCATCAGAGAGTTCAGCATCTGATAGATGGTAATGTCATCATGGGTAGTGGATTCGACGTCAATCCCAAGAGCCTTGGATATTCCACATGCACATACGTGGGTATCACCCTTGAGAAGGGTAGTATGTACAAGGAGGTGGTAGAGCGTCTCGTTCATATCCCTGAGATTGTGGAGTGTCACTTCACCACAGGACCATATACTATGCTCGTCAAACTGTATGCCCGCGACAACGAGCAGCTCATGTCGCTTCTCAACGACCAGTTGCAGGGTATTCCTGGTGTTGTGGCTACTGAGACGTTGATATCTCTCGAACAGAGTATCAAGAGGGAGATACCGGTGCACGTGGATTAAAAATTAGGAATGAGGAATGAGGAATTAGGAATGGAGTTTGATTGGAAGGGTAGGCTTGAAAATGTCTATGGATCATTTCCTGAGGCACCGAGCCGACCGGTGATAGGTATTACTGCCAACTACGACGATAGTAAGAGTATGTTGGCTGAAGGCTACTACAAAAAAGTGGTGGCTGCTGGCGGTGTGCCCCTGATTATACCGCCATTGGATGATTCCGACGCGATAATCAATACTCTCGACCGTATAGACGGTCTCATACTTAGTGGCGGCGGCGACTACAATCCGCTTTTCTGTGGTGAGGAACCCTCGCCCCGGCTACATTCCATTAATGGCGAGCGCGACTTGCCTGAACTGCTCATCACACGTCTTGCCTATAACCGACAGATACCCATGTTGGGTATATGCCGAGGCATACAGACCCTGGCAATGGCATTGGGAGGAACGGTGATACAGGATATTGCCGACACCGACGGACTGATAAAGCATAGTCAGGACGCACATCGCAGTGTGCCTACCCACTCTGTGAGCGTAAGTGAGGATTCGGTATTGCATAAGATTTACGGTTGTCGCTCATTGTATGTCAACTCCTTCCATCATCAGGCAGTAGGCGAAGTTGGGGATAGATTCCGTGTTGTAGCCCATTCTTGCGACGGTATTGTTGAGGCTATGGAGAGCACGGAGATGAAGTCGATTATTGGTGTGCAATGGCATCCCGAATGTATCGACGACGGACTCCCTCTGTTCAAGTGGCTTGTTGGTGAGGCTGCCGACTATCGTGCCGCATGTAATATGCACAATCGTATTCTCACACTCGACACCCACTGCGACACACCGATGTTCTTTGCCGACGATGTGCGCTTCGACCGCCGTGACCCTAAGTTGCTTGTGGATTTGCACAAGATGACCGATGGTCGTCAGGATTCCACTATCATGGTGGCTTATCTGCCGCAACCCAAGAAGGGTGAGACCTTCCGACAGAACGTGCGCTTTGATGTCAACGGTCCAAAGGAATATGCCGACTTGATATTCAATAAGATAGAGGACATCGTTGCTGCCAACAATCGCTATCTTGCCCTTGCCCGCACTCCGGCCGAACTCGTTGCCAACAAGTATAACGGACAGAAATCCATTATGCTCGGCATAGAGAACGGACTTGCCCTTGAGGGCGACATCTCCAACGTGCAGCACTTCGTAGATAGGGGAGTGGTGTATATCACCCTCTGTCATAATGGCGACAACGACATCTGCGACAGTGCACGAGGCAGTAATACACATAATGGAGTGAGCGAGTTTGGAGCTAAGGTGATAGGCGAGATGAACCGCCTCGGGGTGATGGTGGATTTGAGCCATGCCGCCGAGAAGAGTTTTTGGGATGCCATGGACATCAGTTCCACTCCTATAGTGTGCAGCCATAGCAGTTGCCGCGCCCTGTGCGACCATCCCCGCAATCTCACCGACAGTCAGATGAAGGCGCTTGCCGACAAGGGTGGTGTATGCCAGATAACCATCTATCATGGATTCCTTCGTACGGAAGGCGAGGCAACGGTGAGGGATGTGTTGGAACATCTCAACCATGCAGTGCACGTTATGGGTATCGACCACGTGGGTATAGGTACTGACTTTGATGGCGACGGTGGAGTGCGCGGAATGGCTTCGTCGGCTGATTTCGTCAATTTCACCCGCATGCTTATGGCAAAGCGATATAGCGAACAAGACATTCAGGCCATCCTAGGAGGAAACTTCCTCAGACTGATGGCCGATATCCAGAAAAACAGAAAATAAAAAACAAAGCATATTACTATGAAATCACTTCACACATTATTATATATATATATAGCCGTCTTCTGTTTGGCATCATGCGGTAATTCCAAGAAAACGGTTGCCGAGGCTGTTGCCGTGGGTCCTGAGTTTTCTGCCGACAGTGCATACGCCTATTGTACCGCACAATGTGACTTTGGTCCGCGACTTATGAATACCGAGGAGCACGACAAGTGTGGCGACTGGATAGAAGCCAAGTTCAGGCATTTCGGTATGACTGTCAGTCGTCAGGAAACAGTGGTCAAGGGATATGACGGCACTCCACTCAAATGCCGCAATATCATTGCCCGTTTTCGTCCAGATAACAAGGAGCGCATTCTGCTTTGTGCGCATTGGGACAGCCGTCCCTGGGCCGACAACGATCCCGACAGCACCAACTGGCGCAAACCAGTTATGGGAGCCAACGACGGAGCGAGCGGTGTGGCCGTAATGCTTGAGATAGCACGCCTTCTGCAGCATGCCGACAGTGTTAATGTAGGAGTGGATTTCGTATGTTTCGATGCCGAGGACTGGGGAGTGCCGCAATGGAGTGACACCAACTATAATGGTGACTCGTGGGCTCTTGGAGCGCAGTATTGGGCAGAGAAAGCCCATAGCGAAGGCTATAAGGCGCGCTTTGGTATATTGCTCGACATGGTGGGTGGCATAGGTGCGATGTTCCATCGTGAGGCATTCTCACAACAGTACGCCTCAACTATTGTTGACAAGGTGTGGGCAGCAGCCAAGGTGGCGGGATATAGCAGCTTGTTCCCGGATGCCGATGGCGGTATGATTACCGACGACCATGTGCCAGTCAATGAGAAAGCCAATATCCCGACAGTGGATATAATCCCCTTCTATGCCAACTGCAAGCAAAGCTCGTTTGGTCCTACATGGCATACCATTAACGACACCATGGAGAACATAGACCGCAATACCCTCAAGGCAGTGGGACAGACTGTCATACAGGTTATTTTCTCAGAATAAGTCCGAGTGGATTTTGACAGTATTTACATTTGAAGTAATCCAACGTCATGCGGTTGATGTCATGGCGTAGTTGCAATGCCTCTTTTGATTGATCGGGCAGGGCGAGTGGACTGTTTTCCACACGAACGTTGAGTGTATTGTCGAATAGGTGTATGTGCATGGTCACCTTACCATCCACCTTAGCCATCTCCACGGTACCCGTAAGCAGACTGTCAATCACTTGTCTCATCCTGCCGGCATCGGTATTTATTATGAATGAGTCAACATTTGAGTCGATAGCGAACGTTGCCTCTGGGCATTTTGCTTCAGCCGCATTTATTGCATCGCGGCACATCTGAATGAAGTCCCAATCTGATATCTGCCACTTGGTCATACCGGCTTCAAGGCGTGATAAGTCGAGCACTCCATTTACAAGATACATCAGCAGTTGGGTGTCCTTGCGTATTATGTCGGCAAATTGTGTGCGCTCTTCCATTGTGAGTGTAGTGTCATTGGCAAGTGAGGTGGAGAATCCCACCACCGTGTTCAATGGTGTTCGTATGGCGTGACTCATATTGTTGAAGAAACTGTCCTTCTGACGGTTATGTTCCTCAGCCTCGGCAAGAGCATCCTGTGTCTTCAGGCGAGCCTTTTTCAGTTTAAGGCTCGACATGAACAGTCTTGCGAGGATTATCACCATGAGCAGAATAACCACCGCCATGATAATGATAACCGCCATGTTTCTGTTGGCACGCAGTTGCTCTGCTTCAGCCTTCATGGTGTTAAGTCGGCTTATGTTACCAAGTTCTTCCACCTGCTTTTCAGATATAGAGTTGTTGATGGAGTCGGTCATGTAATCTACCTTCTTGTATAATTCAAGAGCCTTGTCATATTGTTTGCATTCATACAGAATGTCGGCACGCTGACGCAAGCATTGCATAGTGTTGGCAAACTTCACCACGTTCTTTTTCGACATTACGAGAGCCTTGTCGTTGAGTTCGAGTGCCTCGTCATATCTACCCATCTTCATCTTCATATAGCACTGTGCGTTGATGAGCAGTGACTTGTAGTTTGGGTAGGAGAGTTTTTCATTATAATGTTTGGCGAGTTTTTCGTGTTCTCTTGCCTTGGCGAAGTTCTTCACCGACGACCAATATAATATGTGGCAGTATTCCACAAACAGGCGGTGGTCGTTGAGTGTTATAGCCATCTCGGGTGTCTGCTTAATCATATTTTCGATTACAGCGTCAATCTCCTTGAGAGGCTCCTTCATCATTGAATATTTGTCGATGGTGATGTAGTAGTTGAGAATCTGCATGATTACGGTGAACTGCATCGAGAGATCATTCGATTGGTACATCAGCTTGTGGGCACTATGCAGCACCTTGTCGGCCTCATGCCATCTGCGTGTGCCGATATATGAAAGCGACATACATATATATGCCTTCACCATACCGTCCTTGTAGCCTTGCTTTTGGGCAAGTTTAAGCATATTGCTCGCCTCGTCGAGTGCATATTCGAATCTCTCGTTGTATATGTAGGTGTTGACAAGCGTGTATTGCATCTCGAAGAACAAGTTCCATTTCTTACATTTCCTTGCCACCTTCATACCATAGTTGACCCAATACACCACACTGTCAAGACGGTCGTCGTACATATAGTGATGGTTGACGATAAATGCCAATGCCATTGCTTGCATTGTATCAACCTTCAGTCGTTTGGCTTCATCGAGCATAATCATAGCATCGTTTACTCCCTCGGGTCGTAGCTGTGAGACACTCACAAGTTCAGATATCTTGGTAAGACGTTCCTTGCCGTGAGGCAGTTTTTTTACCTCGCGTCTGAGGCTGTCCACAAGTGCGTCCTCACTTGTCTGTGCCGGGGCAGATAGGATTGAGATGGCAAGTGCCAATAGGATAATCAGTCGTTTCATGCCTTTGCCTCCTTTCTGTCTATAGGATGAGTGAAGCAGAATCTTGCACCGTCGTTATAATCAGGGTCCACCCATATCTTTCCACCCAAACGCTCGATGATGAGTCGGCAGATGGATAGTCCAAGTCCTGTGCCTTGTGCGTTCTCGTCGAGTTTCTCAAATCGGTTGAATATCTTTTCACGTTTTTCGGGCGCTATGCCGCATCCTGTGTCGGTGACGCTGAACAGAGCCTCATTGCCCTCTCTCTTTAGTGTTAATACAATGCTTCCCTTGTCGGTGAACTTATTTGCATTCACAAGCAGGTTGATAAGCATCTGTTGCAGTCGAGCCTTGTCGGTGGATAGTGTCAGCGTGTCAAGGTCTGACTCGAATCGTATTTCGGCAGCCGTGCGCTTCACCTTATCCACTGTCTCCACCACGTTGCGGCATATCTCCACTGCATTCTGTTCTTCAATCTTAAACTGCATTTCACCGTTTTGCTGTCGCGAGAAATCCACCACGTCGTTGATGAGTTTTAGGAGCAAGTCGGAGTTTTGGTGAATGATAGCCTCAAACTGTTGTCTCGTTTCGTTGTCGAGATTGTCCTCAGCGAGAATGGCTGAGAATCCTGCGAGAGCGTTAAGTGGGGTGCGTATCTCATGACTCATGTTCGAGAGGAACAGACTTTTCAGGTGCATCGAGTTTTCAGCCACCTTGCGTGCCTCGTTCAGTTCTTCCCTCGACTTCTTCAGTCGGCGGTTGTATTTTCTGCTTACTACAATACCAACCCCCAACAAGAGCAGCACCACCACAAGTCCAATGATGTAATATGCCATAATCATCGACTTTTCCTCGTTGATGCTCAACTGTTCTTGGGCAACCATATTGGCATTTCGCTCCTTGTTAATCTTGGTGCGATAGCTCTGCACACTTATCGAGTCGCGGTTGGCGTTGATTTTGCGAAAAGCGTCACATTCGGTCTTTGCTTCATCCACACTGTCTCTTGCCTGTTCCACTCCTATTGGTGAGGCAGTGGTACATAATACCGACATCATAACTATCGGGATGATTTTCCTAAATGGTAGTTTTTTCATTTTGTCTATATATTAATGTGTTGGTTATATTATAGTTGTCCAGCCTCTACCATCAGTACAACCCTTTCGGTCAACCGGTCGGTGCCTTCGGCGTCATAATCCTTTTTCAGACTTGCGCCAAAGAGAGAGGCGAATGCTTGATAAAATCCCGCTCGTATCGGGCCTAAGAATGCTTTTATGATATCATATGAACGTGAGTCACATTCACGATACACAAGTTTTATCAGTAGTTTGCCCTGTGAATACGTGAGTTTCTTCATCCTTGGCTTATACTCCTTGATGATACTCTTCTCCACGCGCTTCATGTGTTCGTCTTTCGACTTCTTGTCGGGCAGTGTTTCAAGATATTCGTATGTCTCAATGATTATCTGGTTGACCTCCTTGGCGATAGGCAGCACTGTCTTCACGTTTTTCACGAGTCGGTTGTAGGCAGCTGCCTGCTTTGCGTTTTTGAATGTGAGATTAGGATAGACATACACGTTGTTCATCTCCATATATTGTATGCTGTCGCCATGGTCGAGCACCTTTCCCACCTTGACGGTAGGCACAAACGTAGGGTCATCCATATCCACCTGGCGGTCTTCCGGATGTTCCTCTGTCTGTGCCGACAAAGATGTCGTCAAAAACATGACAGTCAACAAAAACAATACCCTAATAATAATCATAAATCGCGAGCAATTCCTAATTCCTAATCCCTAATTCCTGATAAAGTTCGTCTTAATCTTCGCCTCCTGCTCTGGATATGCAATGCCCGCAGCCTTTCCTGCCTCTATGCATTTCAGCATCCATGCCATGTTCCTGCCCAACTGACGCATGGTCTGCATGCCCTCCAAGTCTTGTTCCACCTCGGCGGGAGTATTGCCATGCACCTCGTTCCAGTAGTTTGACGATACCACAGGCATACAGGCGAAGTTAAAGTATCTGTTCATATCCTCAAACGCACCTTGTGCACCGCCTCGGCGACAGCTTACGATGGCAGCTGCCGGTTTGTTGTAGAATAGCGAGGCCTTCGAGCAGAAAGCCCTGTCCATGAATGGCTTGATGAATCCAGATGTACCAGCAAAGTGTACGGGAGTGCCGAATACGAAACCGTCACATTCCTTAACCTTTTCAAGAAAGGCGTTCACGGTGTCGTCAGAGTTCCAGCATCTGAAATTCTGTGCGCACTTTCCGCAACCTATACATCCCATTATGGCCTTGTTGCCACACCAGAACTCTTCTGTTTCTATTCCTGCCTTTTCTAATTCCTTTGCCACCTCCATCAGTGCAGTATGGGTGCAACCGGTTTTGTGTTGGCTACCATTTACTAATAATACTTTCATATCTTATGCATAATTATGTGTTTCAGGTGGCAAAGTTACGTAATTATTCTGAAAAATAAGCTATTTGTTAAGTAATATTATGATTTTTATTATTGAACACAGAGTTACAGAGGCACAGAGTTTACTCTGTATCTTATAAAAATACTTATAAATATTACCTCTGTGTCTCTTTGCCTCTGTGTTCAATTTTTACTTCACTGGAATCTGAATAATCGACAGCCATTTCTCAGGCTCTTCCTGATTCCATGCACCATCCACATACACTGTTCTCGGATGTCCGGCAATCTCATATCCCTTTTCCTCAAGATACTTGAAGGCCTCTGTATATGACTCATAGAATCGGTCGTATGGGCCGTAGTGTTTCATGCACAGAGCCTTGGGCACCTCTTCAAGTTGCTTGAACTTGATGATAGCAGAGTCCTTGCCCATTTCCTCCACCTGCTCGCAGTATTCGATGTCGATGTCGGTGGGTGTGTATTCCTTGTTATGCTCAATAGTGAAGCAGTATCCAGCCGGTGAGCACTTGCAGCCCAGTCGGTGCATCTCAGGGCCAATGACATTTACGCATAGTTCGCCCAGGTCGCTATACTGCTTGATTACTCTGCGGTGTGAAGCCACGATGATAGCAGGCAAAGCCTGAATTGAAAATTTTTCCATTGTCTTGATGTTCTTTTTCGAGTTCACCGTGTCGATGAGTTGTTGTCTGCGCTTCAGCAGTGTGCGTATCTGCCTGTTGCACTCCGTCAGTTTGGCGTTTATCTGACTGATTGACGGTTCATGGTATTCATCGTCATAGAGGTCTTTTATCTCCTCCAACGAGAATCCCATGCCCTTGAGCTCGCGTATGGCATTCAACCTCTGCATCTGCTCGATGGTGTAATATCTGTAGCCAGTCCACTTATCTACCTCGTATGGAATCAGCAATCCCATCTGTTCGTAGTGACGTAGCGTCTTGACAGTCACCTGCATCAACTTGGAGAACTCTCCGATTTTTAATTTTGTTTTTTCACTCATTTTCTCGCGAGATTAAACGTTGTTGTTATGAATTCGGCTGCAAAGTTAATGCATGCCCTAAGGTACGAGTCAAGACTTTCTCTGATTTTAACACTACTTTAACATTTATTGTCGCAGAATCTTCAGTGATGTGGGCTTCTCGCCTCCAAACTCCTCGATGGTTTCTGGTATTAGATTATTTATTCTCATCTACTAGAAAATTGCAGTTCTATGTTGAACTTGCGTTTACTTCTGTTGTGAAACAACTGAGACAAAGACTACTTTATTATCACACAAACAAGTCGTCCATGGTGACTGTGGATTGGAAGACACCGCTGTGCATACCGTATGTCAGCCCATAGGTGGTGACGAGTGTCATCTGCACATTCTTGCGCTTGCCAACATGTGTTGACATCCAGTTGAGGCGATGGCGTAATACTTGTTCGTATTGGGCATCAACCGAAAATGATGTGTTTACAAATTTCATCTCACAGAGATTTACCACACGGTCGTTGCGATCGAGAATAAGGTCAATCTGCATTCCGCTTTCGTCCTCAGTACCGCGCATTGTCCATGCTGAAGCATCACAAGCAACACCCTCAATTCCCAATGCACGCTTTATCTGCTTGAGATGTAAAAGACACAGATTTTCGAAAGCACGTCCACGCCATGTAGAGAGCGACGGAAGGTTCTCATTGTCTCGCCAATATGTTTCACTACGTGAATTGCCGTTTACATTTGCCAGATAGAAGAGGCAAAACGGGTCGGTGAGCCTATACATCATTTGGCGTCGGTTGTTCTCAAAAGGTTTGTAGTATTCAATAAAGTCGCATGCCTCAAGGGTCTTTAATATCTGCGACAAACCAGCTCCTGAGTCGATTGATGACAAGCGGATGATCTCGTCACGAGAATATCCCTTCTGTCTTCCTGCCAAAAGGGTGACCACCTGGCGGTATTTCTCTGGTTTGTTGAATATAGAGTTGAAGAGACGGTCATATTCGTCCTTTAGTTTTGCCTTGTGGGCAAAGAACAGTTGGTCGATTGTTTGTGCAAGACTTTGTCCTGGAGTAACATAACTGAGATACATCGGTATGCCACCAACTGCCATATATAATTGTATAATGTCATAACGGCTCATTGTGACTTCCTGGTAGCGTAGCAGTGCCTCGGTCTCAGCAAGGGTAAAGGGGGACAGTTGTATCTCGCATGTCACACGGTCGTATAAACCACCGTAGGAATTAATGAGATTGTCGGAAATCCATGAAGAGGCTGAACCGCACACTATCAGCATCAGATTGTCCTGTCCGGCGGCCCATCCGTTCCAGAAATGCTCAAAGGCAGTTATAAATCCGGAGCGTGGGGTGTCCATCCATGGCATTTCGTCAATGAACACCACTTGTCTTTTGTCCTTTGACTTCGAGGCAAGTAGATTGATGAGCATGTCAAATGCCTCCATCCAGTCGGTAGGCTGTTTGTCATGTTCAGAACCATAACGACGCAGGGTGGAAGAGAATGCCGACAGTTGGGCTGCAAGAATATTTACTCCGCTCAACTCAACGGGTGACACTCCCGTGTGATAGAATGCAAAGTCATCCTTAAACAGTTCTCTTACAAGGTATGTCTTGCCCACGCGTCTTCTTCCATATATTGCCACAAACTGGGCACTCTTGCGGTGATATATGTGCATGAGTTCCTCTTGTTCTCGTTTTCTGCCGATAATCTTTTCCATATTAGTCTTGAAATGAATATGTTATGCGCTGCAAAGTTAGGAAAAACATTTCATTCCACCAAATTATTTTATTGCTTATTTGTCCACGAAACACTATTTTAACACTTTCGTGGACAAATAAGCATACACTAATCGTCCACGAAACATCATTTTAACACTTTCGTGGACAAATAAGGGTTACCATCTCCACCTCATGCCCACCTCGATATCGCACGCCGAGGAGGCATTGATCTGCTGTTGGCCTGAACTGATGGTGGAGCGATCGAAATAGTTGGTGATTCCAGCCTTGGAAGTGAATTGCAGGGTGGGGGAAGGTGACCATGTTACCACAAGGGAATAGCGTATGCCATGACCGTAATAGGCAGGAAAGGAGAAGGTGTGGGGCATGGCACGCTCATAAGAATAGAGGCGACTGTCGTAGCCATCAGTGTTGAAGTATTTTCCTCCGGCAAATATCTGCCATTTGCCTGCGTTATAACCAATGTTCTCTGTGAGCATGTATCCTTGGGAAACGGAGGCAGGCGACGATGATGATGGTGTTGAGGCTACATCCAACTGCGACTTCGATGTCCATTCGCCTGCGGTCCATTCAGCCCCCAACCTCAGACGGTGCTCCGCTTGCCATGAAATGCCTGAAGCCGACTTCGAATCCTTTTGTCTGAGATGTAGCCTGTATCTGCCCGAAAATTGCCAACTGCCTGATTTCCACGAACAGTTGACCACATTATCGTTGGCATACGACGATTGTGACATTCCATATCTCGGCCAGGCGAAATAGGCAAAATCGGTGTATGCCATTATCTCCAATCCATAGCGGGGTTGCCATTTCATACCGATATATATGCCGCTTTCGTTCTGAGTCTTACCGCCCTCGCTGAATGCATTAGAATGTAGAGATTGATAATTAAAGGAATAAAAGCGATAGATGCCCATCAGTTCCACGTATTGCGACAGATGCCATCCAAGGGTGTTCAGTGTGGCTATTACCCCCTTCTCATTTATGGCACTCTCGCCACTGACGCTGAACGGATAATGAAGCCATGAATAGTTGAGGCTGACATTGAAGAAATCACTGCCTTCGGGATATATCTGTTTATATACAGCCGACTTGTTGGGATTGAGAGGTCGGCTGAGATGGGTGTATATTGCCGTGGCTCCAAGCGAGAGGTCGCCATGCGTCCATTGGGCATTGGCACCGCCCACCGATATGGAGGTGTTGTTCTTCTTGTTGATTTCCGATTGCGAGCGATGATAGCCTGTGTATATCAACGACGACACCGTACCGTCTTCATTTAGTGTGGCGTCGGTCTTGCGATAGGATAGGAATGGAGTGAGGCGAAGGTTGTCAGAGAGGCGTATCGTGGCTGCCACTCCCTGCAGATAGCCACTCTCCGAGGCCGACGTGAAGGGGCGGAGCGCATTTCTCTGTCTTCCAAAATCCTGGAGCATAGCAGTTTTGCCAAGACTGAAACTATTGTTCATCACAAGTCCCATACCGGCGGAAACACTATATCGCCCCACTATAAGCGTCTCCACAGAACCCAAACCATTTATTTGGATAAAGCCCGAATACTGGTCGAAACCATACTTGTTGCTTTGCGAGAAAAAGGGTTCGCCAGCGTCTTGCGAAGCCACTATTCCTATCCTCACATTTTTGGCATAGGAGAAGGAATAACGTGCCCAAAACTTGTATGGATAGCCAAGATAATCTCCATTCGAAGCGTCTCCTGCTCTCTCGTATGTGGGAATCTTAGTGTAGAGCGACAATTCATTTTTGCCCCAGGTCATGATATTTTTCAACGAAAGAAATCCCTTTTCGGGTTTATCTCCTGCATATAGAAACTCCTGTAGGAGTTGGCGTGTGGAGTAGTCAATCGACTCGATGGACATCAATTCGTTGATTGACTTCAATGCCCCATGGAAATGTATGTATTCCAAGATGTCCATCACCTGCTTTTCCGACAGAAAGGGCAGGGATTCGAGTTCCTGTCTTGTGGCGGTATTGATGTTTATCCCGTTGCGCTGTAAGTCTAACAGATTATCGTAGAGTTCCTCATACGAAGCCTCAGAATATTCACCGTCGAGCATTATGTCGTCCAGCCATTTCTCCCATTCAGTTTCGGCATAAGCTTGAAATACAGGCGACAATAATAAGAGAAAGAAGATAATCCCTTTCATCTCTTATTTCTCGGGTGCAACGTATTTGCCATTGATTTTCAGTGGTTCCACATGCAATCCAATGTGGGTAGATGCACCGAAACGCTTGCGTAGTTCCTGTTCGATATTCGTGGCATGCTGATGGGATTCATACAAACTGATGTCACCTGGCATCCTAAGGTGCATTTCGATAGCTATATGACTGCCAATGCGGCGTGTGCGCAGATGGTGCACCTCACTCGTCATGGGTTCGCATGCCACGATATCCACTATCTCGCGCTCCATCTCAGCCGGTAGACTCTGTTCGAGCAGTTCGCCAGCCGACTTTTTGGTGAGTTGCCATGCTGTGCGGATGATAAATACGCTCACCACCACTGCCGCTATCGGGTCGAGCACAGCCCATTTATCCCCAAGCAATATAGCTCCGCCGATACCTACTGCCGTACCAATCGACGAGAGGGCATCGCTTCGGTGGTGCCATGCGTTGGCTACTACAGCCTGCGACTCGCACTCGCGCCCCACCTTGGCAGTAAAGCGGTATGCCCATTCCTTTAGGGCTATGCTCACCAATGCCGCTGCCAAGGCTATCATTCCCGGTTGGGGGAGGGGATTGCCCATCACTGCCGACACTATACTGTGCACACCGTTATACATTATCATTACACCCACGCACAACAGGGCAAGGCCGATGAGCGACGTGGCGAGTGTCTCGTATTTGCCATGACCATAGTCGTGGTCGCTGTCTTCGGGTTTCGAACTCAGTCGCACAAACAGCAGCACTATCACGTCGGTGATGAAATCAGACAGCGAGTGGACGGCATCGGCAATCATGGCAGCAGAGCCTCCAAAGAAACCGGCGACAAACTTGAACACCAGCAGCACAACGTTCACTGCACTGCCTGCCAAGGTCACCCTGTATATTCTTTTTTCTCTATCTTTTCCTTTCATAACATTAAATTTTGGTTGCAAAGATACTATTTTTCTATAAAATACAACAGAAAATGATACATATTTAAAAAAATATCACTATCTTTGCACAAAATTACATCTAAATCATAATAATTATGGGAAAAAAGAAAGGCGGAAAGAGAATGAACAAGAAGCAGGTGAGCGAGGCTCTGCAGCGCTTCTTTCAGGAAAGTCCGGACGCGACATTCAGTTTCAAACAGATATTCAAGGCACTGAAGTTGGACACTCATCCACTCAAAATGCTTGCCATCGACATCATGGAGGAGATGGCATGGGATGACTTCCTCACCAAGGTGACCGAGTCGTCATATAAGCTCAACACCAAGACGCAGTTGCAGGAGGGAACGTTCCGCCGCAAGTCAAACGGCAAAAACAGTTTCATACCCGACGACGGTAGTCAGCCTGTCTTTGTGGCAGAGCGCAACTCGCTTTGGGCACTCGATGGCGACAAGGTGCAGGTGGCTTACATGGCACGCCGACAGAAGCATATCAAGGAGGCAATGGTGACGGCAATCCTCAAAAGGGCACGCGAGACATTCGTAGGCAAACTGCGTGTGGATAAGGACTTTGCGGTATTGATAACTTCCGAGAACATCTTCGTACACGACATCATCATCCCCAAGAAGAAACTCAAGGGAGGAAAGTCGGGCGACAAGGCTGTGGTGAAAATCACACAATGGCCTGATGCCGAGCACAAGAATCTTGTGGGCGAGGTGGTTGACGTGCTTGGCGAACAGGGCGACAACAACGTGGAGATGAACGCCATACTCGCACAATACGGACTGCCATACAAGTATCCGAAGAACGTGGAGGAGGCTGCCAACAAGATTCCTGCGGAGATCACCGAGGCTGACATCTCCGAGCGTGAGGACTTCCGCGAGGTATATACCTGCACCATCGACCCCAAGGACGCCAAGGACTTCGATGATGCACTTTCGGTGCGCCAACTCGACAACGGACTGTGGGAAGTGGGTGTGCATATTGCCGATGTGAGTCACTATGTAAAGGAAGGTTCAATAATCGACAAGGAGGCAATGAAGCGCGCCACGAGTATCTATCTCGTTGACCGCACCATCCCAATGCTCCCCGAGCGTCTCTGTAATTTCATCTGTTCGTTGCGTCCCAACGAGGAAAAACTGGCTTACAGTGTGATATTCGAACTCGACGAGGAGGCTAATATAAAAAGGTGGCACCTCGCACATACTGTCATCAAGAGTAATCATCGCTTTGCCTACGAGGAGGTGCAGGCTGTGCTCGAAGGTGGCGAGGCAACCGACCATCCATTAGGCGGAGGACCTTGCAGTGAGGAGGAGAAACTGTTATTGAAGCAACTCGACAAGTTGGCGAAGAAGCTGCGCGAGGCGAGATTCAAGAACGGTGCAGTGAAGTTTGATCGTGAGGAACTGCATTTCGATATCGACGAGAATGGAAAGCCTGTAAGGTGTTATTTCAAGGTGTCGAAGGATGCCAACAAACTCATCGAGGAGTTTATGCTGCTTGCCAACCGCACCGTTGCGGAGAGTATCGGTAAGGTGAAGAAGGGTGTGAAGCCCAAGACATTGCCCTATCGTATTCACGACCAACCAGATCCTCAGAAACTTGAGACTCTGCGTGGCTTTGTTGTGAAGTTCGGATATAAGATGAAGACTGCAGGCACCAAGGGAGCCATCTCAAAGAGCCTCAATACCCTTATGGACGAATGTCAGGGCAAGAAGGAGCAGAAACTCATCGAGACCGTCGCCCTGCGTGCCATGATGAAGGCTAAGTATAGCGTGCACAATATAGGACACTACGGACTTGCCTTCGATTACTACACCCACTTCACCTCCCCCATACGTCGTTATCCTGACACGATGGTGCATCGTCTTCTCACCAAGTATCAGCAAGGTGGACGCTCTGCCAACAAGGAGCATTATGAGGAGCTATGTGAGCATTGCAGTGACCAGGAACTCATTGCCCAGAATGCAGAGCGCGACTCCATTAAATATAAGATGGTGGAATATATGGGCGAGTTTGTAGGAGAGGAGTTTGATGCCCACATCAGTGGCATACAGAGCTATGGTATATACTGCGAGATTGACGAGAACCACTGCGAGGGAATGGTGCAGATGCGCGACCTCGATGACGACTACTACGACTTCGACGAGAAGAACTACTGTCTCGTTGGCCGTCGCCATCATCACAAGTATCAACTTGGTGACCCTATACGCATCAAGGTGGCAAAGGCCAACGTGGAAAAGCGCCAACTCGATTTCGTATTGGCTGATAAATGATAAGATATACAAGAAAAGAAGAACTGTGGAACACATGGTCGCATGCTGCCGGCATCTTGCTCGGAGTGGTTGTGGGCATTCTGTTCCTTGTCATCTGCTATCGCGGTGACAACTCATGGGCGCGTGCCGGAGTGATACTCTATCTCTTCGGCATGCTCGGCTCTTATGTCGCCTCCACAGCCTATCATGCCACCCCGCGCCGCAGCAAATGGAAGGAGCGTCTGCGCAAGTGGGATCATGCCGCCATCTATTGGCACATTGCCGGCTCCTATTCCCCTCTCACCCTTGTAGCCCTTCGTCAGCAAGGCTATTGGGGCTGGAGTCTGTTCATCTTCGTATGGCTATGTGCCATATCCGGCACCATAGTCAGTTTTCGCCATCTCAAGGAGCACAGTAATCTCGAAACCTTTTGTTTTGTGGGCATGGGTTTGTCGGTTCTTGTAGCCTTCAAGCCCCTTCTTGACAGTGTGAGCACTGCCGCAGTGTCGTGGATAATAGCCGAGGGAGTAGCCTATATCATCGGTGCCGTCTTCTACAGTCTTAACAAGAAGCGCTTCATGCATTCCGTCTTCCATTTCTTCGTCCTCCTCGGCAGCATCTGCCACATCATCGCCGTATGGGACGTGCTGATGGAGTATGCGAGGTAGGTAAGCGCTACAACAAACTATTCCCTGAACAAGTCGTCCATAGTCACCTCATTCTGTATATTGCATTTCTTTATAACCGCTGCAAATATGACAAAAACTTGGCTATATCCAGCGGAAACTATGTTAAAAATATATATTTCCGCTGAAAATAGCATATTAATTCCATTTATATCTAATGATTATCTCATTTAAAGGATACGATGACAGTGGTGGATTACATACAAACCACATGAATGAAAATCAGCCAAATCGCACGTATTTTCATCGATTTGGCTATAGAATAGGCTATTCTTTAGCCAAATCGTGTTAAATATAGCCGATTTGGCTATAGAATATTTGGAATATACACATATCGTTGTATCTTTGCATCACCCAAAGAGTATGTATTATGGAAGAAATAATAGGAAGAAAGGATGAAATCAGGCGGTTGACTGATTATTACAACTCCGGAAAGTCGGAATTCATAGACATATATGGAAGACGACGTATAGGAATATTAAGGTGATAGAGACGCTCGCTTCATGCAAACAAGGACTCACACGTAAGCAAATATCCGTTCTGGTATATTACCGACGATGATAACTACATTTGGTATAAGGAGTAATGCACATTCATCAATCGCACAGATTTGCCTGACTATGGACGACCTGTTTCAGTAAAAATCGGTGCAGACTTAAAGGCAAATGGTCCTTATGCCTACAGGCGGGATGACGGTGTCTATGTAGTGCCAATATCTTGCCTAAAGGACTAAAAGCATAATATCTACAGAAGTTTCGCTTGTGAAAATTCAATGCCAAGATCGACATGAATATGCCCTATGCCTATTGTCACGACTGTACCAAAGCTGTTGTCACTCTCGTACCACAGCTTTGGTACAAGTGTGACAACAGTCTTGGTACAAGTGTGACAATCGCAGTGGTACAAGTGTGACAACTACAATGGTACGAATGTGACAGTAGTTCAACCTTTTAGGTTGATTATTTATAATTCAGGTTGACTTTGGATAGCATTTGTTCACTCTGAAGGTTGCCCACCTTAACATAATTATTATCGTGAGGGTTGACATTTAATAGCTTCAAAAGCATGAAAACAATTTCATTAGCACTGAGAAGATTCGATGTTTTGGCATTTTTCAGAGTATCTGTCAGCCTCTGTCATTTATAATCTCTTATATATCAATATATTACAAATAAGAATGACAGTGACAGATGTTTTCAAACTTTTTTTTTGAAACAAATAAGTGAGGATGATAAATAAAATGGTCGCAGATGTACTGTAAAACATTCATCCGCGACCTTTTTATATAGATAGAGAGATATTTATGTCAATTGCTATTCCAAATATTGACAAAACCAAAACTCTTAAGGAAGTTGGCACTTCCATATCTCATACTATTCCTATCTCAATTAGAAAACCTAGTTAAAATAATAAAAATACATTTCACCAACAGACTTAACATATAATGCAGTGTACCTATAACCTCCTACATAAAAACCTAAATAATTTGTCTCAGTATTATTTCGAATATTTCCTCTTCTATTTATCTTATAATCACTTGAACTCAGTATTTTTTCTCCAGTACTTTTGTTAGTCCATATATATAAAGTTGTGTAACCAGATGATGGATCATAATAAGATGGACTAAAAATATAAAAAGCATCAACAGGTGTGATTTCATATTCTGTTTCGTCGTCATTAGAATCATTGTCTGAGTTACCTCCATTATAATCGCCATGGAGTAGTTCGTCATCATCGCCAGGTTCATCCACTACCCAGTCTCCCACTATATCTGGATAGGTTATAACCTTTGTCTCTGTGTCTGTTGGGATTTTTTCGCTGGGAGTATCTGATGAACAACCAATATATTTAATTGTCAGCTTAATATTCTTTTGCATAAACCTTTTGTATCCATCCTTATATTCAACACAGAAGTCTCTCTCTACTGTGGAATTATAAAAAGCCCAACAAGGTCTCGATACAGTGACATAACCATAGTTATGTGCCTCTCCGAGATAATCAGCAGTCTTAATATCACTTTTGGCAAGATATCCATATAATTCACACACATAACATATCATTTCGACTTGTATGCCACTAGATGGGCCACTGTAGTCTTCAATAACCTCCCGAAAACCATATTCATCAACATGATGTTCTAGGAGTTTCAAACCTTCACGAGGAGCATTCTCATCGTCGTTGTCACCGTTGCATGCAGTAAGCATGCATAGCGCATACATTAATGCGGCTACATTCCAAATAAGATTCTTTTTCATTGTCATAAAGTAATTTGTATTAAAATCAATGTTAAACTTGTAAGCTTCATCTCAAAACAATATTATTTTTCTGCAAATTTAGCTATAATTATTCAATTTTGCAAATAGGGGAAATGGCCTATTTAAGCCAAAATGCATATTTGTGCAATAAGTTGCAAATATTAAGAGGTGAGTTGAATAAAAAACAAATATAAATCACATCTCAACAAGTGAGAATACCGGTATGAGAACCATACGACAGACAATACAGATTCTCAACGACCACAACCACGAGAAGATATCCTTTGGCATTGACAACAACCCGAAGCCGGAAAGCGGATGCACCTCGTGGATATATCTTCCCGACAACTATAAATACGAAATATGATACAGAAGAAAATCAAGGCATATATTATCGACGACAACGTTGATGCATGCGAAGTTTTGAAAATGATGATGGAAAAACATTTCCCCGTCGAGACTGTTGGTGTTTGCAATAGTGCTCTTGCTGCCATTGACGACCTGAGGGAGAAAGACACCGACATCATATTCCTCGATATCGAAATGCCCGATATCTCTGGTCTTGAGTTCTGCCAGTTAATCAAGCAGCAGATTAACCCCGAGACAAAGGTGGTGTTTTATAGCGCACACAGCAAATACGTAATCAATGCCATGCGTCAAGAGGCATTCGACTTCCTGCTCAAACCGCCTACGGTGGAGGAAATAGGCAAGATTATACATCGCTATTATGAGAATAAACTGACCACCCTTGACACTGCGTCAAGATGCGGTCAGTTGCTCCGACCATTGCTTGTGGTGAATTACAAGAACGAGCAGATAAAAATTGACATTGACAATTGTGCATTCTTCAGGTTCAGCACAGATAATAATTCGTGGGAGGTTGTGTGTATCGACGGTAAGAGTTTCATGCTGCGCCGACGCACCAATGCAGATATAATTCTCAGTCTAACACGAGATTTTGTTCAAATCAATAAGAAAAATATTGTAAATATCCGACATGTAGATATGATATCAGAGAACAGTTGTAAGCTGAACATCAAGACCGATGAGGACTTGTTGATAAGTCGCAGTTTCAGGCAGACATTCCTCGATGCCTTTTACTCGATTTGATATTTGGATAACTATCGCATTTCCACCGCCTCGTTGTGGTCGGTGAGATAGAGGCGTGGTTGCACTTTATAGTCTCGATCTGCCAATGACTTGGTGAGGTCGAGATTTTTTGTTCTTATTCCGCCCACTTCAAGCATTGTGTGGAACATGGAAATGCTGTTGGAGGCTGGCTTAAAGCTATTGGAGCGCAAGGCTGAGATGATGACGGGATAAGCCGAGCGATATGAGGTGGAAGTCCATGCAAGAAGCGGGACACGAAGTTCGTATTCGCTGGGATTTGGTGAGGCATGCAGGAATTTCTTCCGGTTGTCGTCGTAGATATTCTCGCCATGGTCGCTGGTGTAGAGCCATGCCGACTGGCAAGCCGAGGAGGAGAGTATGGACGATAGTTCGTAGAGGAAGCGGTCGGTGAAGCGGATGGTGTTGTCGTATGCATTCACGAGGCATTGCTTATTCTCGTATTTTGCCTCACTCTTGTCGTCGGGCAGGAAATGTGCCATATTGCGTGGATAACGCTCGTTGTATTTAAAGTGGCTGCCATAGGTGTGGAGAACGATAAACTCCTTCTTTCTGCCTTTTTTCAAGATACTTTCTACGATGGGTAGGAGTTCCATATCAGATACATTATCCTTGGCGCGCTCTGCCTCCTTGATAAACATATAGTTGTCGGCCTCCATGCCGAGGAAGTCGATGAAGGAATGGTTGGGCAACTGGTTGGAGACGAACGACGTGTGGAAACCAGCCTCTCGGAAGGCTGCTATGATGCCTTTCTCGCGATAGAGCACCGAATAGTCGGATGCTGTGGCAGCTGTCATAAGCATCGGCACGCTCTTGTGGGTGGTATTCGATTCCGTCCTTATATTTTTGAACACGATGAGGCTACTGTCGTTTACTAATCTGGTAAGCATAGGATTGGTGTCGCGCTTATAACCATAGAGGGCAAAGTTATCTGATCGGGCTGTCTCGCCAATCACCATTACATATACCTCGGCACTGTCTTTCGGGTGGGTGGCGACGGCATCAAACCGATAGTCAGCCACCCGCTCTTGATAGTGGGCTGAAATCCAACTGCGCTCTACGGCAAGATACAGGTTATATGTGACATTCAGCGGGAAAACGTTATTAAGTAGGCGGAACGACGGGTCGGCAAGACAGGCTGTCGCCACAGACATAAGTCCTGCAATCGTTATTCCCCCGCCAATGTGACGCATCTTGTGGAGGAAATTATATTTAAGAACATGCTTTCCGCGAATATTCGCTACTGCCATACCAAGAGGCGGGAGATAGAGGATGCATACAATTAGAACGGCTGGCAGTATGCCGTCGAGCAGTTCGGTGGCCTCGGAGACGTTGGTAGTGACCACATTCAGCAGCATATCCACTGCAAGAACGCCCTCTCCATAAAGATAGAGCAATACAATTTGGAATGCTGAGAAGAAGATATACGGGAACAGCCACCACGTCATTTTCCCTGGCTTGCGCGAAATGCTCATCAGCAGCATGTAAATGCCAAGAGGAAGCAGTATATTGGCAATACATGCCCATATCGACATCCCCTCAGTGATGTCGAGCACGACATTGGGCACCATCAGTGTCGCTATCGTTAAGAAATATAGTATATTAAAACGCCTCATTGATATTGAATATGAATCCACTGTGTCCGGGCTTGCCAAAACCGTAGTCAAGGCGCACGTTTACGTTTTTCTTAAACTCCCAGCGATATCCAAAGCCCCAGTTGGGAAGAAGGGTGCGGAAGGTGATGTTGCTGAACTTGCTGAACACCGTTCCGAATCCGCCCCACAACACAACTCCATTGCGCTTCCACACATGCTGGCGCAGTTCTATTTGGGTCTCAAACTTATGTTTGTCCCTGTATCGTCCCTCGTAATATCCACGCATGGAGTTGCTGCTGCCGAAGAGAGCCATCATTGCCCACGACGGATTGCCAAAGTTGAGCGAGGCACGGAAGTCATGGCCCAATATCGCTCCCTTCCACAGTCGTGCATATACACTGCTTTGGATTTCGGTGGTGGTGAAGGCATATTTGTTGCCGAGGAACTTCGGACGGAAATACTGCTCGATGTCGAGGTAATAGCCTCGATGAGGGTTGGTGAGCACATCGCGAGAGTCATACATCAACTGGAATCCGAGTGCAAGATTCCATACCGACATGTCCTGTCCGTTCATCAGTTCGGGACGTGTCACCTTGGTGGAATGGATGTAGTCGTAGGCAAACATCGGACCGAGATAAAGGTTGTCGGCAAGTTTGACGGCAAAGGATGCCTTGAGTCTGGCCTGCCAGCGCTTCATCTGACTGCCGTTCTTGTCATCGTCACAGTTGTCGAATCCGATTCCCCAGAATCCCGAGGGAAAGGAGAAGAAATACACGGTGTATTTGAGTCGGAATTTGTCTTGTGGGAAGATGTTTGTGCCTCTTATACCGAGAAGATAGAATCCCACGGTGGAAACATCGCTGAAGAGCGACACGTTGGAAGGCGGCAGCAATGTGTCTGTGGGGCATGTGCGGTAAAGACCAGCCGCCACAAGTCCAAGACCGAGTTTTATGTCGGAGTTGTAGTGAGGGCCGCCAATCACACTGAAGTCAAATTTCTTGTGCTTCTTGTTTTTGTTGGCATCGTTGAAATAGTCGAGGAAACGCGTTAATAACGACTTCTTTTTAACAATAGTGTCGGGCTTGGCAGCAGACAAAATAGTGTCGGGCTTGGCAATACAAGTATCAGCACAAACTCCCTTTGCCAGCATCAAGGAGTCATCCTCCATACTGACATTCTCCGCCTTTACAGCCAAAGTCACTGCAAACAAAAGCGAAAAAGGAAGCAACAGTTTACGTATATCCATCCTCAACCTTAATATATCGGCTGCAAAGGTAGAAATAAAAAACGAGAAACTGCGGTTTCCTTTTTCGCCAAAAATGTTCTTTTATTCTTAATTTATCAAATAATAATCTTTGTCTTGTGATAATACTCGCGGAATTCAGTGGGAGCACAGCCTTTTTTGCGCTTGAACACACGGTTGAAGTTGCTCAGGTTGTTATATCCGCAGAGATAGCAAATATCAGCGATGCTCTTATTTGTATCCACAAGCATTCGTGAAGCATATCCCAGTCGGATGTCGATGATATAGTCGCTCACGGTGCGTCCGGTGTGCAGTTTGAAGAATCGGCTGAAGGCAGTCTCGCTCATACAGGCAAGTTGGGCAAGGGTCTTCAGTTTGAGTTCGTCCATATAATGACTGTTGATGTAGTTCTTCACCTTAAGGATCCTGTGTGAGTCTTCCTCAATATTCACCTTGGCATAGCTTGAGGTGGCAAGAGTATAAGAGCCCTCACATCTCGACAAGGTGTCAAGGATCTTCAAAAAGCTTATGAAGGCTTCGAATCCATCTTTAATATTGCTTAGGGCCAATATGTCGTTATACACTTTCATTATGGCATCCATGGGGAATGCCAATCCCTTGCGTGCCTGGTTGAGCATGCGGTAGATGCGCTGGAATGGGTTCTTGTTGAAAATGCTGTCTGACGACATGTCAAACTTGAACTGTACCGTTATCTCGTGTATATCCTGACTCACGCATGAGTTCTGCATCCACACATGTTCCAGTTCGAGACTGGTGATGAGCACAAGGTCATATTCGCCAATCACCTCACTGCTGTCGCCCACAATACGTCGTACGCCAGGTGCATGTTCCACGAAATTCAGTTCAAACACCTCGTGGTTGTGAATAGGGTAGGTAAACTCCTTTTTGTGGCGGTCGGCAATATACAGCACGTCCTTGTCCATGAGAGGAGTAATCTCATGGAGCACATGATCGGGGGTAGCAGTCGGTTTCATATTTTTTTTTATGAAGAATTAAGAATTAAGAAATTCTCTCTATGATTTCAAGGCACATGCGGCCATTGTGGTAGGGACACTTCCAGAATCCGGCCTTGTCGTCGTCGAGATTAAGTGTTCCGTCGGGACGGCGACTCCAATACCATTCACCTCCCTCATAGTCGATGAGGTTGTCCTTGATATACTGCCAGCATTGCAATGACTTGTCGAGAGCCGACTCGTCGCCAAAGTGCTGGTAGATATTGTAGAAGCCGACGACAGCCTCTGCCTGAACCCACCAGTGAAGGTCGTCATCCACATGTCCAGTGTCGAGGTTTGCCTCGTGTATCATCGAACCGTCAGGATTGAGTCCCTTTTCTGATGCTTTTGCCACGAGAGGCACTATCTCCTCCACCTTCTTAAGTACCTCAGCATCACCGAGTACGAGCGCAGCCTCGTGCATCAACCATGAACATTCGATGTCGTGACCATAGCTCTCAAGATGACCAGCACCGCGTGTCCAGTCTTTCTCGAAGAAGAGGTCGAGGTGGTTAGTTTCGGGATTGAGAATCTTATCGGTGAAGATATTGATCATATTGCGCAAAGCCTTCTCCAATCGCTCATCCTTCCATACACGATATAGATTGGCGTATGGTTCAATGATATGCAGGTGGGTGTTTTGCGACTTAGGATAGTTGGCGTCTAAGACTGATAGACGCATGTCGGCAATCTCACCCCATTCTCTTGTGCATGCCTCGATATATCCATTATATATCACGTCGAGCGAGTGCTCTTCGATACACTCAAAGAGTTGGATGGCATAGTCGAGAGCCTCCTTGTCGCCAGTGGCGCGAACATATTCGCTCAGTCCGTAAATCATAAAACCAATGGCATAAAACTGCTTTTTGGTGTCCTTGGGATTACCCTTGTAGTCGAGCGACCAGTAAGTGCCGCCATATTCGCGGTCGATGAAATGGGCAATGATATAGTCCTTGGCTCTCGTTGCCATTTCGAGATACTCGCTTTTGCCGAGCACACGGTATGCAGCCGAGAAGGTCCATAGTATTCTTGCGTTGAGAATACCACCCTTTTCGGCATCGGCATGAAGATTTCCATGTCCGTCGATACGGCCATAGAAGCCGCCATTCTCATGGTCAACCATTTTATCAATCCAGAAGGGTAGGATGTTGCCCGTGAGCACATCCTGCATTTCCTTCTTGAATAAAACTAACTTGTTTTTATCCATTATACAATGATTGTTAAGTTATTATTTCTTTATAGGATACTTGAGTATCAATATTATTATTATGACAGCTATGATTGCGGGGAACAACGAGAAGAGCGACCATATCATATTGAGAACCGAGTCGGTGATTGATGCTGGATCGACAATGGTGTTGCCCATATCGTCAGTGGTCATGCTTGCTCCTGCAAGTCCGAGGAACAAGGCTACGAGTGAGCCTGAGATGGCTGTACCAAACTTCTGCGACATTGTTCCTGACGAGAAGATGAGACCAGTGGAGGAACTACCATTCTTTTCAGTGGCATAGTCAGCCACATCGGCATACATCGACCACAGCAACGGAGAGTAGAGGCCAATTCCGACCGAGGTGAGCACTACCAATGCCACCATCACCCATATATAAGCTGAATCCATCGGCACGAAGAAGAAGGCAACAGAGAAAACAGCGCAGATAATGGCAGCCACGATGAATGCCTTGCTCTTGGAGCCTACTATCTCAGTGAACTTTGGTGATAAACCGCCGAATATCATACAAGTCAATTCGCCAAATGTCATAAACACGGTGTAATTGATAATCAGACCACTGATGGTTATCTCGCCACCAAGACAATAGGTGAGCATATATCCTGCAACAGCATAGCGGAATCCGTTGAAGAAGTTTGTGCATACACCGATGAGGGTGAGATATATCCATGGCTTGTTCTTTACAAGGTCGGCAAACTGCTTGAACGAGAATTTCTCGGCACGCACTGGCTTCAGGCGTTCCTTGGTCATCAGACCGCAGGCGAGAGTCATCACGGCAGCCACTACTCCAAAACCTGCACCAAGTACAGCATACTGATGTGCCTCGGTTCCTCCAACCATCTTCTGAAGATAGGGGAAGGATAGTAGGGTGACGAATCCCATGGCATAGGCACCAACCATACGGAATGAAGAGAACTGGTTCTTCTCGTTGTCATTCTCGGTCATAACGCCGAGCAATGAACCGTAAGGCACGTTTACCATAGTATATACTGCCATCATCAGCAGGTAGAGGGTATAGGCATAGATACGCTTGCCGGCATAGCCCATGTCGGGTGTATAAAGCAACAGAGCGAAGATTAATCCAAAGGGGACAGCTCCGAAGATGAGCCAAGGACGATAAGTACCCCAACGCGACTGTGTGCGGTCGGCCAAACTACCCATGAGTGGGTCGGTAAACACGTCGAACATTCGGGCTATAAGCATAAGGGTAGCCGTGTCGGCGAATGTAAGTCCAAATACGTTAGTGAAGAAAAGCGGGAAGGCTATAGACATTATTTTCCATGTGATACCTCCAGCGGCGGCATCACCAAGGGCATAGCCAATTTTTTCAGATAATTTTGCCATATTCAATTAGTTTATATTTATAGTTAACAAGTTGACGAGTTGTTACTGCTTTTGCAAATAACTTGTCCACTCGTCAACTTGTTCACTTGTCAACTACATTAATTATTTCTGTTTTTTGCCACGAGTTTCTTGATGGTTTCAACACTTGCTGCGGTGAACAATCCATCCTCAGGTGTATTGAAGCAATAGTCAACAAGGCGGTCGATGGTGGAAGTGGCAACATGCATTCTCGTGTCACTGCTTGCGTAGTAGATGAACACCTTGCCATCCTCGTCGGCTATCCATCCATTGGCAAATGCCACGTTCATCACATCACCGATATACTCTTCTCCCTCAGGCACGAGGAAGTAGCCTCCAGGCTGTGCAATCACCTTTGTTGGGTCTTCGAGCGAAGTCATGTACATATAAAGCACATAACGAAGTCCGCTGGCACATCCGCGCACGCCATGAGCAAGGTGGAGCCATCCCTTAGGAGTCTTGATGGGGTGAGGACCTTCGCCGTTCTTCACCTCCATGATGGTGTGATAGTGGCGTGCATTGATGATTTTTTCCTCGGTAATCTCAGCATGGGTGATGTCGTCAACAAGAGCCCAACCGATACCGCCACCTGAACCAGTGTCGATGAATCCGTCCTGAGGACGTGTGTAGAAGGCATACTTTCCATCAACAAATTCTGGATGAAGCACTACGTTGCGCTGCTGGCTCTTGGTCTTCAAGTCGGGCAGACGTTCCCAGTTGATGAGGTCCTTGGTGCGTGCGATGGCTGCCGTGGCAGTAGCAGCTGAGAGGTCGCCTGGTTGAGAGTCGTCGTGACGCTCGGCGCAGAAGACTCCATACACCCATCCGTCCTCATGAGCGGTGAGTCGCATGTCATAGATATTTGTTGCAGGAATAGTGTCTTCGGGCATAGTGATAGGCTCGTCCCAGAAACGGAAGTTGTCAACACCGTTAGGACTCTCTGCCACAGCGAAGAAGCTCTTGCGGTCGGCACCTTCTACTCTCACAACAAGTACATACTTGCCATTCCACTTGATAGCTCCAGAGTTGAGAGTAGCGTTCATCATGATACGCTGCATGAGATATGGATTATCCTTTTCGTTGAAATCATATCTCCACTCTAATGGAGTATGCTCAGCTGTGAGGATAGGGTTTTCATACTTTTCATAGATGCCATTATACTTAGCCGATGGCTTGTTAGGCTTGCTCAGCAGTTCCTCATGCGCCTTGCGCAGAGCTGCCACTTTTTCATTAAAATCACTCATGATGGTTAATGTATATTTTAATATTATAATTTTTCAATTTTTCAATTTTTCAATTCCTTCAACAGCCATGCCACCCATTCGTCCCACTGCTCCTGATACCAGAAGTGGGCTGTTTGCTGATAAAGGCTCATCTCCTTCGGGGCGGTCACAGTGTTGTATGTAGCCCATGCCGATGTCGGGGGAACCACCTCGTCGTTGTATCCGAATGAGAACCAACCCTTACACTTGATGCGCTTTGCGAAGTTGATACCGTCGAAATATCCCGAGTTCTTCACCTTCACCGGGTCGTGCTTCTTCTCATAATAGAAATAGTGAGGCCATCCGCAGGCAATGCCCTTGAGTGATGCTGTATGATCGCACATGGCAGCATGTACGGCACCATAGCAGGTTACTCTACTGTCAAGACCGGCACATACGAGAGAGAGCATACCTCCCTGACTGCTGCCTGTTACTCCAAGGTTCTTTCCGTCCCACTCGGGCAACGAGGCAATATAGTCGATAGAGCGAATGGCGCCAGTAAAGATACGCTTATATGGCATTTTATCACGGTTGTCAAGATTTGCCTCCCAATATCCGTTAAGGGCGCCGTTATGCAGACGGTCATACACATCCTGCTTCATTGTAACAGGTATGCCGTGGATACCTATTTCTAATGTGATTACTCCTTGCGATGCCATCCACACGTCACCGCCATAGGGGCGGCAACCTGCACCGGGAACCCTCAGCAAGGCAGGATATTTGCCAGGCTTGACAGGAACACAGAGAATACCATATATCTTACTTCCCCATGCATTGTTATTGAAGTTGACTTCATATACATTCACATCCTTGGTGCAACGCTCAGGAAGCAACTCACGGTGAGGGTCGAGTTCCACCTTGCGTGCCTCGGCAATGGTATTTGCCCAAAACTCGTCGAAGTCGGCAGGACATTCGGCATTTGCCTGTATCTTCTCCGGAGAGAAGGCAGCAGCGCATGTGTTGCGATACTCCTTGCCCTCGATAGTGGTTTTGACATTCACACGATAGAAACCAGGCTTAGTCATCTTGCCAGATAGTTTCATCTCACCGTTCTTCAATGTAGCCTTCTTTGTTCCGCCTACAGGGTACATCTCCGGTCCCTGTTCGTATTCCACTTCCGCATTAGCTATGGGAGTGTTGGAACGCAGGATTCGTACAGTGAAGTTGGCGGTCTCGCCCACCTTATAGTTCCAGTCGCTGTGGTCGGGAGCTATCGACACTACGATATTGTTGCCCCTAATCTGGGCAGAAACACTTGCCACATGGCATACCATGAGAATTGCGAGCGCAAAAGAAGTTCTAAGTATTCTTTTCATACCTTATTATATATATTATATTGCAGTTATTAGAGTTTCTTTCTTTTTTCAGGTTCGTCGTTATATTTTCATCAGGTCCTTTGTTTTCGTTTTAGTAGTTAGAGGTTCATGGACGCTTCCACTCCTCTAACTACAAACCTAACTACTAACTATAAACCTAATTGAATATTTAATTAAAAACCTGTTATTTCGTCATTATTTCGCGTTTTGTCGTAATAATACGACGTTGTCTTTATTTGACGGTGCAAAGTTAGCATTATTTTTTGAAACTATATGATACTATTTTATCAAAATAGAGTACTATTTTAGTTTTTTGTCAAAAAATACGTTAATTAGCTCTTTTATCTTGCTTTTTTTGTCTCATTTACCTGCAAATTTCCTACCATAATATGGAATAATTGCAATTATTCCTCTCACTTAATCTTCTCTAAAACAAATAATTGTATTATTCACACTATATCGTTGCAAAATAAAGCAAAGTGGAGGGCAGTAATGATACTACCCTCCACTATCACTATACTATTTTAATATGAACGTCATTTTTACTTCCATGAAGGAAGTTCGTCGCGCGAGATGACATACTTGGAGTTCATCTGTGCATTGAAGAATGCGTCATCATTATACGGCGCGTTCATGAAGTCTCCATTCCACGGCATAAACCAACTCCACATATCACCACCTTGCATCATATTGCCAATTTCCGGGACGGCACCACATTCGCTGAGCGTGATAATTTTCTTTCCGTTTGTGAGGTTGTAAAGAGCATCGAAATCGCTGATGAGCGAGAAGTGGTACTTAGATGCGTCATTCTCATAGTAGTCGCGTCCGATGATATCCACATATTCGTCGCCTGGATAGTAATCCTTGTCCTTGCCGTCGGATGTCCATACCCATATAAGGTTGTTAACTCCTTTGGCTTTGAATGTATCAAACATCAGTTTCCATAGTTTCTTATACTGTGCCGCGCCATCATTGCCCCACCAGAACCATGCTGTTCCGCCTTCATACTGATAGCGGTTGCCTGCAGCCTCGTGAAGTGGTCTCCACAATACCGATATACCCTTTGCCTGAAGGTCGAGCAGATAGTCGGCCACAACGTCGAGATGCTTCAGGGCAAGTGTATTCTCCCATTTACCGCTACGCACTGCATTCTTACATGAGAACGGAGTATAAGTCTTGCCTTCCTCACTGACATAGAAGTGGTATTTTTCGGGGTTGTTGATGTCTGCCTCGGTCTCTGGCATGTTCCAGTGCCACATAATTGATACTATACCATTGCCGTTTGCCCAGTTTTCCACAGGTGTGGTATCGGTATAGTCAATCCAGTTGGCATTGCCAAGCGGCTTGCTCCAATGAAGGAATAGATAGTCAAAGCAAGCAATGGCAGGATACTTGCCGGTGCGATTGAATAGATCTTCGGCTGTGGATGTGCCCCAACCCCTGTCTTCGTTGGAAGATGCTGTACCCGAGAGCACTGTTTTGCCAAACTGTGACTTGAGGAACTGATAGAGCTTCACTGTCCCCTCAGTTGCATCGGGATTCACAGGCATATCTGCAATGTCAAATCTACTGATGTCAAATGTGTTGACAGGAGCAGTGGAGAACGAGAAAGAGAAGTCGGAGGCGAAATTATAGCCTTCATCTCTCACGGTGGGTTTCATCACGGTCACCTTGTAGGTGGTGTTACCCTTGGTGTCGTAGGTGAAGATAAGCTTGTTGCCCTCCACTGTAACAGCTGAGTCGGCCACGTATGCATCATTTATCTTGATGCTGGCATGCGGTGTGCTGAAGATGGGTTTGTCATATTCTATGGTGAACACCTTGATGGTGTCGAGGTCGGTAGCACCATCCTGTGGGCTCACACTCACCACTACAGGAGCAACACCCTGACCACGGTCGGGCTGGTAGTTGGCATTGTTGTCGCTGTTCTCGGGATCGGAGCACGACACTGCCATACCCATTGCTACCAAAGCCATTATGCTAAAAAATATTTTCTTCATATCTTTCTGTTGTTTTTATCAGATTAATATTCTGCGGGTTCTATGCGGAACTGTCCGAAACTATGGTCAATCTGCCAGTCTTCGTTAGAGTTGGGCTGGCATACAAACTCAAGACTTACCCACTGGTCGGGTTCTGTGGGCAGCACAGAACCTCCGAGACAGTCAACGAGAGGCAGTGATATTGTTTGCCACTCTCCGTAGGTGTTGTTAAGACCGTCGCTCATTGGGTCCCACTGGTTGCGTGTAGCTCCTCCATTTAGTGTAATCATATATCCTCCGTTGCGACTTCCTGCCTTACCATTGTCGCCATAGTTATAAAACGGTTTGGAGGATGCTGTGCACACCTCAAACTTGAGTACGTACTTTTCGGGGTTGGCAGATGCGTCAAGCCAGCGCCAATTGCAACCCATACCCGTTGAGTTCCAGCTCCATGAACCGATAATTGACGATGAGAGGTCCTGATTTTTCTGCAAACGGATAAACTGATAACCAAGGCATTTCGGGTCGCCACTGTTACCGCCCCATGTGAGCTGACTCTTCAGCCAGTCGTTCCACCATCCGAGGTCGCCATCCATGTTGCTGAACATCAGTTGGTCGCTCATTCTATAAGGAATGGTCTTGGTTTTGCGTCCGTCCATACCGTCCCATTCGAATGTGATGAGCGAGTTGTCGGGAGCATCCTTCGGAATGAGAATACCCATATATGTCTCCGTGATGGAGTCGGTGGGAATAACTTCACTATACCCCAAATCGTCGTTGTGGATAGTGATAGTTGCTGTGTTCAGCTCTTCATCCTTGGAGAAACCATAGAGGTCGAAGTAGTCACCCATCACTTGCACTTTGTCCCCCTGTAGCGTAAACTCGTTCTTGAGTCCGTCGAGCTGAAGGTTGGGGATGTTTACAGGGAAATCCACCGTCACGATGCCCTGCTCAGTGGTGTAAACCAACTTGTTGGTCACCTCCTCGGGAATCTTTCTCGGGATGGTCACATTGCAGAAGTCGCGCTCGGCATATGCTGCATGGCGCACATCCACCTCAAGTCCGTTGAATGATATACTCTTCACATGACTCAGGTTTTTACCCTTAATCTTTATCATCTGGTTGAGCACACCACCAGTGATAGCCTGCGGAGTCTCCGACACATCCTGAGCGTCATAGATAGCCTCTATGACCGGTGCGCCGTCACAGGAGTAGGGGTCGTATGACGGGATATCCACCACATCGCTGCACGAAGTCATTGCCATGACAGTCATCAGTGCGATTCCCGCTCTCTTTAAATATATTGCTTTCATATTAATACCTTAATTTATATTATATATGTGATTAGTTCCATCCAGGGTTGTTCTCATTAATGGCATCGTTGGCAGAGATTTCGTCGGCAGGAATAGGATAGAGCAGGTTGCGCTCTGTACGGTTCTTGTTGATACCCGAGTCGTCGAAGCCTCCGATAGCGTTCATAGCGTCGAGATAGATACCCCAACGGATGAGATCCCAGCGTCGGTCGCCCTCGCAAGCCAACTCCTTGGCTCTCTCCTCAATGATAGAGCTGCGCAGGGTGTTCTTGCCAGGATTAGCATCCATCAGATGGGCATTGCTACGCTGGCGCACTTGGTTGAGATACTTGATGGCATCTTCCGGTTGGTCGGTTTCGTTGAGAGCCTCTGACAGACAGAGTAATACGTCGGCATATCTCAGGAATGGCCACTGTGCGTCGGTATAGTCGGATGCACTGTTCTTGCAGTCCTCAAATTTAGTGGTAAAGGCAAGACATTCCGAAGATGTGTTATTCTGGAAGTTATATCCCATATCCTTGTATTTCTGCTCCTGCTCATCGGGCACATAATTGCCATATAGGTCATATCCAGTGACGCGGGCACGCCATGCCTGGGGATAATAGAATGCGCCGTTGTAGCTCTCCTGATAGTAGTAGCGCCATACGTGGCGAACACCGTCGAGTATGCGAAGGTCGCTGTCGTCGAAGAGGGCATACCAGTTGTAGGTGCATCCCACCCAACCACCGGAGTAGATAAACTCCGAGCTGGCACTTGCTTTATATCCGCTATAGAAGGTATGTACCTGGTTACGGTACTTTGTGTCGCCGTCGAGACACTCCACAGCCCACATAAACTCAGGAGCCTGACGGTTGGATGCCTTCCACAGGTCGGCATAGTCGCTCAGATAATAGTTGCCATATTCACCAGCTACCAGTTTCTTGCCCCATTCTATAGCCTTGGCATAAAGCTCGGCTGAGTTGAGGTTCTCATATCCGCTCACAACCTGCTTTTTCAATGTGACAGCAGCGGGAGTGTTGTACACTTGGATGTCCTTTTGGCTAAGCTGGTCGAACACAGTGCGATATGGCTCACCCGTGCGGATGGTGATTGGAGTCTCGGCAGGCATTGCGGCTGAAGCCATGGTGCAATATACCTTCACAAGGAGTCCGGCAGCCGAACCGGCAGCCACATGTCCCTTCTGGTATCCGGCATCGTCAATCTTGTACATCTTGGATGCGGCATCCTCAAGCAATGAGATAATCTTCTCATACACCTCAGCCACTGGCATACGCGGGTCGTTGTATGAACCGCTCACAGTGACGTCGGTCTCCTTGAATGGCACTGGACCGTAGGCTCTAACGAGAAGGAAATATGCAAATGCCTTCTGAAATTCCATCTCGCCGATAGCATTGTTCTTATATTCATCGCTCACGTTGCCCATGGCCTGTATATAACGTATGGCCTTGTTGGCGTCGTTGATGAGGTTGTAAGGACCTTTCCACATCTTGTCGAGCGAACTCTCACCCTGGAAGTCGCCTGCACCGAGGTGGGCTAACAGCCAGTCTGGACCGGAGATATAGTCGCAGTCAAGCTCGAGCACGCGTGGGAACTCTCCCCAGCACATCATGTCGTAGAGCCAGTTGCTATATACACCTGTCACCCATTGGTCAACGGCTTCCTTGGAGTCGCCAAGGTTCTCCGGACCTATGAAACTTTCGGGGTCTGTGGTAAGCCAGTCATTGCAAGATGTGGTCATCATTGCACTGCCACCCAACAGCATAGCCGAAATCAGTATTTTGTTTATTTTCATATTATATTCTATTATTATATTAATAATTGACTTCATTCCTAATTCCTAATCCCTAATTAGAATGTAAGTCCCAATCCGAATGTGAATGTTCTCGAAGAAGGATAAGAATAGATATCCACACCGCGGCGAGAAGAGTCGCTACCAAAGGCGTTAACTTCGGGGTCATACCAACTGTAGTTGCTGATAGTGAACACGTTGGTGGCGGTGAAGCTCAGCAGCACTTGCTCTATTCCAGGAATAGGACGAGGCAGGCGATAGTTGAGGGTGATATTCTTCAGTTTGAGATATGAACCATCCTCTACATATCGGTCGCTGAGTAGGAATGTACGGTTATAACCTGCAGTTGCCTTAGGCCATGCTGCATTCTCGTAGTTGTCGGCTGTCCAGCGGCTGTTATATACGTCGGTGGGGATATTACCGATATTGGCAACACTGATATCCATGAGGTTACCGTTGAAGATATCATTGCCTACAGAGCCTTGGAGCAGGAAACTCAGAGAGAGGTTCTTCCATGAGATATTGTTGGTGAGTCCGAAGGTGAAATCGGGGTTGGTGTCACCAATAATAGTGCGGTCGGCCTCTGTAATTGCACCATCGCCGTTAAGGTCGCGATACTTGATTTCTCCCACCTTCGACAGTACTACAGCATCCTTGGCTGTTGTGTATTGCGGGTCGGCTCTCACTTCTTGGATGTTATTGTAGAATCCGTCCTCCACATATCCGTAGATGGCACCGATAGGACAGCCGTTGCGCTGGATGAAGATATTGTCGGCACCATACCAGAGTGTGCGAGCAAACTGGTCGCCCTCAAGACCTCCGATGGAGTTCTTGTTGAATGCGATGTTACCGTTGAGGTTCCACTTCCAGTCCTTACTGTCTATTGGTGTTGCACCGATGGTGATCTCAAGACCCTTGTTAGTCACATTACCAGTGTTGGTGAGCATGTTTGAGAATCCGTTTGATGGAGCGATAATCACTTCCTGCAGCAGGTCGCGGGTCTTCTTCCAATAGAAATCCACAGTAAGGGTCAGGCGGTTCTTAAACCATCCGAAGTCGATACCGGCATTCCACTGCTTGGTGGTCTCCCACTTGATGTTCGGATCGACAGGACCGCGCCATGCTATATCGGCGGCACCCGATGAGAGTGAACCTCCGAATGGGAAGTTTGCAGTGTCGAGCTGTGAGTTGATGCGGTATGAACCGATACCCTGATTACCTGTTTCACCGTAGCTGACACGGAACTTCAGGTTGCTGAAGATATTCAGGTCCTTGATAAACTGTTCCTCTGAAGCACGCCAAGCGAGTGCTCCTGAGAGGAAGGTTGCCCACTTGTTCTCGTCGGTAAATTTCGAGCTACCGTCCGAACGGAAACTTGCTGTAAGGATATACTTGTCGGCAAGAGTATAGTTGACACGTCCGAGGAATGAGGCAAGACGCTGCTGTCCCTTGTCGCCCGAGAGTGTAGCCTTGTCGAGAGCGCGACTCATGTCATTGGCACCTGTGAGGTCATCGGGGAAGTTGGTTGCCACCTGCTGGTCGTTGGCCCAATTGCTGCTTTCGAGTGTGAAGGCACCCATCACATTCACATGGTGTATCTTGGCAAAGGTGTTGTCGTAGGTGAGGATTGACTCAGCGGTGAGGCTCTTCCATGTGTTGTGTCCCACACTGGCCTTACCGTTGATAGGAGTCTTTCCTTCCTGTGTCTCACGTCCGTAGTAGCTCTTGCGGTCCTGCACGTTGTATCCAAGACCGAGGTTCTGACGGAATGTGAAGTTCTTCAGGAACTTTATCTGCACGAATGAGCTGCTGAAATAATTCGAGCCGTTCAATTGGTCGATGGCACTGCGCACGTATGCACCGGGGTTGGCAGCGAGCCAGTTGAGCTCGTCGGCAGTAGTGGTGTCCATATTAGGACCGTATGTCGGCGGGAAGAGAAGTGCCGAGCGCACAACACCGGTGTTGAAGCTCAGTGTGTTGGCGAAGTCGGTGGTAGAAGAGGTAAAACTCTGATTGGTTCCCACCTCAAGCCAGTCGGTCACCTTGCGAGATATATTGGCACGCAATGAATAACGCTTATAGCCCGAGTTCTTGATGACACCTTCCTGGTCGGCATAGTTGCCCGAGAAGCTGTAGTAGCCACGATCGTCACCGCCGCTCACATTTATATTATAATCCTGCTGGAATGCATTCTGGAAGATTTCGTCTTGCCAGTCGGCAGTACCGAGCTGTGTGGCGTTGCCATATTCATCATAGAACCATCCTCCGTTGCGGTAGTCCTCAGGTGCACCGGTGTATTTACCAGTGTTGTAGTTGGGTTGACCGTCGGTATAGTACTGATAACCCCATGTTCCGGGATAAGGCAGTGTGTTTGACTTCGAACCATTGTAGTAGCGGTCGTTGAGATTCTGCTCGTTGATATAGGTGGCATAAGTCACTGGGTCGAGCATGTCAATCTTCTTTGAGATGTTCTGCCATCCCCATGTGGCGTTGAATTCCACCTTCGGCTTACCGGCCTTACCCTTCTTTGTCTGGATAAGAACGACACCGTTGGCACCACGCGAACCGTAGATGGCTGTGGCTGAGGCATCTTTCAATACCTCAATCGATTCAATGTCGTGGGGGTTGATGAAACTCAGCGGGTTCGACTGCTGCTCGTTGGTGGTAGCGCCATTGGATGGAGTGCTGCCCGACTCGAATGGCACACCGTCAACAATAAACAAAGGCTGCGAACTGGTTGAGAATGAGTTGGTACCACGCACCACGATACTCATACCTCCACCTGGGGCACCGTCGCTTTGCTGGATGTTGACACCAGCAATCTTACCTTGCATACCGTGTGCAATGTCAATCGAACCGCCTTTCATCATGTCCTCACCCTTGAGTTGGGAGAGAGCACCCGAGAGGTCGCTCTTCTTCATCTGTCCATAACCCACAACAACCACCTCGTCCATCATCTTGGAGTCTTCCTTGAGTTTGACAGTGATGTTGTTACGTCCAGACACATTGATGGTCTGGCTTTGATAACCAACGCTTGACACAACAACATGGGTCTTGCCCTTGGGCACATTCAGGGTGAAGTTGCCGTCGAAGTCGGCTACACATCCCGCGGAAGTGCCCTTCACCATGATTGTCGCACCGATGAGCGGTTCGCCGAGGGTGGCGTCGAGCACCTTACCCTTGAGCGTTGTCTGCGCCATGAGTGTCATGCTGGTTATGAGTGCTAAGAATAGCAATGTGATTTTTCTCATACTTTATGTTATTTGAATTAATAATAAATTGTTTTTTGCTTTACATTTTATTTAGTGGTATAATGATTGTAATAAGTATGGTGCAAAGGTACGCAAAAATATTCATACTTAATGATATTATTTTGCTAATTTTTGATACTATATATTATATTATTTGCTTTTTTTGCGTAAAAGCTGCATTTTTTGCTAAAAATATAGTGTATATTTACCACTTAACTGATACTTTTTCAATATTGCACAAAACTATTCATATTCTTTTTATTTAACAATAGGTATTGTGGAATGGTAATTAAAAAAGGTGGAATCATACGATTCCACCCATTTATTTGATATTTAATAATACCTTATAATATATTATTTCATATACTTCTTGCCGTTCATGATGTAGATGCCAGCACCGTTCTTAATACCAAGGAGGTTGTAGCGAACGTTGTTCTGAGCCTTAGGAGCAGCAATCATGTCGTTGATGCCAGTAGCAATCTCCTCATCTACTTCCTGCTTTGTCTTAGAAGTCAGATATACCTTCTTAACTTTGATAACAGTCTCGCCATCGGGAACTTCAGCTGCTTCATCGATTTTATATACATTCTGATAAGCATACTGCTCAATAGAAGCTACACTTGAAATGTCAGCAGTAACAGTATAAGCAGTTTCTGATGCAGGAAGATCAATTTCAAATGCCAAGAAGTTAATCTTTCCATGACCAATGACAGACTCTACCTCGATTACAGCAGTGTTGAAAGCTGAAACATCTGTAGTTCCGAGCCATTTGCTATCCCAACCCCAATCTCCTGCAGCAAGTGTGTGCGTTCCGCCTACTTCATCGAGAACCATTACCTTCTCTACCTTGTCTGCCTCAGCCTTAGCTGCGAGATACTCTTCTTCTGTTGCAAAATAAACATCGGTAACATCAACTGTACCTGGAGTTCCGGGATCCTGCATAGCGACTGAGTACACTTTGTCAGAGTAGTCGGCATCGAGTTTGATTGCCATAATGCCGCCGTTTCCGTTCAATGCGAATTCTTGAGAACCTTCGTTGAACTCTGGTCCCCATTCACCAGCTGTTCCTTTGCAGTTATACTGCACAATAGCCTTCATTTTTGCGCAAGTGGCAGCACTATACTCGAATACCACATAGTCATGGTCAGAAGCATCGAAATAAGTAACGCCAGAGTCATCTGCAGTGCCGTTGCCATTGTTGATTACTTCACCCTGTCCAAGAGTGGAAATGGTATTCCATGACCAACTACTGAATGTCATTGTTGACGGTGTGAAATTAGGAATAGTTTCCTTTGCACTTACTGTCAATGCGCAGAGCGCCGCAGCTACAATAGTAAATAATTTTTTCATAAGCTTTAAATTTTTAATTAGTATATAAATCTTGTTATATTATTCGGTTGCAAAGGTACGCATAAATTTTGAAATACAATGATACTATTTTGTCTTATTTTGATGCTTTTAAAGCAAACAGTGCTAATTATTAAAGTTTTAATGCGTTTTCTTCCAAAAAATAAAGTGTAAAATTTCCACTCAACCAATACTTTTTTATCCAATGCTTACACTATTGTGACATTTGCTTGGATAATTAAAAATTTTGTTTTATCTTTGCACCACCTTATTAATAATATTAAAAAATCAAGTATGAAAAAGATTATTCTATCATTGGCGATGGCGGCAGCCATTGTCTCGTGCAACAGCTCAAAGACTGTTGACGACCCATTAGCTGAGAGCGGACGCACTCAGCGCACTGAGAATTTGCTTGCCAATCTGCGTGAGATTTCAGCCAATGGCTATCTCGTTGGCCATCAGGACGACCCGGTATATGGAGTGGGGTGGGTAGGTGATAGTTGTCGCTCCGACGTGAAGAGCGTGTGCAACGACTTCCCTGCTGTGATAGGATTTGACCTTGGGCACCTTGAATTGGGCGACTCGGTAAATCTTGATGGTGTGCCTTTCGACAGAATGAAGCAGGAGATTATCCGCCAGTTCGACCGTGGCGGTATGGTCACCCTCAGTTGGCATCTCGACAATCCTCTTACCGGAGGTTCGGCATGGGTAAAGCCCGACTCGCTCACCGATCAGGAGAAGCAAACTGTGGCTTCGGTGCTCGAAGGTGGACAGTGCCACGAGAAATTCCTCGGTTGGCTCGACACTCTCGCTGAGTTCCTCAACTCGCTTGAAACTCCTTATGGTGTGAAGGTGCCCGTACTCTTCCGCCCATGGCATGAGCACACAGGCAGCTGGTTTTGGTGGGGACAGAATCTCTGTACCACCGAGCAATATAAGGCTTTATGGAAACTCACAGAGGACCGACTGAAGGAAAAGGGAGTCACCAATGTGCTCTATGCTTATTCTCCTGGAACTGAGTTTGGTGGAGATGCCGAGAAATACCTCGAGCGTTGGCCTGGTGATGAGATGGTGGATGTAATAGGTTTCGATACATATTGCACCAACAATCCCGAGGACACCACAGCTATCAACAACTATCGCAATGGTCTCGACCTTGGTCTTAAGACTATCTGCGAGATTGCCAAGCAGCACAATGTTGTGCCTGTGTTGAGTGAGACAGGTATGGAGAGTCTTGGAATGGAAAACTGGTGGACAGAGGTGCTCATGCCTGTGCTCAACAAGTATCCCATCGCCTACGTGCTCCTTTGGCGCAATGCCCACGACAAACCAGGACATTTCTATATGCCTTATCCCGGACAGAAGAGCGTGAGTGATTTCGTCAAGTTCTACAACGACAAGCGCACTCTCTTCCTCAAGGAT
>SAMEA3663023__coassemble_737_pt1 | contig 39117 bp, 36 predicted proteins | sample SAMEA3663023__metabat2_low_PE_038 | metagenome-assembled genome bin SAMEA3663023 (sample SAMEA3663023) | pig gut metagenome | biome: pig gut; feature: pig-associated habitat; material: faeces | place: France | collected 2012
ATGTACGTTCCGCGGTGGGGAACGCTTATTTTATATAGTCATGTTTCCTAGTGTTGTTGTCTTAGATAACTTAGTTGTCGTAACAAAACGTATAGTGGCGGGTGAGAAGACTGAATTTACAATTTGTGTGTATTTCTTTGCACAAATCAAGAAATGCGTCTTGCTGAGAAGATTATTTCCATAAGAATGCGATATCTGAAAAAGATTTCATACCTTTGCACCTGTATATTCAGACAAAGATTTCAGGATAATATGGTAAGACAATGTTTTATACTGTTCGGTTGCTTAGCTTTGGGCGAACTGATAGTAAGGTTTACAGGCGTGAAACTGCCGGCGAGTATCGTCGGCATGCTCATACTTACGCTATTGTTGAAACTGAAGGTCATCAAACTGGAATGGGTGCGTGGCCTTACGGATTTCCTCATAGCTAATCTCGGCTTTTTCTTCGTGCCACCTGGCGTGGCACTTATGCTCTATTTCGACTTGATAAATGCCGAAATAGTACCTATCGCCTTGGCCACTCTGTTGAGCACAATCATCGTGCTCATTATCACGGGACATACTCATCAGACGGTGAGCAAGGGAGAGAACAAGGTGCGCGAGAAAATACATATCAAAAAACACGAATGACACAAAATATGAAAGACATCATCAGTAACGAATATTTCATGCTCGCCCTTACCTTCGGCGTGTATTATCTGGCCAAGACATTACAGCGTCGCCTTGGCTGGGTGCTTTTTAATCCAATACTTATTGCCATAGCCATCATAATAGCCTTTCTGTTAGTGATGGATATCCCATACGACACTTATCACGAGGGGGCAAAGTTGATTGAGTTTTGGTTGAAGCCAGCAGTGGTGGCACTTGGTGTGCCGCTCTATCTGCAACTCTCGTCAATAAAAAAGCAATTCCTTCCGATATTGGCATCGCAGATGATGGGATGTATAGCTGGCATAGTGAGTGTGGTGATAATAGCAAAGCTACTTGGCGCGTCCAACCCTGTAATCATGTCGCTCGCAAGCAAGTCGGTCACCACACCGATTGCCATGGAAGTGACACAGGCTTTGGGCGGAATACCTTCGCTCACGGCTGCCATTGTGGTGATTACGGGACTCATCGGTGCTATCATCGGTTTCAAGACGCTTTCTGTGGGACATGTACATAATCCGATGGCTCTTGGTCTGTCGATGGGAGCCGCCTCGCATGCCATCGGCACTACAGCTGCAATGGACCGCGACCAGTTCGTAGGTGCATACGCCAGTTTGGGTCTCACCCTCAACGGAATCCTCACTGCCCTTCTCACTCCTACGGTAATAGAAGTTATCAATAATTTTTAATGATAGTGCTAATTTTGACATAGAATAAATAGGCTTTTGCTCTGATTAGCAAAAAAAGTAGGGATATTGTTGTGTAGTTCGGAAATAATTTGTATCTTTGCAGAAAATTTTCGTATGACTAAATCTAAATGACAATAACTCTACTGTATGAAAAGACTATCAAGCCTATTCTTGGTCATTATGGCCATAGCTTGCGGAGCCACTGCCCGCGAGAGAATTAACTTTGACAAAGGATGGCGATTTGCACTCGCCGACTCGGTGCAGATGTCTGCTCTGGATTATAACGACAGCAAGTGGCACACACTCAATGTGCCCCACGACTGGGCTATCGAGGGCGACTTCTCTGCTTCGGCACCGTCGGGCAATAGCGGCGGAGCATTGCCTGGCGGTATCGGATGGTATCGCAAGACATTCACAGTTGATAATGCTGACAAGGGAAAGATGATGTACATCGACTTTGACGGGGTGTATATGAATGCAAAGGTGTGGATCAACGGCACATTGCTCGGACAGCGACCATACGGATATAGTTCGTTCCGCTACGACCTTACACCTTATATTATATATGGAGGGAAGAACGTGGTGGCAGTGCGTGTGGATAACAGCGACCAGCCCAACAGCCGATGGTATAGCGGATGCGGCATCTACCGCCATGTGTGGCTCAACAAGACGGCAAGAATCCATGTAGCCCACTGGGGCACGCACGTGGTGGCTGAGGGTAATAAGGTGAAGGTTGATGTGACGGTTGACAATCCTGACAATGCCAAGTTTGCCGTGCGCAACACATTGCTCGACCGCGAAGGCAGGGTTGTGGGCAAAGCCATGGGCATAAAGTCGGTAATCAAGGTGAGCAAACCCAAATTGTGGTCGTGCGAATCACCTTATATATATACCTTGAGGACTGAAATAGTGGCTGGAGGCAAAGTGGTGGATACATACGAGACCACCACTGGATTCCGTACCTTCAAATTCGATGCCGCCAAGGGATTCTCGCTCAACGGAAAGTCGATGAAGATAAACGGTGTGTGCCAGCACCATGACCTCGGTTGCCTGGGTGCGGCTATCAATGAAGATGCCCTTCATCGCCAGCTTCGCATACTGAAGGAGATGGGCACCAACGCCATACGCTGCTCGCATAATCCTCCAGCGCCCGAACTGCTCGCCATGTGTGACACGATGGGATTTATAGTCATGGATGAGTCGTTTGATATGTGGCGCCGACGCAAGACTCAGAACGACTATGCCCGATTTTTTGACGAATGGGCAGAGCGCGACCTCACCGACCTTGTACTGCGCGACCGCAATCATCCCTCTATCCTCATGTGGAGCATAGGCAACGAGGTACTCGAACAGTGGTCGTCGGCTGATGCTGATAATCTCACCGCCGAACAGGCTAACCTTATACTCAATGCAGGACATGATGCATCCACTCTCGCTCATGGAGAGGAACTGAGCGTCAACTCGATACTCACCCGCAACCTGTGTGCCATCATCCGTCGCTACGACACCACTCGTCCCATCACTGCAGGATGCAATGAACCCGACCCCAAGAACCACCTCTTCAAGAGTGGAGCACTGGACATCATCGGATTCAACTATCACCATCAGTGGGTGAAGGATGTACCAAAAAATTTCCCCGGACAGCCATTTATATTCTCAGAGAGCGTGTCGGCATTGCAGACACGAGGGTTCTATATGATGCCGAGCGACAAGGTGTATAAGGCACCCGTGGAGTGGTGGTTGCCCTATCAGGACCCATCGTTCCAATGCTCGGCATACGACAACATGCACGCATCATGGAGTTCGACTCACGAGGAGACATGGGACGTGGTGAAGCACAACGACTTCGTGGGAGGACAGTTTATATGGACAGGCTTCGACTATATCGGCGAGCCAACGCCCTACGGATTCCCTGCACGCAGCAGTTACTTCGGACTCATCGACCTCGCCGGATTCCCCAAGGACACATATTACATGTATCAGAGCGAATGGACAGACAAGCAGGTGCTGCACCTCTTCCCACACTGGAACTGGCTTGAGGGTCAGGACATAGACATGTGGTGTTATTATAACAATGCCGACGAGGTGGAACTATTCATCAACGGACGTTCGCAGGGGGTGAAGGCTAAGAAGGACTCGCACGAGTATCATCTCATGTGGAGGGTGAAGTTTGAACCGGGAGAGGTGAAGGCTGTGGCACGTAAGGATGGCAAGGTGGTGGCTGATAAGGTGATACGCACTGCAGGAGCACCAGCCGCACTCAGTCTGACTGCCGACCGTACTCACTTTGGGAAGAATCCCAATGGGGATAATCTCGCATTCATCACTGTAGAAGTGGTGGATAAGGATGGTAATCTCTGTCCGAGAGCCGAGGACCAGATATTCTTCGATGTTGAGGGTGGCAGGATTGTTGGCACAGACAACGGCAATCCCGTGTCGATGGAGCGATTTAAGGAACCCAAGCGCAAGGCCTTCAACGGTAAATGCCTCGTAGTTGTTGCCACCGATGGTGGCGACGTGAAGCTCAAGGCAAGGGGATACCAGCTGCAAGGCGGAGAGATATTGATTAGGAATTAGGAATTAGAAATTAGGAATTATATGAAAAGACTATTATCAACAATGGTGCTGGCTGCCGGAATGATGGTGGCAATTGCACAGCCAAAGGCCTCGCATTGCGGAGGCTGCGGCGGCGGAGCCTGTGATAAAGGCGACGCAGTGGAGAAGGCGGTGCAGGAGACACTCGCCAAGATGACCGTACACGAGAAAGTGCAACTGTTGCACGCTCAGAGTAAATTCACATCAGCTGGTGTGCCTCGCCTCGGTATTCCCGAACTGTCGATGAGCGACGGTCCTCACGGATGTCGCGCCGAGATAGAATGGAACTCGTGGAACTACGCCAATTGGACAAACGACTCCATCACTGCATTCCCGTCACTCACATGCCTCGCTGCAACATGGAACCGTGACCTTTCCGCTCTTTATGGAGATAAGGTCAGCGAGGAGTTTGCATATAGAAAGAAGGATGTTCTCCTTGGTCCTGGTACCACTATCGCCCGTTGCCCGTTCAATGGTCGTAGTTTTGAATATATGGGTGAGGATCCCTATCTCGCCGGTGAGATGGCAGTGCCCTATATTATTGCCGCCCAAAAGAATGGTGTAGCTTGCTGTCTGAAGCATTTCTTCCTCAATAATCACGAGGTAAACCGCATGACTGTAAATGTCAACGTGTCGGAGCGTGCCGTGGAGGAAATCTATCTGCCTGCTTTCGAGAAATGCGTTAAGGAGGCCAAAGTATGGTCGATGATGGGCTCATACAATAAGTGGCTCAACCGCCATTGCTGTCAGAATGACTCCCTGCTCAACGGTATCCTCAAGAAGCGTTGGGGATTCGATGGAGCTGTCATAAGCGACTGGGGCGGAACCCACGACACATGGGAGGCTGCCACTGGCGGTCTTGACATCGAGATGGGCTCTTACACTAACGGTATGACTGCCGACAAGTCTCAGGGATATAACACATACTATCTTGCCGACCCATTTGAACAGCTTGTCAGAGACGGAAAGGTTTCGATGGATGTGCTTAACGACAAGGCAGCACGTGTGTTGCGTCTTATCTTCCGCACTGCGATGAATCCTCATAAGACACGCGGAAAACTATGCACCGACGACCACTATCAGGCTTGTCGCGAGATTGGTCAGGAAGGTGTTGTTTTATTGAAAAATGGAAATATTGAAAAATTGAAAGATGTAAACATTCTCCCTCTCGACGCCTCTCGTTATGGTCGTATCCTTATTGTTGGTGACAATGCTATCCGCAACATGAGTCAGGGTGGAGGTTCGTCGGAGCTTAAGACCAAGCGCGACATCTCGCCCCTCGAAGCACTCAAGGCTCTCTATGGCGACAAGATTGACTTTGCCCAGGGATATGAGGCTGGTCGTCCGATGTATGCTCGAGTTGATGAAGTGTCCGCCGCTACTCAGGCTCGCCTCAAGGCCGAGGCATTGGAGAAAGCAAAGAATGCCGACCTTATCATATTCATAGGCGGTATGAACAAAAACCATCAGCAGGACTGCGAGGGTGGTGACCGTCTTACCTATGATCTCTCTTATGGTCAGAACGAACTAATCAGCGAACTGGCTAAGATTCAGCCGAATATCGTTGCCGTGATGTATGCGGGCAATCCTTATGCCACACCATGGCTTGGTGAGGTTAAGGCACTCCTGCAGTGCTGGTATCTCGGATCGGAATCAGGTTCAACCCTTGCCAACATCATCTCGGGCAAGGTTAATCCCTCGGGCAAGTTGCCCATCACCTTCGCCAAGAAGAAGGAGGATTATCCCTGCTTCCAGTATGGCGAGGAAGGTTATCCCGGTGTCAACGACCAGGTATATTACAAGGAAGGTATATACGTAGGTTATCGTCATTTTGATACTCGTAAGGTTAAGCCCCAGTTCCCCTTCGGCTTCGGACTGAGCTACACCACATTCAAGTATGGTAAGGCCACTATTAGCGAGGTAACCTGTGATAAGGATGGCGAAGGTTGCTGCAAGGCAAAGGCACCTTTGTATAAGGTTTCAATCCCTGTTAGCAATGTTGGCAAGCGTGAGGGCAAGGAGATTGTCCAGCTTTATATTGGCGACGACAAGTGTTCTGTTGACCGTCCTGTCAAGGAGTTAAAGGGATTCCAGAAGATTGCCCTTGCTGCTGGCGAGACCAAGACCGTTGACTTCTGCATCACCCTCAAGGATCTCCAGTTCTTCGACGAGGCTACTCATTCATGGAAGGCAGAGCCTGGCAAGTTCAAGGCCTACATCGGTGCCAGCGAACTTGATGTCCGCGCTATAGTCCCCTTCACGTTGAAATAAATACTGACAAATCTTATAATTAACTCAAATATAAAACTCCCGAGGCATTTACGACTCGGGAGTTTTTCTTTGTAATTATTCTTTTAATAATTTGATATCGCTCGGTATATTATTCGACGGTGAGGAATCGTGAAAAGCCTGTCATGTCGAAGACTTTCTTAATTTGTGGCTTGACGCCAATGAGTTTCATTGTGCCCTTCTTGGCTGATATCATCTTCTGAGCCTTTAGGATGACGCGCAGACCGCTACTGGAGATGTATTCGAGGGTATTGCAGTCAAAGACAACGTTTGCTCCGCTCTCCGAAAGGATGGGACTTATCTCTCGTTCAAACTCTCCGGCGTTGATGGTGTCTATTCTCTCGCCGGTCTTGACAGTCACTATGCTGTCGGTTCTAATTATTTCTGCCATTGTCGTATGTCTTATTTGATTTGTAAAAATTATATTGTTTTCTTCAGTGTGAGAATATTCTTGCCGTCGAGGCGCTGATAGGTGACTTCGTTCATGATGTTCTTTACGATATAGATGCCCAGTCCGCCTATCTCCCTATCCTCTGCCGAGAGGGTGATGTCGGCTTCCTCCACCTTTGTGGGGTCGAACTCCTTGCCCTTGTCGGTGATGGTGAACACGAGGTTATGGCTGTCGCAATGTGCCATGATGGTAATCTTCTCGCCCATCTCGCGGGGGTAGGCGTAGAGGATGACGTTTGATACCACTTCCTCGAGTGCAAGGTTGAGATTCATCGTTAGTTCGGGGTCGAGACCAAGCTCTTCCGCAACTCCTTCTACAAAGACAGCGAGCCGCTCGAGCTCCTCTATCTGATTGTTGATAACGATTTCTTTTTCCATAATGTTATATTTTTTTGTTAATATTTATTCGTATTACCATGATGGTGAGGTCGTCACTCTGTTCGGCTCCGTTGGCATGGGCGACAACACTGTTTGACGCCAACTCCACAAGGTCCTTTGCCAGAAGGTGGTGCTTGCCGGTGAGGATGTCTATGAGATGATCATCGCCGAAGAGCTCTTGTGACTTGTTCTCCGCCTCGGTGAGTCCGTCGGTGTAGAGGAAAAGGGTGACGCCATCTACAGAAGGATATTCCTGCGCCTCGAAGTCGAAACCGTCGAAGAGGCCTGCGGGGATATTGGGTACAAGGTCCATGAACGCAGGCTTGCCGTCGGATGGGATGATGACGGGTGGATTGTGACCGGCATTGCAGAAGGAGAGATGACCCGTAGCGAGGTCGATGACTCCTACGAAGAGGGTGATGAACATACCGCTTTCGTTGCTTTCGCCCATCGTGTCGTTGATGCTGCGCACTATCTGTTGAGGAGTGAGACCTTGTGCCGCCACTGTGCGGAAGAGGTTGCGGCAAACTGCCATAAGCAATGAGGCGGGAATGCCCTTGCCGCTGACGTCGCCGATGACGAAATAGAATTTCTCGCCGAGGATGAGGAAGTCGTAGAGGTCGCCTCCCACCTCCTTGGCTGGTGTTAGAGTAGCGAAGATGTCGATATCCTTGCGGTCGGGGTAGGGCGGGAAGATCTTCGGAATCATACCCATCTGTATGTCGTGGGCAATGCGCAGTTCGCCCTCGATGCGCTCCTTGTTGGCTGTGGTGGTCTTGAGTTCCTCGATATAATCCACCAGCGAGTGCTGCATGTCGCGGAAGGCGCGGCTGAGGAGGGCTATCTCGTCGTCGCCACGGATGACGGGCACCTCCTTGTCGAAGTTGCCGCGGGCGATGACATTTGCCGAGCGTGCAAGGCGCTCAAGGGGATGCACTCTCTTGCGTATGACAAGGATGCACACCACCATCATCAGGAAGATACCCACTGCCATCATTACGATGAGCCACATCTTGAGGCGGTTGTAGCCTCCGAAGATGTCGCCTTCGGGACATACGATGGCGATGCTCCATCCCACACGCTTGAGTGGGGTGTAGAAAACGTAGGAGTCCTCGCCGCCTGTGACGTTTTCTCCCGACACGGCATACATGCCACGCTTGGCGCTCGTCATGAGTTCGCCAACAGTGCGTATCTTGGGGAAGTCGCCCTCAAGGGTTTCGGTGAAGATGGTCTCGCGTCCTATTATCGATGAGTCGGGATGCACAAGATATATGCCACCGCGACCGAGGGCAATGGTGTGGGAGTTGGGGTAGGGTTTCATGTTGTTGATAATCTTCGACAACCATTGCTGGTCGATGTCCAACGCCATCACTCCCACGAAGTTGCCATGTTTGTCGTGGATAGGCATCGAATACGAAAATATCTGCTCGATTTGCAACTTGCCAGTTTCGGGGTCTTCATACACGTCGTTGTAGGGGTCGGTCCAATAAGGAGAGTTTAGTAATTTTGGTATCTGATACCAATCCAAGTAATGATAGTCATACGTTTTGCTGCCCTCCTGTTCGATGGTGATGGAACCATCCTCCTCCCTGCCGGCATAGATGGAGTAATAATGTCCTTTGTTCTTGAAATGCTCGGGTTCAAAAGCCAAAGAGCATCCCGTAAGCACGGGGTTGTTCTCCACAATCATGCGGGCGTAGGCATACATCGAGTCTGCATCGGCGAGATGGCGCGTGATAAACGGATACATATTATTTGCACTGTTCTCTACCGTATTGAGTATGTTGTTTAGTCTCAACACGGTATTGTCGAGTTCGCACATTGCCAATTTCTCTGCCTCGTCCTTGATGGCCTGTCGAGAGTAGTAGAAATTGGTGGCAAAGTTGACAAAGAAGATGAGCGAGGCAAGCAATGCCACAAACACGCTCAGTTGAGCTGCGAATGATTCTCTGAATTTCTTCATATTGCTGCCCTCCTATCTTACTATGTCGTTATAATGAGTCTGTCGGTCGATGAAGCCGCACTCCACCATCAAGCGGTTGGCGAGCTCCACCTCCTCCTTATACAGTTTGAACGGAGTCTTGCCCGTTTTGTCCTTCTGCAGCCGCAGTATCTCGCGGAGCATCAGTTTCTGTATCACTCTGTTGGTTGACACCTTATGGCGGTTTACATAGTCCATCACAATCTCCAAAGCCTCGTCGGGGTGAGAATGACACCACTCCCAACCTCGGCGTGAGGCACGGGCAAAGCGCACGGAGGTATCCTTGTGAGCATTGTAGTAGGCGGCTGTGGTGTAGAGTCCGTCGTCGGGTATGTCGTAGCCATGGTCGGCAAAGCGATAGACGCAGTTGTCGTCGAGTTGTACGTTAGACTGTTTGAGCAAATTATACTCGTTGTAGCTCATGGCGAGTGTGGCGTCGATGGCTCCCGAGAGGAAGAGCGACACGTTGTTGGTGAAGCGGATGAAGTGGTAGTCGAGTTGCTCCTTTTTGTTGGCGATCATAGCCACCAATGAGAATCCGGCATTCCATTTCCCTACCCTCGCACCTTTCATCTTAAGGGGATTCTTGCCGTCGCGTCCCACGATTACAGTACCGTTATGACGTGCGGTTTGCAGGATATTCACGAGGTTGGTGCCCCAGTCTCTAATTTTGATGGCATCTAGGAGCTGTGTGGTGATGAACTGGCATTTCCCTTCCTTGAGTAGTACATGCGACGACTGCGAGTTGCTGGGGAAGATTATCTTCACGTCGAGACCTTCGTCGTTGAAGAATCCCTTCTCCTTTGCCACGAAATATCCGGCAAATTGTGCCTGGGCATTCCATTGTGGGGCGAAGGTCACTCGGGTGAGAGCCTTCACCGCTGCCGTGGTGGTCCACAGCAAGAGCATAAATATTATTTTCTTCATACTTTCTTTAATTATTCATATTTTAATTGACTTCGTCGAACTATGTTTCTTAATTATATTTGTCTTTCCGCCAACTGATAGAATAGGCCGTGCCTTGACATCAGTTCGTCGTAGGTGCCCTCCTCGGCAATCTCTCCTTTGTCGAGGACGATGATGCGCGAGCAATTACGTATGGTGCTCAGTCGGTGGGCGATGACGATGCGCGTGCAGTCGAGTCGGTCGATATTCTCAGCCACTATGCGCTGCGAGATATTGTCGAGCGCACTTGTCGCCTCGTCCATGAGGAGGATGGTGGGGTTGGCAATCAGGGCGCGTGCGATGAGGAGGCGCTGCTTCTGTCCGCCACTGAATCCCTGGTTGCCCTCGCTCACGATGGTGTGCATCTGCATGGGCATCTCGCGTATGTCGTCGGCAATGCCTGCCATCTCTGCCGCCCGCCATGCGTCGTCGATGGTGCTGTTGGGGGCAGTGACGGTGATGTTGCTGAAGATGTCGCCGGCAAAGAGGCTGCCGCCCTGCAGACAGGTGCCTATCATGCGGCGCAGACTGGTCTTGTCGCATTTGGCGAGGTCGTAGTTGTCGTAGAACACTCCTCCCGCCTGTGGATGCTCGAATCCCAAGAGCAGACGGAGCAGGGTGCTCTTGCCGCATCCCGACGCTCCCACAATCGCCACATATTCGCCGGGATTGATCTTGAGATTGAAATGGCGGAAGAGCCAGTTGCCGTCGTTGTTATAGCGGAACGAGAGGTCGCTCACCTCGATGCTGCCGCTGAGATATTGCACCTGGGGCGCGTCGGGGGTGAGTTCGGGCGTGGTGTTGAGCACCGGTTCGGCTATCTTGATAAGCGGACTTACCTGGGCGATGTCGGGGATGATATTGATGATGGCAGTGAGGGCGGTGGCAATCATGCCGTAGGCCACACTGAAGGCGATGAAGTCGGACATGCTGACGTGGGTCTCGATGGCATACCACCAAATGACGGCGAGACTGCCCGTCTGACACAGGGCGATGAGTGCCGGCATGATTTTCACCCACATCGAGGGATTGTAGGAGATGTGAGCGCAATGGCGATAGAGGTCGAGCCACTTGGTGAAGACTCGTTTCTCCGACCCCGTGAGCTTGATCTTTTGTATGCCGGCAAACATGTTATACTCCATTCCGTCGAGCATCGACTTGTGTTCGGCAAGTTCGCGCTCCTCGTTGTGCATCTGTATGGCATACACCACAAGCAATGTCAACTGGATGAAGAGCAGGACGAGTGAGGGCAACAACAGCGACTTGGCATAGACGAGTATCTGGAACACGTAGATGACGGAGAAGATAACGGTGATAAGTGCTCCGAGGATGGTGTTGTTGGCAAGCGAACAGAGTTGGCGTATCGACGTGACGCGGTTAGTGATTTCGCCCGACGAGTATTTCCAGAAGAAGGAGGTGTCGAGGGTGAGGATGCGTGCCATCACCGCACTCTGTAGATTGATGCCGAGGATGTCCTTGAGGCGCAGTATGAGTTTGTTGCGCATTACCTCCATGAGTGCCGTTCCCACAACGACTCCTCCGAAGAGGGCTGCCACGGGGAAAAGGTCGAAGAGGATGCCATTAGGTATGATGCTGTTGAAGATCAGTTTGTTGATGAACGGGATAAACATGCCGAATAGACTCACTACAAGGGCAGTGGAGAGAACAGCGAAAATGGCAGAGGTGGGTAGTATGCGCAGTGCATATTTCATAAGATCGATACCCTTGAGCGGTCGTGGCGGCAAGGCGTGATAGAAGGTAAGTGCAAGAGGTTTAACGTTCTGCATTAGTTCGGCATTCACTATCTTTTCATCGCCATTAGGGAAGATGCATTTATAGCCAAACACCCATTTGCGTGGCAGGAAGAGCAGCATGTTGCTATCCTTGTCCTGTCCCAACTTCGCGCCGATGGTCATCTTCCACCATTGACCCTCGAGTTCTACCTTGCGTTGCATGATGCCTCGTGGGCGAAGTATCTGTTCGAGTTGCTCGTCGGGAGTGAGAAAGCCGTCATTATCTAGGGTATAGTCGCTTACGCCCAAGTGCTCCAACAATCGATGGAGCACACGGTCGCCTGAGCCTCGTATGGAACCTTTGTTCACCTTGAACCCCATGTCGGCAGCGGCATCTCCGAACACTTCCCTGAGTGTTGCTGTCTCGCGTTCCTCTCTCTTATTTATCTGGTCGTCTAATAACATATCTAATTCCTCATCCCTAATTCCTAATTAATTCCTCATACCTACCGCCTTGCGCCATTAGTTCGTCGTGGGAGCCACGTTGCACGATGCGGCCCTTGTCCATCACGATAATCTCGTCGCAATCGCGGATGGTGCTCAGTCGGTGGGCGATGACGATGGTGGATGCACCGCATTGACGGATGCTCTGCATCACCTCACTCTCCATCACCGTGTCGAGCGCACTCGTAGCCTCGTCGAGGATGAGAATCACCGGCTCGCGTGCCAGTGCCGTGGCAATCTCAAACCTCTGTCTCTGTCCGCCCGAGAAGTTGCCACCACCCTTTACGAGTCGCGTGTTGAATCCCCTGGGGCGGGATATGATGTCGTCGCGTATGCCGGCATCGATACATGCCATCGTCATGGTGAAATCCTCGATGGAGTGATCCCACATCTTGATGTTCTCGGCGATGGTGTCGTCGAAGAGCACCACGTTCTGGTCGATACATGCCACAGAGTTGACAAACTCGTCGCGGGAGATGTCATGGCTGTCGCGCCCGTCGAAGAGAATCTCTCCGCTCCAAGGCTGATAGAGCCCCGTGAGGAGTTTGGCAATTGTGCTCTTTCCGCAGCCCGAGGCACCCACGATGGCAACGCTCTTGCCGGGGTGGAGGGTCATCGAAAAATCACGTATCAGAGGGGCGGCACTCAGACTATATCCGAATGTCACGTTCTTCATCTCAATCATTCCACCTAACTTGGCATTGTGCGCGGGGCTCTCTCCCTTGCCAGTCTGTTCGGCGGGATAGGCCATCACGTCGTCGATACGTTCCATCTGGGAGCGCATCTCGAGAACGGTGGTGGAGCCCTGCATAAGCCCCATGGCGGGTTTCATAAACTCAGCCATGAATCCCTGGAACGCCATCAGCATACCGATGGAGAACTGTCCGTTGAGGATGAGGGCGGCACCGAGGATGAGGATGAACGAGTTAGCGAAATGACCGAAGACGAAGGGCCAGAAGGGGCGCTTCTGGAATGCCACCTCCTGATTGTTGCGACGGGCGAAGGTGCCTGCCCAAAACTCGAAGAAGCCTCGTTCGGCTCCTGCCGCCTTGATGCTCTCGATGTTATCCACGCACGACATGGTGATGCCATAGAACTTGCCCTCGCTCTGTTCGAGAGCACGGGCGAGGTTGGTGCGCAGTTCGCGTTCTGCCGCCACGGAGTAGATATTAAGTGCCACAACGGATATGCCGACAATGGTGAGCAGCACACTGTATTGCGCCATCACCACAATATATACCACCAGCAGGGCCACATTCACTGCATAGGGGGCGAGGATTCGGATGAGGGTGGTGGTGATATGCTCGTTGAGCGACTGGCGTTGCACGATGTCGCCCACATATCGCTGGGTGAAAAATTCTATCGGGAGATTGAGGGCATGCCAAAGGAATCGGGTGTTGCCCTTGAGGGACATGCTGCCCGCAAAACGTCGCCCATAGACATTGTCGAGCAGGGCAAGGAGAAAATTGAACACCACAAGACAGGCTATGCCGACGAAGAAGGGGACGGTCCACTCGTCGTTCTTGCCGGTGATGATGCTGTCGAGGAACACTTGGGAGAAGAGAGGATATACCATACCCGCAAACGACATGAGAATGCCCATCAGCAATGTGAAGATGAAGGCATCCTTGGCTCCGCGAATGTTCTCGCGTACATAATGTAATATTGAGGTCTGATGGCCCTGGGGCTTGAAGTCGTCGCCCGGGACGGAGGTGATGGCAACACCGGTGTAAGAGCGCTGGAAATCTTTCATCGACACTGCCATACTGCCCATGGCGGGGTCGTTGATGAATGCCATGCCGCGATGGAATCCCTTGAACACCACGAAGTGATTGTGGTTCCAGTGGATGATGGCAGGGGCAAGAGAGGGCAGATGGTCGATGTCGGCCTGCCATCCGTGGGCATCCATACCGTGATGGCGTGCCGCAAGAACGATGTTGCGGGCATTGCTGCCATCGCGCGACACACCGCAGTCGGTGCGCAACTGTTCGATGGAGAGCCACTTGCCATGATAGGCCAACAGCATTGACAAGGCCGCGGCACCACACTCCACGGTCTCCATCTGCATAACTACAGGTACTTTCTTCACGTTCTTTCTACTCATCGTGCAGCCCCTTTAATTCTTTAATTTTTAAAGATTACTTTAAAAACAGGTTTCCGATCGGTGATAATCTGCACATTGCAGAAGGACATCGAACTGAGCCGGATGTCGCTGCTCTGCTCTCGCGACCAGTCGAGCTGACGCGGGTTGTCCTTGGCTCTGTCCACCACAAGACGCACCTCATAGGCCGTCTCGGTGGGGAAGATATTATCCACGAAATTCCTCACCGACGACTCGTTCTTAGCCTCGTCGATACTCGTGGGGAAATGGTTGACGCTCGTGATATGTCCTCGAATATAACCATAGTCCTCACGATGGAGGTCAACGGGGGTGACCTGTACCTCCAGTCCTGGTTTGAGCGAGCGCAGGTCCTTGTATTCCACGTAAGTTATCAATTCGGTGTTGAGCGCCGACTTGGCGTCGGGGATTATTTCGGCGAGAGTTTCATATCCCCTGAATGTGTCATCCACGTTCTTAATGTTGATCAGTCGCCCATTGACATTAGAGAGCAGAGTGTCGCTGGTGTTGTCGTGTCTCACCACAAGCAGGGGAGTGCCCACACCCACATTGCTGCCCTTGGAGGCAAGCAGTTGCGCCACCGTTCCGTTCTTGGGACTGTAGATGCGGTTGGGGGTGGCATGGGGAAATACCACTGCCACCGACTGCACATGCTCGGTGACAGTGCCTAAGGTCACCCATAGGCATGCCACCACCGAACAGATGGTCATCGCCATCAGTACTATATAAAGAGGTGGAGTGGTGACCTTGACAAAATCGTTGATCTGCCCTGGTGTGTGCAGATTGTCAAGACTTTCGTTGCGGAATAGGTTATTGCTCATAATATCGTGCCTCCAGTAATCTTGCATAGTTCGTCGAGCGACAGTTCGCGCAATCCGTCCTCTGCCGGTTTTCTCTCAGCCTCGTCGCCACGTTTTTTATTTTCATTCTTCATCTTTTGCCCGAATAATTATACTCCGTCTTCTTCCTCTTCTTCCGATGTAGTATCAAGATTCACATCGCGCTCCATCTTCATATTGCCATTGCGGTCAATCTTTATGAGAATGGGTATATATTCGTCGGTGTTGGGGTGGGAGACGCTTGCTGCAAATCTCAGCACACCGCCTTCAGCCTTGTCGAAAACTAAGCCCTCAAGAATGCCGGTGTTGCGATAGTCATCGTCGAGGAAAGAGTCGAACGCGGTCTTGGTGAATCTCTTTTGGAAGAAAACACTTCCACCTGCGCGAGTGATTTTCAAATCGATGACATTGTCTAAATACGCCTGTCCGGTCTCGTCCTTCACCATCGCAAGACTGTCGTCGGGAGCGCGGTGGACGAAACACGTCAACTCACTGCCACCAAGAGTGATCTCAGTAGTCTGGTTGTATTCCTGCATTTTTATCGGGGCGGCAGGTTCTTTCTTCACCTCCTTGTGGGTGATGATATTGTCGCTTTTCTTCTTCTCGCTGCAAGCCGTCATACCGATTGCGGCAATGGCAATGCACAGAGTGATTGTCGTTTTCTTCATCATTTAATGATATAATAATGTTATATTGCTGCAAAGATACTGCTTTTTTTTCATTAATTGTGCAAAAATTTGCAATAATAACGTTTTTTGACACAGAATAAGCGAATTTTGGGAAATTTATGCGTATATTTGCAGCATAATTACGACATTATGCCGTTAAGACTATAGATGATATAATAATTTATATGTTAATGGAAAAGCAATATCATATAGAATTTCCCGAGTTGATGAAGGGGAAAAAAGTGATGTATGTGCATGGTTTCGCATCGTCGGCACAGTCGGGAACAGTAGCTTTGCTGCGTCAACTGATGCCAAATGCCGTTGTGGTGGCAGACGATATACCGCTTGTACCTCATGAGGCTATCGAGTATTTGCACAGGAGATGTGAAGAGGAGAAACCCAACCTCATCATCGGTTCGTCGGCTGGAGGCATGATGACAGAACAACTCTATGGATACGACCGCATACTGGTGAATCCCGCCTTCCAGATGGGCGACACTATGGGAAAGCACGGTATGATAGGTAAGCAGACCTATCAGAATCCCAGGCGTGACGGTGTGCAGGAGTTTATCGTCACCAAGGCTCTCGTAAAGCAGTTTGCTGAACTCACCGATAGGTGTTTTGCTGCCGAGAGCGCGAGTGCCGAGGAGCAGGCGAGGGTGTGGGGACTCTTTGGAGACAACGACCCACTGGTGCATACTTTCGACCTCTTCCGCGAGCATTATCCACAAGCGGTGAAGTTTCATGGTGAGCATAGGCTCATCGACAGTGTTGCCATACATTATCTCGTTCCAGTGATAAGATGGATTGATGATAGGCAAGAGGGTAGGGAAAAACCTGTCTTGTATATTACACTCGATGCCATGCGCGACGGATATGGCAAAGTCCGCAGCAATATGCACAAAACATTCGAAAAACTTATTGAGACATACGATGTATATTTCGTGGTTACAGCACCTACCAACGACCATGACTTTATTACGCAGTCGCAAGAATGGATTGAGGATGCTATCAGTGCACCGGCATACAACAGGGTGATTATGACTAATAAATCATCACTCTTGCTAGGCGATTTTATCATCTCTACTGATGATGAAAAGGCATTTATGGGGACATGCATCCAACTGGGTTCTCCTGATTTCAAATGCTGGGAGGATATTGAGACGTACTTTAGTAGAATAAGGAATTAGGAATGAGGATTTTTTTTATATTATTCTTTTTACTGTTCTTTATAGCTTGTGGCAGTGACAAGGAAAAAGGAATTGACGTTGTTGAAAAATCGGTAACGGATGATGTTCCTATGCTCATAAGGGAAGTGAAAAAATGCTCGCGTCTATATACCTCGGAATATAACATTCGAAAGATTGTTACCTACAGTGATGAACCCCGACTTAAGGGTAAGTTGCTTGGACATGATGTGAATATGAAAATGCCTGTGGGCGACAGGAAAATTGCCATTCCGATGAATGTTACCCTCAAAGGGTATATTGACTTCTCGGATTTCTCGGAGCGGAATGTGAGAAAGGAAGGAGACAGGATAATTGTGACCTTGCCACAACCGCAAGTAGCAGTTACGAGCAGTAAGATAGACCAATCCGGTATAAAGGAATATGTGTCGCTGATGCGCTCCAGATTTACCGACGAGGAGATGGCGGAATTCGAAAAACAAGGCCGACAGTCGGTTGTCAATTCCATCCCGCGTCTCGACATCAATGAGACCACTGCCGTGAATGCAGCCAAGATACTTATTCCCATGATTGTGAAAATGGGATATGACGAGAAGATGATTACGATAGAATTAAAGAATGAAGATTTTTATAACCACAGAGTTACAGAGACATAGAGTATAATGTATGAGTAAATTGACGAAAATATATATCTTGTTGGGCCTTGTGGCTGTGATTGTTGTGGCAGGACTCGTTTGGCGACTCATAGATGAGGTGAAGGATGCCAAGATTGAGGTGGTGAGCGACAACAAGATTGACATCACACCCGAAGTTGTCCAGTCGATTAAGTCGATTGGCGAATGGGAGTTTCTATCCATCGCCGACGAGGAGATGGTGGACACCACGAGGAAGGGCATATTCTCTGACGACCATCTTGTAAGAATCTACTACGGACAATTGAGCATTGGCGTTAATATGCGCAAGGTGGGGCCGAGATGGATTGAGGCCACGGGCGACTCGGTGACAGTGACTATGCCCAAGGTGGAACTGCTCGACAATGACTTTATCGATGAGGCCCGCACAAAATCATTCTATGAGAGTGGTAAATGGTCGGCTGCCGATCGTGAGGCTATGTATCGAAGGGCATACTCGATGATGAAACGCAATTGCTTGAACGCTAAGAATATTCGTGCTGCCGAGATGAATGCCGAGGCTCAGATTGCTAATATTATGAAAGGGTTGGGATTCAGGGCAGTCACTGTGAGATTTGATAAGAAGAATACACAAACACAATAATTAATTATTAAAGATTATGTATGGATACTATTAGTCAATTCTTTTCCGAGATTAGTTCTGCCCTGTGGGGATGGCCGATGATGATAATGCTGCTTGGCACCCACTTGTTTCTTACCTTCAGGCTGAAATTTCCGCAGCGCAAGATATTCACCGCCATCAAATTGTCGGTGAAGCGCGACCCTGGTGCTACGGGCGATGTGTCGCAGTTCGCCTCGCTTGCCACGGCATTGGCAGCAACGATAGGTACGGGTAACATCATCGGTGTGGCAACTGCTATCGCATTGGGTGGGCCTGGCGCTGTGCTGTGGTGTTGGCTCACTGGTGTGTTTGGCATTGCCACAAAATACTCTGAAGGTCTGTTAGCTATAAAATACAGGGTAAAGACTCCCGATGGCAGGATGTTAGGTGGACCGATGTATGCCCTCGAACACGGATTGGGTTGGAAGAAGATGGCTGTGCTCTTCGCCTTCTTCACAGCTATGGCTTCGTTTGGCATTGGCAGTACTGTGCAGGCCAATGCCATGTCAGTGATGACTTTCGAAACCTATGGTGTGCCGCAGTGGGTTACCGGTCTTGTAGTCTGTGGATTGTTGGCGGCTGTTGTCTTCGGCGGTGTCAAGTCGATAGCTAAGGTGTGTGAACTGCTCGTGCCGTTCATGGCTCTTTTCTATGTAGTGGGATGTATCGTGATTCTAATATTAAACGGCCCGTATCTTTGGCCGGCTATCAAATTGATATGTGTGTCGGCATTCTCGCCCGAGGCTGCTGGAGGAGGGTTTGTGGGTTCGTCGGTGATGATGGCTGCGAGATATGGCATTGCCCGAGGCCTATTCTCCAATGAGTCGGGACTTGGTTCTGCTCCCATCGTGGCAGCCGCCGCACAAACGCGCAATCCTGTGCGACAGGCTCTTGTGTCGTCTTCAGGAACATTCTGGGACACTGTGGTTATCTGTGCCATGACCGGACTCGTGATAGTGTCGAGTATCATTGCCTATCCTGATATAGACTACAGTAATGGTGCTACTCTCACCAAGGATGCTTTCGGCAAGATACCTTTCATCGGCACCCCTATGCTTTCTATAGGTCTTATAACATTTGCATTCAGTACAGCCATTGGCTGGTGCTACTATGGCGAGAGGGCTGTGGAATATCTAAAAGGAAAAAAATGGATGCTCGCTTACCGTATTATTTATATACTGTCAGTGTATGTGGGCAGTATAATTAATCTCACATTGGTGTGGAATATTGCCGACTGTATGAACGCAATGATGGCTATACCAAACCTTCTATCGCTCGTCTTCCTGAGTGGGGTATTGGTGAAGGAAACCCATAAATATCTGTGGCTTAATCGGCTGGATCGTGATATGGGCGGAGCGTCAGAAAATTAGTTTCATGCGTGTGCCCTCGGTGTATGCCGGGTCGTACTCAAGATAGCCGTCTATCTTCAGTGCCAACCTGAAGATGATACTAAGGTCGATTTCGGCATCGTCGCGGGCATCCTCGGGATTGTCAAACCAATGGAAGAGATATGGTATGCGGTCTTTGGGAATACTTGAGCCCGTGTCTTCAATGATAATCATAAAGCGGTCACCTATCTCTGTGCGACGGGTGGTTACGCGAATGAAACGATTGGTGGAGAAGCGGCATGAGTTTATTAGTAGTTCGTCAAGGATAAGCTCTACGATTCGCGGGTCAGAGAAGGCATAGTCGATGTCCTCAATCTCTCTGTTAAATACAATTTTCAGAGTGTCATCCTTTTCCATGCTCATTCTGATGGTGTCAATACATTTTGTGCAGAGTACATTGGGACTAAACTTCTCTCTTTTCACCTCGCGTCCCTTACCGCTGCCCGAGAGGAAGCAACATTCGTCTATGAACGTGGTAATGAGGTTGGTATTGTAGATTATCTGATCAAATATCATTTTCTTTTCTGTTTTTGACAGATAAAGGTCGGGGCGGGTGATTATTTCCGCTTGCTTATTAATGTTGCGTAGGGGATTATCGAGTTCCTTGCTGAATTTGGTGAGAAAAGCTGTCTTTACAGAGTTTTCCTTCTTCATGTCCTCAATCTGCTCCTGCATAATGCGCATTCGGAGAATACAGACAGAACATGCAATGCTTATTACAATAATTATTGCCACTAACATACTAACCGAATTTTTATAAAAACAATATTAATTAATTCGACTGCGAATTTAGTGTTTTTTATGCCCTTTTGCAATTTATTGAGATTTTATTTGTAGAAAATCTGCAAATCCTTGATTTAAAACAAGTCAATAAGGATGATTTTTGCAGTATTTTCGACAACTTGGAATCTTATGTCAAAGCAATCCACAGTCATACCATATACCCTTTCAGGGTCGTTGTGATAGTGTGGGCGTGGATCTTCGCTGAGTAATTGTTCAACGAGCCTACTATTCTCTTCTCCCAAATGCTGGCGTATTTCGTCGGGAATCTCCACTTGGAGCTTTTCCCATTTCTCACTTGAGGCAAATCCTCCACGGGCATTGGGATGAGCGTCGAACTCAGGTAGATAAGGCTTGATGTCGTAGATGGGTGTACCGTTCATCAAGTCGGCTCCGCTAACCTCAATCTCTATAGGTTTGCCTGGAAAAATGGTTAACGACAATATCCTTACGGCAGATATTCCGATGTTGTTAGGGCGAAAAGACGAACGGGTGGCAAACACACCCATTCGGCGGTTGCCACCGAGACGGGGAGGACGTACGGTAGGATGCTTTGGGGAATCCACATTTGCCGAGAATCCCCAAAGAATCCATAAATAGTCAAAATCCTCAAGTCCGCGTAGGCATTCAGGATTGTTCCACTCTTTCTCCATCACAATCTTGCCAACCAAATGTGTGGCAATACCGCTTTGGCGCGGCACACCAAACTTTGACTTTAATGGCGACTGGTAGTATGCTATTGGCTTGATGTTCATCCTATCAAATACTCGAAGTTTTTGTCAAACTCAGTCATTCGGCTGAATACAAGGTTGGCTCCTTCCTCTGAAAGCATTTCGTTTGGCAGTGGTCCAGTGTTGACTGCCACAGTGAAGATATGTGCAGCCACGGCAGCCCTCACTCCTAAAGGAGCGTTTTCAACCACAATAGCCTCCCACGGCTCTACCCCGGCTTTTTCCATTCCCTTGAGATATGGCATTGGATGAGGCTTGCCGCGAGTAACGTCGAAGCTCGACACAATCATTCCCGGTTCTATAAGTCCGCTGAAGTCGTGTGTCAGTTTCTCAAGCAGCGAATGTTGTCCGCTACCTGTCACCACCACAATCTTCATACCATAAGATTTTATCTTGCGCTGAAGGTCAATCACTCCCTCCATTATCTTGGCTTGCGGACGAGTGGCAAAGATGCGCGATTTCTCGTCATACATTCGCTGAGATTCCTCGTCGCTGATTTCAATGCCTCGTTGCTCCTTCACAATCTTCTTTATTGTCTCTACGCCACGCATACCCTCGTGTGCGTATGCATCGGCCTCACTCATCTCTATACCAAATGAAGCCATTGAGTTGTGCCAACTGTAAGCATGGTTGGGCATAGAGTCATATAGCACTCCGTCCATGTCGAACAACACGGCCTTTGGCGTGAATTCATTGAATCCGAATTTTCTCAGATAATTGTCGATTTCTGTTGTATACATTATATATATATTTATTAACGCTGCAAAATTACAATTTTTTTTTGATTACTCAAACGATTACGTTATAATTTTCACTTATTTATAGTGTATGAATAGATTTTTATTGCTAATTTTGCACCGTAAAACAAAAAAGACATCGATGAAACAACAGATTTCCAAGTAACAGGCAATAGAAAACTTATCTACTCAAATCAAATCAGAAAACTACTAAGGAAAAAGATGGTTACATGTTAGGGAAAAGGGCGGGGATTGATAATAATCCACCGCCCTTTGATTATTTTGTAGTAATCTTGTCAACTTTTTCCTATATAATCAAGTATTTGATTGGCATGTATTTTGGTCTTGATTTCCTTAGGATTGAAAATCTTCTCCACTTCGCCTTGCTCGTTGATAAGCCAGGTGGTGCGAAGGGTGCCTGTGCATTTGCGACCGCACATAGTCTTCTCGCCCCATGCACCGAGTTTCTGAAGAAGGGTGGTGTCGGTGTCGGCTATCAAAGGGAAGGGAAGTTGGTGTTTCTCGATGAATTTCTGATGGCTGGCTGCTGAGTCTTTGCTCACACCAATCACTGTGTAGCCAGCCTGCTGAAGTTCGTCGTAGTGCTCCTTGAGCGAGCAAGCCTCGGCAGTGCAACCTGATGTGTTGTCCTTAGGATAGGCGTAGAGTATCACTTTCTTACCGGCAAGACTTGAGAGTGTAATCTCGTTGCCGTTCTGGTCAAACCCAAGTGTTGAGGGCATTTTTTCTCCGATGTTCATATTCTTATTATTATTTTTTGAGTGTTAGAATTTCTTCCCGAATAATATGCTATAGAATGTCTTAAGAAGGATTTTTGCGTCAAACCACAATGAGTTGTGCTCTAAGTAGTAGAGGTCAAGCTCAAGGCGTCGGAGCATCTTCTCCATCGTGTTGGTGTAGCCATTGTAGAGGGTGGCATAAGATGTGACACCAGGGCGCAACTGATAGAGCATTGGATAGCGTGAATCGTGCTCCATAATCTTGTCTATGAAATACTTGCGCTCAGGACGTGGACCAATGAACGACATCTCGCCCTTGAGCACGTTCCACATTTGAGGAAGTTCGTCGAGGTGATGACGGCGAAGAAACGAGCCTACAACCGTTAGACGGTTGTCATTGTCATTGTACAACTGAGGGCCAGATTCTTCAGCGTCCAGTCTCATCGTCCTGAACTTATGTATCTTGAATGCCTTTCCCTTGTAGCCAATCCTTTCCTGGCTGAATAATGCTGGTCTGCCATCATCAATAATTATGGCTATGTAGCATATAATGTATAATGGCGAGAATACAACAATGCAGAAAAGTGCAACCGTAATGTCAAATATCCTTTTTGTCTTTCTTTCTATATATTTCATCCGTCAGAGGCTTTTTTGAAATATAACGCATGAAAACGATGAATATTGTGTTTTGTGGGAATAAATAATCAATATTTGCGTAAATTAAGTCGGAGCACCCTATTTTCGAGTACCATAGTGGAACTGTTAAGGGTAATCACTTTCAATGTTTCTGGTATATCGTGTATTCCGTAGTGCCATAGGATTGTCGTGTCGGTAAACAATATGTCTGATGAGTCGCGCAGGTCGATGATGGGATCGCTGAGGATCATCACATTGTCGGTGATGTTGAAACGCATGAGCACCTTACGGATTTTGTCGTGGTTGTCGCGCACGTGAAGGATATTTGCTTGGAAACTCCAGAAACGCATGCTGTCGCGCATATCGCAAGTGCCACCGGTGGAGAGTGTGTCAACGCTGCGTAACTGCCAATAGCCGTCGAGGTCGCCGTTGTCGGATGTGTGGATATCGCATGCTGCAAACATCAGGAGGACGAAGAAAATATATAATAGTTTTCTCATATCTTAATTATTTTTATATATATGATAATGTTAGAAGAAACCGGTTTTGCGTATTGTTAACTGTACACCGAAATTGTTGCCGTAGGTCTTGCCATGGTCAAGACCTAACGCACCCTTGATGCTCCAGCCTTTGAGCAAGCTGTCATCGCCAAAGTTGTAAACGGCCTCGCCCATAAGGCAGATGTCGTTGTGTGGGTCTTGGAATGGGAAATAATATGTGCCCCAACCTTTCTGCAAGGTGGCGAGCAGACGATAGGATAGATTCGGGGTGGGGGCGCCTCCAATTCCCAAGTGCCATGCTATAAAGCGGTTGTTCTTCACCATCACTCTGTTGTCATCATTGTAGATGGGGGAGCGATAGAGTGGATTGCCCATCACCTGTCCCCAATGCTGCCAACCAGGGAAAATGTGGTGGTTGTAGTAATTGTCGAGTCCGCCAATGTGGTCGGGCATGAGTTTTGTGTGATCGTGATATACGGCCCCCGACTGATACTTCGTATAGAGGTATTCCACGACAACATTATTTATCCATGTGAATGAGTTTTTTAGACGTAAATCCACACCGAGCATGATATCCTTGAGTGAATACATCAAATAACGTTTGTCTTTCTTGACATTCCACTCACTGCCTGTGCCGTAACCATCGTATTCGAGTAGGAACATCTGGGAGTGGTCCTCGAAAAAATGGTCAGCATAGATTCCGAGATACCATGTGTCGTAGTCGAAATTAAGTCGTGCCAACCAACTGCCCAACATGTTGCCGCTGACGTTTTTGTAGTCAGTCTCTGCCGCATCTCCTCCACCTCCGGGAATTAGTGCGTCAATCATTCCGCTAAAGCCTCCCTTGTTTTTATAGGTCTTGAAAACACCATTAACCTCACGATGGGTCGTGCCGCCAAACTGTGTCGCCATCTCAACTCCCAACTCAAGAGACACGGGTTTGAAACGCTCTGGATCGCCAATGCGGATATATCCAGCCTTACTGTGATAATTGTATTTTTCAGAGTATGTATGCAATAGCTGAGTGAAGGCTTTCTGCCAGTTGTCGTCGGTGAAACAGCCGTAGGCAATATGTCCTTTAATTGAGACAATGCCACGGGTGAAAGGTACTTTCCAATATTCGGCAAGGGCTATACGAGCCTGCGGCACTGGACGGGCATTGATGCCTAAAGTCTGCGAACCGCTACTAAGCTTTTGGTTCTTAAGCTCCATTGGATATTCCTTGCTGCCAATGGTAAGCACTCCTTTGAGCCATCGCCCTTCTGCATAAGCCTGCTGTACAAAAGCCTTGCTTGTGTAGTTAACAGCACCAACAAGGTCAAGGCCATAGCCGATTCCCCATTTTTTCTCGTTATCTACGCTCAGTGGGCGTATGGTTGCCGCGCGAAGGTAGCCGTTGTTTTTGTCCAACGAACTGAGTCCATACTTATTGGCATTGAGCCACAAAGGGGTCTTGCCGCCATCGAACGACATAGAACCTTGCATCTCAACCATATAAAATATGCTGTCAAGCGGAGAGGTCTTTGCCTCAGAATCATCCGCATTGGCAATCTGGAAGACTGTCAATAAGGATATTATCAGTATAATGAGTCTTTTTTCCATTATTATCATTTTTGGGTGCAAAAATACTAAAAAAAAGTGAAATACGGTAATAAATACGACGAAAAATGATCAAAGACGGTCGGAAAAATGACAGTTTAGGGAAAATCCCATCCATAGATAGGGAAAAACCTCTTGCCTAATTGAGAATTTTGTTGTTACTTTGCAGCAGAAAACAAGAAGTCTAACATTTTAATACATTCAATTATGAAAAGGTATATATTCTCAATTCTGGCAATGATGACGATAACATTGGCTGCCAAGGCTATGAGTTTCACACAGGCTCAAAGGGAAGCTCTCTTCCTGACGGACAAGATGGCTTATGAACTGAATCTCACTGACGAGCAGTATGACGCTTGCTATGAGATTAATCTCGACTATCTGATGGGCGTATCAACAGTGGATGACCTCTACGGAACGTATTGGACAAGGCGCAACCTCGATATGAGCTATATATTGCTCGACTGGCAGTTGTCGGCTTTCAGGGCTGCCACCTATTTCTATCGTCCACTGTATTGGGATGCAGGATGCTGGCATTTCGGAATATACGCACGTTATCCACGACGCACGTTCTTCTATTTCTCACGCCCTACAATATATGTGTCGTATCGTGGAGGGCACAGTTGGAGAATGAATGGAGGTAGAAGCTATTATCACGGACGCAGTGACCATTATCGTCGTCCTGCCGACAGCCATTTTGGAATGTGCGACCGCTTTAATAATAATGACCGGATTAACCGCCCAAACCGAATAGACCGCCCAAACCGAATAGACCGTCAAGACCGAATAGACCGTCAAGATCGGATTAACCGTAAGGAACAACATAACCGGATAAACCAGTCAACCAGAATTGATCGCCAAGACCGAATTTATAGGCCTACTCGGATTAACCGTAGCGAGCGAGGCAGTTCCACCAGAGTGACTGTCAATCGCGGTAATTCAGCCCCAAGTCGTAGTGTCAGTCCTGTCAACAGTGGCAGACCGCGAGGCAGTTCTATTATCAGTGGTAGCACCCGAAGCAATAGCAGTAGCTCTCGCAGCGGAAATATCTCCCACGGCGGAGCAAGACGAATGTAAATCAATTATTATATGTGAAGGATGCGCACCTCGGCATTGTCCATCTTGGGTATTTCATTCATTGGCTTGTCATAAAACACGGACTGAATGGCCTTGTTGATGATGCCGTGGCCTACAGCCAAAACCTTCTGATCAGGAAAAGTCGTGCGAACGAAGTCAAGAAATTCGGAAGCACGGCTTTTCAACATTTCAAGCGATTCGATGTCATCTGGCCATGGTTCGTCCTTTAGGTCGGGAATGTATCTGCCAGTGAAACCGCCCCAATCCCTTTCTCTCAGTAATGGGGTAGTGACAACGGTGAGAAAATGAGGTTCGGCAATAATAGAGGCAGTGTCATAAGACCTTTTTAAATCGCTCGAAATAATGGCGTCAAAATGTTCTTCAGTGAGATTCTTTGACACCATGCGAGCCTGGTTAATGCCTTTTTCGTTGAGCTCTCCTTGAGTCTGACCTTGCATTATCTTATTGGAGTTATCCACCGTTTCTCCATGCCTAATTAAATATAAAATCGTCATAATTTTGTTTTTTTTGCCACAAAAGTACAAAAAAAAATTGCAATACCAATATTTTTTATTACTTTTGCAGAAAAAAATAAGCAATAGTGACATGAAAATAGTACAAAGTTCATTTTTTAGAGCTATTTGCTCTATCATTATCGGAGTGCTCTTGTTGCGCTATCCCGACCATACCGTTACGTGGATTACTCTCGCTATCGGCATTATGTTTTTGCTTTCGGGGGTGTTCGCTACAGTGGCATACCTACATGCATGCAAAAATACCTCTGACTATACCATCACTGATATGGAGGGTAGGATTATATCGAAGGGCAAACCCACATTCCCGCTTGTTGGGGTGGGCAGTATCATTCTTGGTGTATTGCTCGTGACATCTCCTGCTGTGTTCGTGGAAATCTTGATGTACATCATGGGCGGAATCCTCATACTTGGCGCGCTCAACCAGTTTATGTCGTTGTATAATGCCCGTAGGTGGGGAAAGATGGCATGGGGATTTTGGGTGTCGCCATCCCTCATCCTCCTTGCTGGACTTTATGTCATGTTCCAGCCGATGGAGGCAGCTTCGTTGCCGATGACTATCATCGGATGGTGTTGCCTGCTTTATGGGGCAAGTGAGGTGGTGAATGCCACAAAGATCAACCTAAAGAAACGAGGTATTGACAAAGCTGATATCATTGAAACAGAAAGCGAAGAAGAAAAATGAAGATTATTGGTATTGCAGGAGGAACTGGCTCGGGAAAAACTACAGTTGTAAAGAGGATTGTGGAGGCCCTGCCACCACATTATGTGGCAGTTGTGCCTCTTGACTCATATTACAACGACACCTCCCACATGACAGAGGAGGAGAGAAGGGCGATAAATTTCGACCATCCCGACGCCTTCGATTGGAACCTGCTTGTGCAGCACGTGAAACTGCTAAGAGACGGAGTGGCAGTGGAACAACCCACATACTCCTATTTGAAATGCAACCGTGAGAAGGCTACAGTGCATGTGGAGCCAAGACCAGTGATTATCATTGAAGGTATCATGGCTTTGCTCAACAAGCAACTGAGAGATATGATGGATCTTAAGATATTTGTGGATACCGATAGTGATGAACGTCTGATAAGAAATATACAACGCGACTGTGTGGAGAGGGGAAGAACTGTGGAGATGGTGATAGACCGCTATCAGAAGGTTCTTAAACCGATGCATGAGCAGTTTATCGAACCGACGAAGAAGTTTGCTGATTTGATTATCCCGCTTGGGGGAGAAAATCGTTCGGGAATACATATCTTAAAGAAGTATATAGAGGGAATTGTATCAATAAGTTGAATACTGTATATATAATAAGGTGTAAACATACGTAATACAAATGAAAAGCAAAGTTATATTGTTTGTTGTACTGTTGATATTGGCAGGACAGGCTTTGGCAAATGGCAAAATGGAGAAATATGCCATAGGATTTTATAATCTGGAAAATCTCTTTGATACTATACATGATGAGGGAAAGATGGATTCTGCATTTTTGCCTAAAGGAAGTTATAAGTGGGACACAGAAAGATATCAATTGAAGTTGCATAATCTGGCGAAAGTACTCGGACAACTTGGCACCGACAGCATTGCCGATGGTTGCGCCGTCATTGGGGTGGCAGAAGTGGAGAATTCAAGGGTTCTCGATGATTTGTGCGCCCAACCGCCTTTGAAGAAGAAAAACATGAGATATGAACATATCGAAGGACCAGATGTCAGAGGAATCGACTGTGCCTTGCTATATGATCCCTCTGTGTTTAATGTGAGAGATACCAAACTCGTGCCTTATGTGCAAGTGCTTGAGAAGGACAGTAATTATTTCACTCGCGGTTTCTTCATCGTTAGTGGCACTTTGGCTGGTGAACACTTGACGGTGGTGGTGAATCATCTACCAAGCAGATATAGCGAGGAGTTTTATCGAAAACTCGGAGCAAAACAGTTACGCGTGGTTGTGGATTCACTGTTAAAGGATGACCCCAAACTCAAACTTATCGTCATGGGTGATATGAACGACGACCCGATGGACGAGTCAATGGCTATTGATCTCGGTGCCAAACGCTATCCGTGGGAGGTGAAAAACAGAGAAGACCTATATAATCCCTTCTGGAATACACTTGTGGAGGGACATGGAACATTGGAGTATATGGGACGTTGGAATCTATTTGACCAGATTATTCTGTCGAAATCTATAGTAGATAATTCAAAAAGGCCCAAATATAAGTCGCTCACATTATATGGACACAACGTGTTCTGTCGCGACTATATGCTCGAACCCGATGGCCCGTTTAAAGGAACACCGCTTCGCACCATAATTGGTCCTAAATGGCTAAAGGGATATAGTGACCATCTACCGACTGTGGTGTATTTAATGAAAAATGAAGAATGAAAGCCCTGTTATTAACTAAAAAAAGTTAAATATTAGGGCGGATAGTAATTTTCTTAATTCTTAATTCTTAATTCTTAATTATTCTTCGTACCTTTGCACCCCAAAAGTAAGAATATATTAAATTGTAATTATAATAATAGAATTAAAAATGAAAAAAGGTATTCATCCAGAGAACTATCGCCCCGTCGTATTTAAGGATATGTCCAACGGCGATATGTTCCTTACACGTTCCACTGCCAAGACAAACGATACAGTGGAATTTGAAGGCGAAACTTACCCAGTCGTAAAAGTCGAAATCTCAAGCACCTCACACCCGTTCTATACAGGTAAGAGCAAGCTTGTTGATACAGCTGGACGTGTTGACAAGTTCTTCAGCCGCTACGGTAAGGCAGCCAAAAAATAAGATATTATTCTTAAAATTGGACTCATTATGAGAATGTGTCGGATAGTTGCATATATCCGATACATTCTTTTTTTTATCCATTTTGTTAAAGTATAAAAAATAAACACGTTTTCTTTTGTATTTTCCATTATTTGACGTATCTTTGCAGTGCATTTATACAAAGAAAAGAAAATGAGGACAATTTTTGATTTTACTGTCAAGGACAGAAAAGGAAAGAGCATAGCTCTTAAGGAGTATGCACCCGAGGTGCTGCTCATCGTCAACACAGCCATAAAGTGCGGATTCACGCCGCAGTATGAAGAATTGGAGAAACTCTATGAGAAATATCATAGTCAGGGATTTGAAATCCTTGATTTTCCCTGCAACCAGTTTGGACAGCAGGCTCCTGGCACAGATGAGTCTATTCATCAGTTCTGCAAGGTGAATTACGGCACAGAGTTTCCACGATTTAAGAAGGTGAAGGTGAATGGCCCTGATGCCGACCCTCTGTTCAAGTATCTTACTGAGCAAAAGGGATTTCAGGGATGGGACACCAACCATAAGTTGAGCGGAATTCTCGATGAAATGCTAAAGAAGGAAGATCCCGACTATCAGCAGAAGCCTGATGTCAAGTGGAATTTCACCAAGTTTCTTACTAACAAGCGAGGAATAGTCGTTGACAGATTCGAACCAACTACGAGCATTGATGTCATTGAGGAGCGCATACAACAGTTGTTGCACGAAGATATTTAAATTATTAAATGAATATGGCACAATCTCCAGAACATGTTCGTTGCCTAATAATTGGCAGCGGTCCAGCCGGTTATACGGCTGCTATTTATGCGTCGAGAGCCAACCTGCAACCTGTTGAATACTGCGGATTGCAGCCAGGTGGTCAGTTAACTCAGACGACAACAGTTGAAAACTTCCCAGGTTATCCCGAAGGAGTGGACGGCAATCAAATGATGATGGACATTCGAGAGCAGGCAGAGCATTTCGGTGCAGACATTCGAGATGGTATTATCGTGAAGGCCGACTTGTCAGAGGCTCCTTATACATTGACAGTAGAGGATGGTCATGTAATCAAGGCTGACACCGTCATCATTGCCACCGGAGCGTCGGCAAAGTATCTGGGTCTTGACGACGAACGCAAATATAATGGGTTGGGTGTCTCGGCTTGCGCCACTTGTGACGGTTTTTTCTATCGCAAGAAGACTGTAGCCGTAGTCGGCGGTGGTGACACGGCCTGCGAGGATGCTCTCTATCTCTCGGGATTAGCAAAGAAGGTGTATCTAATTGTCAGAAAACCTTATCTACGTGCATCTAAGGTGATGCAGGAGAGAGTGATGGCAAAGGATAATATTGAGATTCTCTTCGAGCATAACACCATCGGGTTGTTTGGTGAGGATGGAGTTGAAGGCGCTCATCTCGTGAAGCGCAAAGGCGAACCTGATGAGGAAAAGGTGGATATTGCCATCGACGGATTCTTCTTGGCTATAGGCCACAAACCCAATAGTGACGTCTTTAAGGAATGGCTTGACACCGATGAGATTGGATATCTGAAGAAGATTGACGGTACGCCTCGCACCAAGATTCCTGGAGTGTTTGTTGCTGGTGATGTCGCCGACCCAACTTATCGTCAGGCGATAACGGCTGCTGCCTCTGGTTGCCAGGCAGCTATAGAGGCAGAAAGATATTTGCTTAATCAGTAATTTTACATAAATAATTTAGGGCATCTCCGCCAAGGAGATGCCCTTCTCATTAATACATTGTTTGATAATAGCTCTGTCATACGATGTCGAGCAAGGCTCTGATGTCATTGATGACGTAGTCAGCTCCGGCCGTGGCACTATTATTATCGCCGCATTTCACTGCACATGTTTTGATGCCGGCCTTCTTGCCTAATTCAATATGCTCAGTATTCTCACCGACTATCAGTACTTGTGATGGGTCACTATCGGTATGCTCGAGAACCATCTGTACCATATTATTGTCTTTGCCAGTAGCTTTCGCATTATCAGCTGATACTATCACAGAGAAATAGTTGGAGAGATTAAGTTCGTCGAGGGTATTCTCCAACAGCTCTTGCTCCTGCTTACTCGTCAAGACAAGTGTAACGCCCATGGCATACATTTCCTTAAGAGTGTCCTTCACAGTCTTAATTGCAGTGCAGGCCTTATTGAGTGTTCCATCAAAATCTAGAATGACAGTTTTCATATTATCGATATTTATATTGTTGGACATGTTATTTTCTCATTATTTTAGCTTAGGCTTTGAATGGATGGCAATTCGTCTTTTTTGTTTCAAAAGAACCTCGCTTCTCAGCGAAGTTCTTTTAAACTTTAAAAACTAAATTAATCAACCATAAACCTTAACCATTAATATTCAAATTAATACTCTTATAACGTATAGACTTTCTTTCTTATTTGCGATGCAAAGATAATCAATCAATTTCTAACAGAGGTTTATTCTAAGTTATTTGAGGTCGATTATTCGATAGAATCACGCATTTTCAACCAAAAATCACGCAAATTAAACAAAAATTGCTCTTTTTACCGATTTTTTAGTGCAAAAATGATGATTTTTGAATAATTTATTGTATCTTCGCACCCAAAATATAATCATTGTGGAGTTAATAGACATCATAGAAATCCTTGTATTTGCGCTCATCATAGCAATCCTTGTTGTTATGAGGCTTAATCAGCGTAATGCCGAATTAAGGCAGAAGGCTCAGATGAATATGTTGTTTACCAGTTTGACCCACGAACTTCTCACGCCTTTGACGGTTTTATCAGCCTCAATTGAAAATCTTCGTGAGGTAGAACCCAAATACAAAAGTCAGTATGCCTTGATGGAAATAAATATCCAAAGATCTGTTAGGCTTCTGCAACAGATTCTTGAAACAACAAAGGCAAAGGACGGACGACTGCGATTGCTGGTATCCCATGGCGATGTTATGGCGTATATACGTAATACCGCACGTACGATAATCCCCCTTATGGCTAAAAACAATCTTGCCTTTAGTATTAAATGCCAACCCGAGAGTATGATGGGGTGGATTGACACCGATAAGTTGGACAAGATAATCTTCAACCTTTTGTCGAATGCGGCAAAATACACCACGGGAGAAAATGGCAGGGTGGAGTTGACTGTAAGGACTAACGACCGATATGATAGGGTAATCATCAGTGTGAAAGACAATGGTTGTGGTATTCCTGAGTCACGAAAAAAGCATTTGTTTGAACTTTTCTATGACGGGGAATACAGACGTTTCAATACGATGGGCACCGGTATTGGACTTTCGCTAACGCGTGATCTTGTTTATCTCAATAATGGAGAGATTTCATATGAGAGCGAAGAGGGAAAGGGTACAATATTCACTATAGTTCTACCAATAAACAAAGAATCATTTGATGTCTCGCAAATTGACGAGAAAAATAAGGTGGATATCAACCGACCTGCATCATTTGTACTTGATGTGGATGCAGATGACCCGATTTTCCAAAAGGATTTTTCTCTAAACGATAAGGGTAGAGAAAATGAAGACCCCGAATTGACAAAAGCGGAGGATTCGTCAGATGATGATGCATATCGCATTCTTATTGTAGAGGATAACGTCGAGTTGCTGCTGATGATGAGACATTTGTTGTCGAGGAAATATAATGTAGCTACTGCACGCAATGGCAAAGAAGCTATTGATGAAATACATAAGACGGAACTCGATCTTATCATTTCGGATGTTATGATGCCAGTGATGGACGGATATCAATTGGTAAAGTATGTAAAGAACAGTAGCGACTACAGACATTTACCAATCATCTTACTCACAGCCAAGACTCAGGATTCCGAGCGGGAGGAAGGGCTGGCTATTGGTGCTGATTCATACATGACAAAGCCTTTCAAACTGAAGGATCTTCAACTGCGTATCAATAACTTGATTGAAAATAGACAACGCATCACTCATGAGTTTAAGCAACAGACAATCGAGGATGTGCGCACCAAGACCTCTTCCATGCCCTCGCCCGACAAGGAGTTCCTCGACAAGGCGATTGCCTGTGTTCAAAAACATATTGATGATTCCGATTATGACCGCGAGGCATTTGCATCGGACATGGGTATGAGTGCGTCTTCTTTATACAATAAACTTCGTGCTGTTACGGGTATGAATGCCACCAGTTTTATACGTGACATGAGAATGAAGGAGGCTTGTCGTCTGGCCAAGTCCACCCCTGGCATTCGAGTGAGCGACTTGGCTTACAGCGTGGGATTCAAGGACCCGAAGTATTTTGCCACCATCTTCAAGAAGGAGTTTGGCATGCAGCCTTCTGAATATATCGAGAACCAAGCAAACCAGTGAAAGTCAGTGTGCCGTTGAGTATCAGCAGTTCATATCCGAACTTATACCCCCATACCGTTTGTGTGAGACTGTCGATGGCATAGCAGATAATTGGCGAGGCAATGGCGATATATGGCACTGCCTTGTCCATCGGACGTACTCGTGGGCACAATATGGCAAAGGCGAACAGGCCTAACAATGGTCCATAGGTATATGAGCATATTATGTAGATAGCATCGATCACACTTGTGGAGTTGACTACTTTGAAGAGGAGAATGAACACGACAAACAGTGTGCATAGCAGAATATGAGTTCTGCGGCGAATCTTCTCGTCGTCGGCTTTTTCTATGATGTCCACGCAGAAGCATGTGGTGAGGGCAGTAAGGGCAGAGTCGGCACTGCTGAATGATGCCGCCACAATACCAATGGTGAACAATATGACCACAGTTTCGCCCATATATCCAGATGCTGCGAACATTGGGAGGAGTGAGTCGCCAGATGAGGGGAGGGGAATGCCTGTCTTTGTGGCAAGTAGCACAAGCAATATACCAAGCCCCAAAAAGAGGGCGTTGGCGGGAACGAATGCAAATCCGTAGGTGCACATGTCCTTCTGAGCTTCACGAAGTGACTTGCAGGTGAGATTCTTTTGCATCATGTCCTGGTCGAGTCCTGTCATTACAATCACTATGAATATTCCGCTTAAGAACTGTTTCCAGAAATATTGTGTTGACTTGGGAGCGTCGAACACGAAAATGCGACTCATGCTGTTGTCTTTTATTGCATGACATGCTTCTGAGATGTTCATGTCGAGAGATGAGGCAACATTTACAATAATCAAGATTAAAGCACTAAAAAGGCAGGTGGTTTGGAAGGTATCTGTCCATACGAGTGTTTTTATGCCTCCTTTTCTGGTGTATAGCCATATCAGTGCCACCATTATTGCCACGGTAATCTCAAATGGAATACCGATATTAACAAACACATAATCTTGTAGAATGACGCATACAACATAAAATCTCACTGAGGCACCAATAATCTTTGACAACAGGAAATACCATGCTCCGGTCTTGTATGACCTTCTCCCCAAACGCTTGCCGAGATAGGAGTATATTGTTGTCAAGTTGTTGCGGTAATATATGGGCAGTAATATGAAGGCTATGGCAAAATAGCCGAAGATGAATCCGATGCATGTCTGCATATAGGTCATATCCATTTTCATCACCATGCCGGGTACTGACACAAACGTTATGCCCGATATCGAGGCTCCCACCATACCGAATGCCACCATATACCAAGGTGATTTTCGGTTGCCGCGGAAGAATGTCTCGTTGTTTGTCTTCCGTCCTGTCATAATGCGGCTAAACAGATATAATGCCGCAAAATACACTAATATAGTTAATACTATCGTCATATATTTTTTAATTTCTTAATTTCGTTCTCGAAGAGATATCTTTTCAAGAACGACAATAGCCTCTTCCACGCTTTTCACGTCGTTGATTACAATGCTTCGCTTTCCGTTGTTTTCGCGAATATTGCATCTTCTCGGGTTTGTCGAAATATAGTTGAGTATGGAGTCGAAAGCCTGGCTTTGATAGTAAGGACTATTGGGATTGCTGACGAGGAACATTGTCATGCGTCCCATCTTCAGCATCAGTCTCTCGCAACCAAGTTGTTTTGCCTTGCGTCTCAGTGGCACAACATTCATTAGTTCGTCTGCCACCTTGGGTATCTCGCCAAATCGGTCGATGAGTCGCTGCCTGTAGCTTTTCAGTTCGTCGTCACTCTTCAGATTGTCCAATTCCCTGTAGAGTAGCATCCTCTCACTGTCGGTAGGTACCCATTGGTCAGGGAAGTACATCTCTATGTCGCTTTCCAGCGAACAGTCGTCAACGAAATCGCTGCCGTCCATTTCTCCACTTTTGATTTCTTCCTTGTATATTTCGCTAAACTCGTCGTTTTTGAGTTCGGATACGGCTTGAGAGAGTATCTTTTGATATGTCTCGTAGCCAAGGTCAGCAATAAATCCACTTTGCTCGGCACCCAACATATTGCCGGCACCACGGATGTCGAGATCCTGCATGGCAATATTTATACCGCTACCGAGGTCGCTGAAATTCTCCAAAGCCTCAAGTCGGCGGCGTGATTCCTGGTTGAGGGCTGACAGGGGAGGGGCTAAAAGATAGCAGAATGCCTTGCGGTTGCCTCGTCCCACTCGTCCGCGCATCTGATGCAGGTCGCTTAGGCCGAAGTATTGCGCACTGTTGATGATAATGGTGTTGGCATTGGGTATGTCAATACCGTTCTCCACAATGGTTGTGGATATGAGCACGTCGTAGTCGTAATTGGCAAAGTCGAGGATGATGTGCTCTAGGTCTTCGGGCTTCATCTGACCATGACCGATGGCAATACGCACGTCGGGGATGTATTTCTGTATAGTGTCCTTCAGGCGTTGCAGGTCGCTTATGCGATTGTTGACGATATACACCTGTCCGTTGCGGCTCATCTCGAAGTTGACAGCATCTACAATTATCTCAGGACTGAACGTGTGAATCTCTGTCTGTATAGGATAGCGGTTAGGTGGAGGTGTCTGTATCACACTCAAGTCGCGCGCACCTACTAATGAGAACTGCAGTGTGCGTGGGATTGGGGTGGCCGACATCGTGAGTGTATCCACATTCACCTTCATCTGGCGGAGTTTCTCCTTGGTGCTCACTCCAAATTTTTGCTCTTCGTCGATAATAAGCAGGCCTAAGTCCTTAAACTTCACCTGCTTGCTTATCAGTTTGTGCGTACCAATCAATATGTCTATCTTTCCCTCTGCCAAGTCGTTCAGCAGTTGCTTTGTCTGCTTGCCACTTCGTGCCCTCGTGAGATAATCCACCCTCACGGGGAAATCCTTCAGTCGCTTGCTGAACGTCTGGTAATGCTGGTAGGCGAGAACGGTTGTCGGCACAAGCACCGCCACCTGCTTTGAGTCGGTGGCAGCCTTGAATGCAGCTCTCACCGCCACCTCGGTCTTGCCGAATCCCACGTCGCCGCATACAAGCCTATCCATAGGGCGGGCTTTCTCCATGTCGGCCTTAACGTCGTTGGTAGCCTTCAGCTGGTCGGGGGTGTCCTCGTATAGGAAACTGGCTTCGAGTTCGTGCTGCAGATAGGAGTCATGACTGAAGGCGAAGCCCCTTTCCTTGCGTCGCTTGGCATACAATAATATAAGGTCGCGCGCGATGTCCTTTATCTTCGACTTCGTACGTTCCTTCATCCTTTCCCATTGACCGGTGCCGAGGGTTGACATCCTTGGGGGTTCGCCATTGTCCTGTGCCTTGTACTTGGATACCTTGTATAACGAATGTATCGACACATAGATGGCATCACCACGTTGATAGGTTATCTTTATCATTTCCTGATAACCGTCACCTTGCGGCATGCGCACAAGTCCGCCAAACTTGCCTATTCCGTGGTCGATATGCACTACATAGTCGCCTATCTCAAATTGACTTATCTCCTTTAGGGTGAGTGCCACCTTGCCGCTTCGCGCTTTTTCGGAGCGGAGGTTGTATTTGTGGAATCGGTCGAATATCTGATGGTCGGTGAAGAAGCATGCCTTAAGCATATTGTCAACAAAACCTTCGTGCAAGGTTTTGTCAACGAAAACAAAGCCATCCACGGCTCCCCCACCCCCCAGGTGGGGGATTTCCAGAATGGATTCTTCTGCGCATCCAGTCCCCCCTCCGGGGGGTGGGGGGGCTTCCAATATCTCCTTCAATCTCTCCTGCTGTTTCCTGCTGTCTGCAAGGATATACACCTTATAACCCATCAGCTGATAATCCTCAATCGACTTCTTCAGCAGGTCGAAGTTCTTGTGAAACAGTGGTTGGGGCTTGATGTCGAATCTTATTGTGGTATCAGCATGGCGAGTGGGTTTATGACCAATCTCTATCATGCGGAAATCAAGGGCATCGCGCATGAATGTGCTGCCGCTCACTAATTGAGTCTCGCTTCTCATGCGTTTCATGATTTCCTGCTGCTCCACCTCAGTGGCACCCGCAGTCTGTTCTGTGAGTGCCTGTTGCGAGAATCCCTCATCGTACACCTTATTAATAGTATCACAAACGTAGGTGAAGTCTTTCATACATAGCATAGTGTCTTTGGGCAGAAATTGCAGTATAGGGATCCTGTCCTCTGCACTTTGCGACAGTTCGGGCACGATGGTCACACTGTCACATTTGTCCTTGGATAGCTGGTTTTCCACCTCAAACGTGCGTATCGTGTCTATCTCGTCGCCGAAGAAGTCAATTCGGAATGGATATTCGCTACTGAACGAATATACGTCAAGAATACTGCCACGACGGGCAAACTGACCAGGTTCATATACGTAGTCAACCTCAGAGAATCCAAAGTCCCTCAATGTTGAGGCTATTTCTTCCATCGGTTTCTCCTCGTCCTTGGCTAATGTCAACATTCGGTTGTCCATGCTTTTCTGCGACACCACCAACTCTGCCAATGCCTCAGGATAAGATACGATGAAGAGCGAATTACCATGCCCACCATCACTATCTTTCTTGTTTTTTAATTTTTCATTCTTAATTTCACACAGAGCTTCCGTGCGCAGTATCTCGCTTGCCGCATCTTTCTGACCGTATTTCACTGCCCTACGATAAGAAGACGGGAAGAACAGCACTCGCTTGTCGCCTAATATCTGAGTGAGGTCGTGATACAGATAACCAGCCTCATCCGCATCCTGCATAATAAAGAGGATTCTTGCATTGCATTTGGTGGTCAAACTGCCGAAGAGCATTGCGGAAGAAGACGCAAGAAGACCGTCGAGAAAGATGTTTCTCGACTTTTTATCGCCCATCACTTTTGCAAGTGCCGCCACCTGTGGCATGTGGGCATATAATTGACTTAATTCCTGAATATTCATCAATTCATGTGTTACAGGGTGCAAAATTACAAATAATATGTAAGAAAATGGCAAAA
>SAMEA3663023__coassemble_813_pt1 | contig 31459 bp, 22 predicted proteins | sample SAMEA3663023__metabat2_low_PE_038 | metagenome-assembled genome bin SAMEA3663023 (sample SAMEA3663023) | pig gut metagenome | biome: pig gut; feature: pig-associated habitat; material: faeces | place: France | collected 2012
TTTGGCCTGATTATCCTACAAAGGAAGATTTCCTGTTTAATGAGGACGAATATTAAATCGACAAATTACAGAAGGCCGCTCTTTTACATAAGAACGGCTTTTCTGTTATTGTTCGCGATGGAGTACATGCAAACCAAGGCTCAGTATGATCCTTCGTTTGCTCATTATTGGGCGATGGAGCCATCGTTCAATCCTGCTGCTGCGGGTAAACAGTCCAAAATTAATGCCGCATTGGCATATAATATTACATTTGCTGGTTTCGAGCATAATCCCAAGACTATGTATGCTGCTGCTGACATGCCTTTTTATTTTCTTAAGTCGTATCATGGAGTAGGAATACAATTGGTGAATGATGAGTTGGGATTGTTTTCACATAAACGCTTTTCTCTACAGTATGCTTATCGCGCCAAATTGTTTGGAGGAATGTTGGGAATAGGAATGCAGTTGGGAATGCTTAGTGAGCAGTTTGACGGAACAAAGGTTGACATGGAAAACCCTGATGACCCTGCTATCCCGACAAGTAAGGTTACAGGTTCTGGCATTGACCTTGGTTTTGGTTTTTATTATACTCATGGAAAATGGTATGCCGCTTTATCTATGCTACATGCCACAAATCCAAAGGTTGATTTGGGAGAAAGACAGACTTTTTCAATAGACAAAACGTATTATTTTACTTTCGGACACAATATAAATTTGAGAAATCCGTTCTATATGATAGAGCCGTCTATTCTTGCAAGAACTGACGGAACAGTATATAGAGTGGATATTACAGGCAGGCTTAAGTACGTAAATGACAAAAAGATGATGTACGGTGGTCTGTCATATAGCCCTACTAATTCGGTTACACTGCTGGTGGGCGGATTGTTCCATGGAATATGCATAGGCTATAGTTATGAGGTTTATACCTCTGCAATAAGTATTGGAAATGGTAGTCATGAGGTCTTTCTCGGTTATCAGACCGATATAGACTTTGGCAAAAAAGGCCGTAACAGGCATACGAGTGTAAGATATTTATAGATAAAAGAATTATATGAGAATCGCAAATATTTGCAAGGCAATGAATATGCTGTCAATAGCAATGTTGATGGTGGCTTGTTTTGGGGGCAAGATCACTTCCTCTTCTGGCGGTGAGGTTACAGGTATGGGCGGTCGTGCCTTTACTGAGCCTACACCCTATGGAATGACGCTTGTAAAGCGTGGTCATCTACATATGGGTCTTGACAAGCAGGACAGTTTGTGGGGTAAGAATACTCCGGTAAAAGATATATCCGTTGAAGGATTTTGGATGGACGAAACTGAGATAACGAATTCTCAATATCGTCAGTTTGTCAATTACGTGCGCGACTCAATCCTTCGTGAGCGTTTGGCTGACCCTGCCTATGGAGGAGATGAGACTTATAAGATAGAGGAAGACAAAAACGGTGATCCTGTTACTCCACACCTTAATTGGAAAAAGCCATTGCCGCGCAAACCAAATGAGGATGAGCAGCGCGCTTTGGAAAGCATTTATACCTTTAATCCTGTGACAGGTGAGAAGATGCTTGACTGGCGTCAGTTTAATTATAAATATGAAATTTATGACTATACTACGGCTGCCTTGCGTAAGTATAGAATAAATCCAGATGAGAGAGTTCTTGACACCGATGTCAAGGTGGATCCAAACAAAGAGGTATGGATATCAAAGGATACCGCATATATTGATGATGAGGGGAGAATTGTGAGGAAAACCATTAATCGACCACTCAGTGGTCCTTGGGATTTTCTCAATACATATATTGTGAATATTTATCCCGACACGACATGTTGGGTGAATGATTTCCCTAATGCCGACAATGAGATTTACATGCGTAATTATTTCAGTAATCCGGCTTATAATGACTATCCTGTTGTAGGAGTAACTTGGGAACAGGCAAATGCTTTCTGTGCATGGCGTACGGAATATCTGCTAAAGGGACTTGGTCCTGCTGCACGATATGTGCAGCGCTATCGTCTGCCTACCGAGGCTGAGTGGGAATATGCCGCAAGAGGCAAGGATCAGAATGAGTTTCCGTGGGACAATGCTGATGTGGCGAGCGGGAATGGTTGTTTCTATGCCAATTTCAAACCTGAGAATGGCAATTATACCAAGGATGGTAATCTTATAACCAGTAAGGTGGGAATCTATTCCGCCAACAGCAATGGATTGTTTGATATGGCAGGAAATGTGGCTGAATGGACGAGCACGGTATATACCGAGGCTGGAGTGGAGGCAATGAACGATATAAATCCACAGCTCAAGTATAATGCAGCCAAGGAAGATCCTTATCGTCTTAAACGCAAAAGTGTAAGAGGTGGTTCGTGGAAAGATCCAGAGACATATATAAAGTCGGCATGGCGTACTTCAGAGTATCAGAACCAACCACGTTCGTATATAGGATTTCGTTGTGTTAGAAGCCTTGCTAACACGACGAGTCAGAAATCAACTAAATCCAAGAAGAGATGACAGAATACAGTAAGTTTAATATGGTTTACCGTCTGCAGAAGTGGATGGATAGTGTCCCAGGTCAGACATTCCTCAATTATGCATACAGTTGGGGCGCATCGGTGGTTATTCTTGGTACACTGTTTAAGTTGACCCACCTTCCGGGTGCGAATCTGATGCTTTATCTTGGAATGGGTACCGAGGTCGTAGTATTCTTCCTTTCAGCATTTGACCGTCCGTTTGACAAGACTGCGGATGGAATGGAATTAGCAATTCATAACTCGGAGGAATCTGAATCAGGGGAGACTCCGTCTATATCAGGCTCTGGTTCACCTCAGGTGCAAGGCGGTGGTACTGTCATTATCGGAGGTGGCGGTTTTGTTGGTGAAGAAATGGAGGAGGCTGCAAGTAACTATGTGGCAGAGCTCAATCGCCTCACCGAGATGTTGTCGAAGGTGTCAGAACAGAGCATGCGTCTTACTCGTGATTCAGAGGAGATGGAAAACCTCAACCGCACCCTTACTGGTATTTGCAAGGTATATGAGATGCAGTTGAAGAGTGCAAGTTCGCAGATTGGTACTATCGACCAGATAAATGAACAGACGAAGCATATGGCCGAGCAGATAGCTGAGCTCAATAAGATTTATGCCCGAATGATTGAGGCGATGACAGCAAATATCATTAAGAATTAAGAGTTTAGAAATAGAGCTGTGGCTAAGTTTATATAAAAAACGATGGCAATAAAGAAAAGACCGGTTTCTCCTCGCCAGAAGATGATAAACCTGATGTATGTCGTCTTGATGGCAATGTTGGCACTTAATGTGTCAACAGAGGTTCTTAATGGGTTCTCCATTGTTGAGGAGAGCATCGGGCGCACAGCCGCAAATGCAGCTAAGGAGAACCAGGTGATATATGATGACTTCGAGGCTCAATTGAAGGCCAATCCCGCCAAGGTGAAGGCATGGTTTGATAAGGCTCAGAGGGTAAAATCGATGAGTGATTCCTTGTATAACCTGGCCGAAGAACTTAAGTTGGCCATAGTGAAAGAGGCTGATGGAGAGGATGGAGATGTTAAGAACATTGAAGCCAAGGATAATCTTGAGGCTGCAAATCAGATAATGCTTGCGCCAGGACGTGGTAGGGGAGGCGAACTCTTCAAGGCTATTAATTCATTCCGCAGCCGCATTCTCGCCATGATTGACGATAATGCCCAAAAGCAGATTATTAGTAGTAATCTCTCTACAACATTACCTGCGAATGCAGTGACGATGGGTAAGAACTGGCAGGAGTATATGTTTGAGGATATGCCTGTAGCAGGTGCTATTACGCTTCTTACCAAATTACAGAGCGACATTCGCTATGCTGAGGGTGAGGTGTTGCATACTCTTGTGTCAAATATCGACCTGAAGGATATACGTGTCAATTCACTCAATGCTTTTGTCATACCCAACTCCCAAACGATTGTACGTGGAGACAAGTTTTCTGCACGTATAGTGATGGCTGCAGTAGATACCACTCAAGTACCTGAGATTTTTATAGGTAATCGAAAGATGGACTTGCGCGATGGTATTTACGAGACAGTCTGTGGAAGAACAGGAGATTTTACTCTTGCAGGATTCATAGAGACCGTCAATGGCAACGGTGATCGGGTGCGTAGAGATTTCTCCCAGAAATATACTGTTGTTGATCCAAGTGCTACCGTCTCAGCCGACCTTATGAACGTGCTTTATGCCGGATATAGCAACCCTATCAGTATCAGTGTGCCTGGAGTGCCCCTCAATAAGGTGAGTGCCACTATGTCGGGAGGAACATTACAACCAGTAGGAATGGGACGCTATATAGCTCGACCATCCGCAGTGGGTCGTGATGTGATAATCACCGTGTCATCCACAAATACCGGTAGGGCTCAGCAGATGGGACAATTTACGTTCCATGTGCGAAAGTTGCCCGACCCTACGGCTTATATAGCAATGAAAGACGACAAGGGAGTTCCCACGAGATACAGGGGCGGAGGGTTGTCAAAGGCCAGTTTGATGGCAGTAGATGGTATAGGAGCTGCAATTGACGATGGTATTCTCGACATCAATTTCCGTGTTATCGGTTTTGAGACAGTCTTCTTCGACAATATGGGAAATGCAGTGCCGATGGTGAGTGATGGTGCGCACTTTTCTTCCCGACAAAAGGAAACATTCCGAAAGCTATCGCGCAACAAGCGATTCTATATATCACGAATTACAGCTGTAGGTCCCGACGGAATAGAGCGTAAGTTGCCCGGATCGATGGAGGTCATAGTTAAATGAGGAATTAGGGATTAGGAATGAGGAATGACATATTTGAATTTAGAAATTTAGAGATTATGAAAAGGATATTTCTATTATTGATGATAGTTTGCGTGAGTGGAGCTGTAATGTCACAGCCCAAGGCTCGACGTAATGAGGCCAAGGCCAAGCAACAGTCAAATGGTGCCAATTCTGGTATGACATTGCGAGCACGTGAGATGTTTCCCACATCGCTCGAGATGCCAGAGGATGTAGTATGGCGTCGTGACATCTATCGCGAGATCGACCTCAATGTAGAAGCCAATTCCGCATTGTATTATCCCGTAGAGCCAGTGGGTAAGCAGATGAACTTGTTTACATATATCTTCAAATTGGCTCTCTTTGGATATATACCTGTTTATGAATATCGGCTCGACGGTAATGAGGACTATTCAGAGACCTCAAAGGTAAAGATGAAGACCATACTCGACAATTACCATATTTATTATGAAGAAAAAGAAGGTAAATTACGCGTGGAGAATAGTGATATCCCTTCTGCAGAAGTGAAGATGTACTATCTCAAGGAGTCGGCCTATTATGACCAGTCAAATTCAACGTTCCGTCGCAAGGTGCTATCTCTATGCCCAGTGATGATGCGTGAGGATGACTTTGGAGGAGAGCCTTCCAAGTATCCCCTCTTTTGGGTGAAGTATTCCGACCTTGAACCCTATCTCGGTCGCCAGACTATGGCAGCCAGCAGTATGAACAATGCGGCTGTCATTGGAGCAGATGATTATTTCACTCTGACAAAATATGAGGGCAAGATATATAAGACCAACAATCTCCTTGGTCGCACTCTCGCACAGTATTGTCCTACAGATTCTGCTATGGCAAAGGAGCAGAAGCGCATAGAAGCCGAATTACTTAAATTTAGCAAGAACATATATGGCGACCAGGCCCGCAAAGACTCACTGGACAGCATAGCGAAAATTGACCCGAAATTAGCGAAGAAGGCAGCCAGAAAGGCTAAGACCTCACGTCGCTCTTCCACCTCAACTGTAAAGGTAAAGAGCAGTTCAAGCAGCAAGTCGTCCTCTTCGGGTAGCAGTGCTGCACGCGTATCAGTGCGTCGCCAGCGTCATTAATCAATATTTTTTTATTATTAACAATAAAGTTTTTCGATTATGAAGAAAATTTTTACTACTATCGTGTTGATGGCAGCAATGTTAGTTGCCATTCCCGCCAAGGCAGGAATAAACTTTGGTATCAAGGGCGCTTACAACATCACAAACTTTAGTTTTAGTGAAGATGTAATAGCAAAGGACAATCAGCAGGGATTTTTCATTGGTCCGTCTTTGAAGATTGGTATCCCTGTGTTGCCAATTGGTTTTGAGATAGCTGCTCTTTACGACCAGCGTGATGCAAAGCTCGAGGGAGAGAAAATCTCTCAGAAGAGCATTAACATCCCTATTAACGTGCGCTATGAATTAGGATTAGGTGACATGGCCGGTATTTATGTTGCCGCAGGTCCGCAGTTTGGATTTAACATTGGTGACAAGAAGTTCTCTTTCTCAAATGCCAATGACTATGAGATGAAGGACAGTAACTTGAGTCTCAATCTTGGTGCCGGTATTCGTCTTGTTTCGCATTTGGAGATTGGTTTCAACTACAACATCGCTCTTGGTAAGACTGGTGAGTTCAACGAAGTTGATGGAGCCAAGAATCTCGTGGGTAATGGCAAGGCTAATGCTTGGCAGATTTCAGCAGCCTACTATTTCTAAATAGTTGGTGATTAGTAGAATTATCATAGAATAGAATTTGAAAAATGGAGTAGGGCAATACAACCGATTGTGGTTGTACTGCCCTAACATAATCTATATTTTATCATTTTATATCAATTTTGCGGGCAAAGATACATCTTTTATTTTATAGATTGTGTAAATAAAATGGAAATTGTTTATTCTCAAGTGAAATTGAACCAATTTGAACCAAAATCCTATTGCTATTTTTAGCTTACTGTTGGGAGTAAGCTATATAGATTCCATAACGATATCCTATACAGGATCCACGTCGAAATAGATAACAAGTGAATTAAAACGCTTATCCTTCATAAGGTCGGATTGGGCATTGCGCAGATATTGTCTCACCTTGTATATGTCAATGCCGTTCTCCAGTTTTAACATCAGTTTCCTTATGTTCAACGACTTCACCTTGGCAACTGATGGTTTGTCTGGACCAAGGACACGCTCGCCAAACCACATTCGAAGTTTGAATGCAAGGGTGGCTGCCGCACTCTGTACAGTGGAGTCGTCCTTGTGCTTGAGATATACATATATCAGACGATAGAATGGTGGATAATGGAATTCCTTACGCTCAGCCGTCACACTGCGATACATTGCCTCGTAGTCGTTGTTCACCACCTGTTGTACGATTGGCAACTCGGGACTCTTCGTCTGCATTATCACCAATCCTCGCTTCCCTTTCCTTCCTGCTCTTCCTCCCACTTGTGCCATCATCATGAAGGCATGCTCGTAGGCACGGAAGTCAGGGAAATTAAGCATTGAGTCGGCATTTAGTATGCCCACAACACTCACATTTGCAAAGTCAAGCCCCTTGCTTATCATTTGCGTACCGATAAGAATGTTTGTGCGCCCGGCGGCAAAGTCGGTGATGATGCGCTCGTAGGCATTTCTCGTCTTTGTAGTGTCGAGATCCATGCGTGCCACCCTTGCCTCGGGGAAGATGTCTCGGATGGACTCCTCGATTTTTTCAGTACCATAGCCGCGGGTACGCAATTCCGTTCCCTCGCAGTTTGGGCATTTTGTTGGTATCGAATATGTATATCCGCAGTAGTGGCAAGTGAGTTTGTTGGTGTTGCGATGCAATGTAAGACTCACGTCACAATGCTGACAATGAGGCACCCATCCGCATTGCTTACATTCGATCATCGGTGCAAATCCACGCCTGTTCTGGAATAATAATGCCTGCTTGCCGTTTTCGATAGCCTTGCGCACCTCTGCCAACAGCATGGGAGAGAACGGACCGGTCATCATCTTGCGGTGTTGCAGGTCCTTGATGTCAACGATGCGAAATTCAGGCAGTTCGATTCCTGCGTGTCGCTGTGTGAGTGACACATAGCCGTATTTACCTGTCATGGCATTGTGATAGGTTTCTATTGATGGTGTGGCAGTGCCGAGCAATGTCTTTGCCCCATACATTGAGGCAAGCACTATGGCAGCACTGCGGGCATGATAGCGTGGCGAGGGATCTTGCTGTTTGAATGATGTCTCGTGTTCCTCGTCGATAATCACAAGTCCCAAGTTCTGAAATGGCAGGAATACCGCCGACCTCGCACCAAGAATAACATCGTATGGGTCGTGCGACATCTGTTTCTTCCATATCTCCACTCTCTCAGCATCAGAATATTTGGAGTGATAAATGCCAAGGCGTTTGCCGAACACCTTTTTCAGTCTCGACATAATCTGCACGGTAAGTGCAATCTCTGGCAGCAGATAAAGCACCTGTTTCTTTTCGTCAAGGGCATGTTGAATGAGGTGTATGTAAATCTCAGTCTTGCCGCTTGATGTCACGCCGTGTAGCAAGGTGACATTATTCTTCATCATTGAGAATAATATGCCGTTGTATGCTTCAGTTTGCGCAGGGCTTAGTGAGTTAATGTTCTCAGGATTAGCCTCTCTGGAATCATTAAGTCTTCCCACCTCCTTCTCGTATGTCTCAAGCATCCCTCTCTTTACAAGCATATTGATGATTGGCAATGTGGAGTGAGTGGCGTTCATGAGTTCCTCGCGTGTTATTTCCTCTATACTCCTGCCATATTCAGCCTCGTCCCAATGAGATATTTGTAGATATCCCAAGAAAGCGGCAAGTTGCTTTTCTGCACGATTTAGCATATTGATGGCAATGTGCAGTGCCTCCACATTCCTGTACTTTTCCGCCAATCGGATATATGTCTCAGTCTTCGGTTTATATCCGTCCTCTGCCTTTAGTCCCGAAGGCATGGCAGCCTTGTAGATGTCGCCTATCGGTGCGAGGTAATACTCGGCAATCCATTGCCACAGTTTGAGCTGCTTGTCAAGTAGCATGGGGTTCTCGTCGGCAATGTCAATGATATCCTTTGTTTTGTATCCCTTTGGCTCTTCATCGTGAGTCCTCACCACTATTCCGATATACGTCTTCTTAGGACCGAAATTCACTAATACGCGCATACCGAATGCAATCTGTTCCCGCAGTCTTTCAGGAACGGCATAGGTGAAATAGCCCTCAAGTGGAACAGGCAATAAGATATCAGCGTATTTCATGAGAAACAAATTAGAATAATGTTCTTTCTGCCCAGTCGCCGCGGTCGAGATTACGATAACCTACAGCTTCGGCTATGTGGTTGAGTTGCACTTGGGGAGAGCCTGCCAAGTCGGCTATTGTGCGAGCCACCTTGAGAATACGCCCGTATGCTCGTGCCGACAGTTTCAGTTTCTCCATAGCCATACGTAGCATGTCGAGAGACTTCTCGTCGGGCTGTGCGTACTCATGTAGCATACGTTCGGTCATCTGCGCATTGCAGTGTATGCCCTTAATGTCCTTATATCGTTCTTCCTGTATTCTGCGTGCAGCAATCACACGCTCACGGATTGCGGCACTAGGTTCTCCTGGCTTCATGACAGATAGGTCCTTAAATGCCACTGGTTGGATTTCGCATTGAATATCAATGCGGTCAAGAAGCGGACCGCTTATCTTATTCATATATCTCTGTATCTGTCCCGGTGTACAAACGCAATTGTGTGTAGAGTCACCATAATAGCCGCATGGACATGGGTTCATTGATGCTACAAACATAAATGAACAAGGGTATTCAACGGTGTATTTCGAGCGTGAGATAGTAATCTTACGGTCTTCCAAGGGTTGACGCATAACTTCAAGAACGCTACGGTTGAATTCCGGCAATTCATCACAGAAAAGCACCCCGTTGTGAGCCAATGATATTTCTCCAGGCTGAGGATTGGTGCCGCCACCGACAAGAGCCACCGAGGATATAGTGTGGTGAGGCGAACGGAACGGCCGCTGGGAAATGAGTGATGTATCGCGACTAAGTTTTCCTGCCACACTATGTATCTGTGTCGTTTCCAGACTCTCGGAGAGTGACAGTGGAGGCAAGATGGAGGGCAAACGTTTTGCCATCATCGACTTACCGCTTCCCGGAGGCCCCACCATAATAATGTTATGCCCACCTGCTGCAGCCACCTCAAGTGCACGTTTAACATTCTCTTGTCCCTTAACATCAGCAAAGTCGAGGTCAAACTGGCATTGCTGCTGATAGAAGACGGCACGAGTGTCAATTTTCTCGGGTTGGTATTCGTCGCTGCCATTAAAGAATCTGACAACATCCGAAAGGCTGTCCATACCGTAAACATCGAGATTATTTACCACAGCAGCCTCGCGCACGTTCTCGTGTGGCACAATAAGTCCGCGGAAATGTTCCTTGCGCGCTCTAATGGCAATAGGCAAGGCACCGCGTATTGGTCGCAGTGAGCCGTCAAGGCCAAGTTCGCCCACAAGCATATACTCCTTGAGTCGGTCACTCTCCACCTTACAATCTGCTGCCAGTATTCCAATGGCAAGAGGCAGGTCGTATCCGCTACCCTCCTTGCGGATGTCGGCAGGAGACAGATTGACTGTAATATCAGAAATAGGCATTCTGAAACCAATATTTGTGAGGGCGGCTTTTATTCGGTCGTAGCTCTCTTTAATGCTGGTATCAGCCAAACCTGACAAATGAAACATCACACCACGGTCGATATTTATTTCGACAGTGACGGTGATGGCCTCAAGGCCCATTACGGCTGCGCAGAAAGTCTTTACTAACACTTTATCCTTCGGAAATTAAAGAATTAATAAAAAATAATTAAAGTCCCTTGGTCTTGAATGCCAATGCGTACATCTTCATCTGTTTCATCATTGCAAGCAGACCATTGCTGCGTGTCGGACTGAGGTGTTCCTTTAGTCCTATCTTGTCGATGAAGTATAGGTCGGCAGCAATAATTTCCTGCGGGGTATGATCGCTGAGCACGCGTATGAGCAGTGCAATAATTCCCTTGACGATGAGTGCATCGCTTTCAGCCGTGAAATGTAGTAGGCCGTCGCTATAGTCGCACTGAAGCCACACTCGGCTTTGGCATCCGTCGATGAGATTACTCTCTGTCTTGTATTTCTCGTCGAGCGGAGCTTGTTCATTACCTAAGTCTATGAGCAACTGGTACTTGTCCATCCAATCGTCAAAACCGGAGAACTCCTCTATTATCTCGTCTTGTATTTCATTTATTGTCATGATATAATATATAATTTACAACATTCAGCTTTCAATATTCAACTTTTTGCTTCCACTATCTTGAATAGTTTGTCGCTTTGTCTTATCTTACCTGGAACAGGTATTGACACATGTGTGCCCTTGGGAGCATGCTCCACGGGGTCGAGTTCAAGTCGTATTTCCTTGGCTTCGAGATACATCACACCCGTTGTTGGTCCCGTGACAAGTAGTTTGTCGCCCAACTTAAAGTCGGCTGCCTCGACCGTAAATTCCGCAACGCCGAGTTTGCTGAAGTATTTCACTCCTTTGCCGATATACACCTTGCGCTCCGTAGCGTTCGACCCGTAGTTCTTGTTCCATTCGCCAAGAGTCTGACCTTGGTAATAGCCGTCCCAAAATCCGCGGTTGAACACCGTGGCGAGTTGGCGGTCCCATTCGTCCTTCTTCTCCTCGGTGATAGTGCCTTCGAGCACACTGCGTATAGCCTCTTTATATGTTTTGACGACGGTATATACATATTCGGGACCTCGGGCGCGACCCTCGATTTTGAACACCCTTACTCCTGACTCCATCATGCGGTCGATAAACCGCACTGTCTTCAGGTCTTTGGGACTCATGATATACTTGTTGTCAATCTCAAGTTGGTTACCCGTTTCGGCATCAGTCACCACGTATGAGCGTCGGCATATCTGAATACATTCGCCGCGGTTGGCTGATCGTCCGGCGTTGGCAAGGCTGAGATAGCACTTGCCGCTAATAGCCATACATAGTGCGCCATGACAGAACATCTCTATGCGGATGGGTTTGCCCGACGGACCGCATATATTCTGCTCAATGGCTTGGCGATGTATCTCTGCCACTTGGTCCATATTCAGTTCACGTGCAAGCACAACCACGTCGGCAAACTGTGCATAGAATCTTAGAGCCTCGATGTTGCTTATGTTGAGCTGAGTGGAGAGATGTACTTCCTGACCCACACTGTTGCAGTAGGTCATGACAGCCACATCACTCGCAATCACAGCCGATATGCCGGCATCGTGGGCTGCATCCACAATCTCGTGCATGGTGGGAATGTCCTCGCCATAGATGATGGTGTTGACGGTGAGGTAGGTCTTTATGCCATGTTCATTGCATGCGGCTGCAATCTCTCTCAGGTCGTCAATTGTGAATGCACTTGCCGACCCTGCACGCATATTCAGTTTGCCAATGCCGAAATATATGGAGTCGGCACCAGCCTGAATGGCAGCCGCAAGGCTTTCTCTTGACCCCACGGGTGCCATTATCTCGTATTGTGATAAATCTTTGTCCATTTCGCTGCAAAGTTAGTGCAATAATGTGTAAATACAAAATAAATGTGGCAAAACTTTCATTTTTTTCTTTCAGTGATGTTGGTTTTTCTCAATTTTGATTACCTTTGCACCGTTATTATGACAATATCAATATATGATGAAGCAGATTATTATTATATTTGTCGCAGTTATCATGATGTGCCGTTGTGGCAGTCGAACAGGCAATAATGTCCAAGATGGTGGATATACAGGTGAGTTTCGTATAGAACATATCAATGGAATGACTCCTGTGAAAAACCAAGGTTTCGGTTCTGCATGTTGGGCATACGCCATGCTTGCTGCCATTGAGACTACTCATATCTCTATGGGCGACTCGGTAAATCTCTCCCCCTCGTGGGCGATAAGGGCAATGATAAAGGAGTCGTACATGAGGAATGTGCTAAGTAGAGGTGGTGATAAGGGTAGCGTCAGGGCAACAGGCATGACCTTGTTGAATATCATCCAACGGCATGGTATTGTGCCCTATGATTCCTATCCCGACCGCGACGGAAAGGGCGTATCAACATCACTATTGCTCAACAAGACGAGGTTGATTGCTGAAAAAGCTGTTAATGCCCGCAAGGGCTATAACATTTATATGCCGTCACTTGTGGGAATGCTTGACGAAACCCTTGGTTATGGGCCGAAGAATGTGTATATGTTGGGAGCGCAATACACGCCGTTGGAGTTTGCCCATAGCGTGTGTCGTCCCGACGAGTATATTGCCTTCGCGAGTTGCACCCATCATGCCTTTGGCAAGTGGTTTGACCTGGAAGTTGCTGATAACTGGGAGCACAACTTGTTTTATAATATTCCTATAGACAAGCTTTTGTCATGTGTGGAAAAAGCAGTGCGTAGCGGTAGGGGAGTATGTTGGGAAGGCGACATCTCGGAACCAGGATTTAGTTTCAGCAGGGGGATAGCCTCTTTGGATATCCCTAAGGGTACTGATGTGCAACGTTTGCGACAGAAGATGATAGAATCATATACGACAACCGACGACCACTGTATGGCGATCGTCGGTATAGCCCGCAACAAAAGTGGGGAGAAATATTTTGTTATGAAAAACTCATGGGGCACAGACAATCCCTACGGAGGACTGATGTTTGTGTCGGCTGATTATCTGCGACTGAAGACCATTGCGGTATTCCTTCCCCGCATATGCAATGATAAATATTAAAGCGATATAGTCTTTTCCACTTGTCCCGAATAAGTGTTTAATGTTATATGCACACTGTCAGTGGGTATTGAGTCGCATGGAATGCTGAGAAAAAATTGCGTAGAGTATTTCTCAGGTACGTCGCCCTGCGAGTGGAGCATGGTGAGATGAGTGGTTGTCCGTCCGTCATCTGCCGTAGTGACACCAGTGCGCAACAAACCGATTGTCTGATGCGCATTCTCAACAGAAGTGTTGCCTACCTTTATCCATATTGAGAGATTGACGAATGAGCCGTTCTTGCTACGCCACATACTCTCGAACGTTATAGGATCGGTAATAACTTTCTCTACAGAATCCACTGGTATGAGGGTGGGCACATTGCCTATGCTTACGATTTTCGCCTTGCCATTCCCCACCTTATTATAATATGCCACGGCACGATAGGTGGAGTCGGCAGTGGTAATCCACTTCGCCGTTACCGGTTCATCGATGGTCAGTTTTGTATTGTCGTCAATCACAATATGGTCGATAGCCTTGTTGCTATTGGCATGTGCCAACAGCAAGTCTGCAGTTGTGAGCGAACTCTCGCCCGTGCCCTTGTCATAGCTATCATTCTCGCATGCAACGAATAACAATGCGGCAAATATCAGTGGGAAATATTTCATCTTCAACCTTCAATTTTCAATCTTAACCTTCAATTGATTCACCGCCGGATTGGCATACATCTTGAGCATACATTCCTTGAGGAAAGCCTCGTCCTTGTTGGGGATGGTTATCTTGCCCAGTTGTACTGCAAGGTATTTCTCGAATGTAGCCTTGTCCTCTGGAGTGTAGTGCTCTGCCATACGGTTGCTGCCTTCAAGCATATCCAAAGCAATATAGTTGTTAGGGAAGAGACGGTAGTTGGCATGAATACCCTTGTCGATATTTTCGGCAATGATGCGGAAGATGTCGGTCTTGGGAGTGTCTTCGGGAATAGATGCCAAGAAATCGTCGATACATGGTGCGCAATGATAATGGATTCGTCCCTTATAGCCCATGATGCCGGTTTGCATGCTCAGCACATCGTCTGCCTTGGTCTTCTTCCATCCCTCCACGTCGCGCTTCAGTTGAAATTCCTGCGCCTTGAGCCAGTCGCAGGGGTCGTATTCATAACTGATAGCCACAGGCACGATATGCAGTTGTTGCAGTCTTTCAGTCACAGAACCTTCGCCTCCCATAGCCATCATCTTTACGATAGATTCTTGGGTGCGGTCGTCACTGTCCTTAGCTCGTCCCTCACGTTGGGCAATCCAGATGTTGTCGTGCTTTTCGTTGATTACAAGGTGCATGTATTCAGCCATAGTGTGACTGTTGACAAGCATCTCTCGTATGCCTGCGCTACGCTTTACGATGAACGATTTGTTTACTCTCACGATGTCTTCAATCCACGGAGCTGCAAGCAGGTTGTCGCCAATGGCAATCTCGCATGTTGTCTTGAATCCAGAGTCGATGAGCATGACGTCAAGCAGTGCCGAGTCGAGCACGATGTCGCGATGATTGCTTACGAAGGTGTATCTACGCCTATTGTCAATTGCAGAGATGTCGATGTCGCATCCCTTGCTCGCCTTCGACAGAAGATCCTTGAGGAACGGATAGCAGAAAGCTATCTGGAACTCAAGGTTGGTCTTACACAGCATAAGCTTTGCAGCCAATGCTTCGAACGGAACATGTGGGAATATCTGGCCCACAACAGTCTTAAACTGCTCGTCGGCAATAAGTCTGCCATACACTTCCGGCAGTTCCTCCGGCTCGTAAGGCCGGATGCTGTCATACTTCTCTGGTATCTTCATAGCAAATCCTAATCCCTAATTCCTAATTCCTTAAAACTGATTCTCAATGATGTCTGTGAGCACGTCGCTCATCTTGAGTCCTGCAGCCTTCACCTGTTGCGGTATGAAACTCGTGACAGTCATACCAGGTGTGGTGTTGATTTCAAGCAAGTGTATCTTGTCAACGGTTTCGCCGTTACTACCCTTGCCCTTGCCAATGATGTAGTCGATACGTATGATACCATTACAGTGGAGGATGTCGTAGATGTGACTGGTGAGTTCTGCCACTCTCTTGGCGGTATCCTCACTGAGGCGGGCGGGAGTAATCTCCTGCACCTGTCCGTTGTATTTAGCGTCGTAGTCGAAGAATTCGTTGTTGGTGACCACCTCTGTAGCAGGCAGAACCACCGACTTCTCCTTGGTCTTATAGCATCCGATTGAAATCTCGGTTCCCTCAAGATATTGCTCCACCATAACATCCGAACTCTCAAGCATTGCCTTGCGGATGGCAGGAGCAAGTTGGTCCTTGTTCTTCACCTTTGACACTCCGAAGCTACTGCCGTCGGCAGCGGGTTTGACGAAACAAGGCATACCAATACGTGCCTCAACCTCGTCGTCGCTCACCAACTCCTCATAGCCCTTGCGTATGAGCAGACTGTCTGCCACGCTCACTCCGTAGCCTCTAAGATACTGGTTGAGCACAAACTTGTCGAATGTCATAGCCTCCACCAGTACACCACTTGTGGAGTAGGGTATGCCCACGATGTCGAGATAACCTTGCAGTATTCCGTTCTCTCCCGGTGTGCCGTGGATGGTGATGTATGCATAGTCGAAATAAACTGTTTTGTCTTCCTTCTTGAACGTGAAATCGTTGAGGTCGATTTTTGCCGTTGTGCCGTCTCCGAGATCAACGTGCCAGTCAAGTCCCTTGATATCCACAATATAGATATCATAACGCTCTTTGTCGAAGAAAGAGTATAGCCCCTGAGCGGAGCGCAGCGATACGTCGTGCTCCGAAGAATCGCCACCGCAAATGATGGCTACTGTTCTTTTTGTCTGTTCCATAATAATATAATATGTATATGAACTTTAATATTTTAATTCTTTAATTTCCATAAGTGGCTTGCCACTTGTAGATCAACGCCTCCATGTCGGGTGGCAATGGCGATGTGAAATCCATCTGCTTGTGGGTCATTGGATGAACGAAACCCAATGTGCGCGCATGTAGAGCCTGTCGTGGACATAGTTTGAAGGCATTATTCACAAACTGTCTGTAGCTTGCCGTGCGCTCGCCTCTTAGAATTTCTGTGCCTCCATATCTCTCGTCGCTGAAGAGCGGGTGTCCGATGTGCTTCATGTGAGCCCGTATCTGATGGGTGCGTCCGGTTTCGAGAATGCACTCCACAAGGGTGACATATCCGAATCTCTTCATCACGCGATAGTGTGTGACGGCACTCTTGCCGATGTCGCTACCCGGTGGGAATACTGCCATGCGGAGCCTGTCCTTGGGGTCGCGACCTATGTTGCCCTCAATGGTTCCGTTGTCTTCCACAAAGTTGCCCCACACCAATGCATTGTATTGCCTATGAGTGGTTTTGTTGAAGAACTGAGCACCGAGCGATGTCTTCGCGTCGGGAGTCTTTGCCACAACGAGCAGTCCGCTTGTGTCCTTGTCAATCCTGTGCACTAATCCCACTTGTGGGTCGTTTGGATCGTAGGATGGAATGTCGCGCAGATGCCATGCTATGGCGTTCACTAATGTTCCTGTGAAGTTGCCGCAGCCTGGGTGCACTACCATTCCAGCAGGCTTATTGATAACCATCAGGTCGTCGTCCTCATACACGATGTCAAGCGGAATATCTTCCGGTTCGATGGATGTCTCGAATCGTGGTCGGTCGAGCATGAGTGTTACCACGTCACCTGGTCGCACCTTGTGGTTGCTCTTTACCGGATGGTCGTTGACGTGTACATATCCAGCATCGGCAGCCTTCTGTATTCGGTTGCGTGACGAGTGTTGCAGTTTCTCACACATGAACTTATCCACCCTTGTCGCCACTTGTCCTGGGTCAACCTCAAAGCGGAAGTGTTCGTAGAGTTGCTGTTGTCCCTCGTCAATCTCGTCGTCTATATATTCGTTGATATTCTCTTCTGCCATGTTGTCCTTGCTTTATATTACTCAGGTCCTGTCACCTCTTCGAAGTCGTCAGTTGCCGGTTGGTCGGACGTAAATTCATTAGGCTCACTCATCTGTGAGTCCGGACCGATGTCTTCATACTCCCCATTGCCAACCATGAGCGAGAGTGGCAAGTCAATAGACACCCTGTCGCCTGCGCTTACCCGTCGTCCTCTGCACAATATTCCATAAACCCAGTCCTTCTCGCCTGTTACAACCTTTGGTTCAAGCAGTTTGAATCCCAATGCTGTCAGTTTGGCTGTAGCTTCGCGCACGCTACTGTTGTCGATGATGTCGGGGATAGTCACCGTAGGAGATGAGGGTGAGTTGACCGTCACGTAGATGGTGTGCCCTTTCTTCACGCTTGTACCCTCTCCCGGACTTTGTGCCAATATACAGTCGGCAGGTAGGCGCTTGTTATATCCCGAGTCGCTCACTACAATGCGCAATCCGTTGCTGTCAAGCAAGTGAGCTGCGTTGTTGAAGGTCATCCCCGTTAGATTAGGTACAGGCACTCCTTCTCCGTGGTGAGTGTAGATGTCGAGACCGAATTTAACACCCACGCACAACAGCACAACCGTCATGGCCATTGCCAAGAGGTTACCCCATAGATATTTGCTTTTAAACTTACCGAAGAATTCCTTGGTATCCATCTGTCGTATTATGTAATTAATTGTGCAAAGATTCTTTTAGAACGATGTTGGTGGCACCAGCCTTGCTCTTCACATATTCTCCAGCCTTGTTGCCGCATTGTCTTAGCCATTCGGGGTTGCTCATAAACCGCAGCATTGCAGTGGCAAATGAGTCGTAGTCGGTAATCTCGACACCACCTCCCGAGGCGAGTAGTTGCTGAGCCTCCTGGAATCGCTTGTTGTTGGGGCCGAAAAAGACAGGTACGTTCCATACCGCAGCTTCAAGCACGTTGTGTATGCCGACGCCAAATCCTCCGCCCACGTATGCCACCTCACCATAGTGATAGATGCTCGACAGCAGACCGAAACAATCGATTATCAGGCATTGCGCCTCGGCTGCCGTTTCGGTGGTCGCCTCAGTGTAGCGCACCGTCTTGCGGTTGAGTTTCGACAGTATCTGTTGCAGGTGGTCGTTGCCGATAACATGTGGGGCGATGATTAATTTCCATTCTGGGTGTTCGTTGAAGAACCTAATAAATATATCCTCGTCGGGCGACCAACTGCTTCCTGCCACGAACACATGATGGTCTTGCTTAAAGGCCTCCACAATCGGCAGATGCTTGGATTGCTCCATTATCTGCAGAACGCGATCGAATCGGGTGTCACCGCTTATGGTAACGTCGGTGATACCAATCTTGGCAAGTAATTCCTTGCTCTGTTCGTTCTGCACGAAGAAATGCGTTATGCAATGCAATACTCCGGCATATTTCTTGGCATACCATTTGAAGAATATCTGGTCGGGACGGAATATCGACGACACACTGTAGGCGGGCACATGGCGGTATTTAAGTATGTGGAGGTAGTTATACCAAAATTCATACTTGATGAAATATGCCATCACAGGGCGTACCAACCTCAGAAACCTTATGGCATTGATAGGTGTGTCGAGAGGCAGGTAGCAGATGATGTCGGCGCCTTCATAATTCTTGCGCACCTCATAGCCCGAAGGCGAGAAGAAGGTGAGAAGAATCTTATACTCAGGATGCTCGCGTCGCAAGCGTTCCATAATCGGTCTGCCTTGCTCGAATTCGCCGAGTGATGCAGCATGAAACCACACATATCTTGCTTCGGGGTCAACCTTCTGCTTGAGCACGTTGAATGCAGCACGCTCGCCGCGCCACATCTTGCGCACCTTCTCGTTGAACAGGCTTGCTATTGCCACGCCCAAGAGATAGAAATGTATCGCGATGTTGTAAAGCATTATCTTTCTTGATGTGCTACGTTTGTCTTTTAGCCCAATACCTCAATAGCCCGCTTCATGCGGCCGAGGGTCTCCTGCTTTCCGAGGAATGCCGAGATGTCGAACATACCAGGACCCTTGCCCTCGCCAACGAGAGTGAGTCGCCAGGCATTCATGATATTGCCGAGTTTGTATCCCTTCTGCTCAATCCACTGGTGTACAATGCCCTCCTGGCCTTCTACCGAGAAGTCGTCAATGCCTTCGAGCACTTGCATAAGCTCAGTGAGTTGTTGTGCAGAGTCTTCCTTCCAACGCTTTTTGCGCGTTTTTTCGTCATATTCGGTGGGAGCAACGAAGAAGAACTTGCTCAGAGGCCATAGCTCCTTGACGAAGTTCACACGGTCCTTCATCATCTCCACCACCTTGGTGATACGCTCCATCGACTCGTCAACACCATTCTCTGCCACTATAGGTGCGAATATCTCAGCAATCTCGGCGGCACTCTTGGCAAGGATATATTCGTGGTTGAACCATATACCCTTTTGATAGTCGAATCTCGCTCCCGCCTTGCTGCACTTGGTTATGTCAAACAGTTCAGCCAGTTCGTCAATAGAGTACATCTCCCTCTCAGTTCCGGGATTCCAGCCCAAGAACGCAAGGAAGTTGATTACCGCCTCGGGGAAATATCCGCTTTCGCGATAGCCCGACGACACCTCGCCCGTCTTCGGGTCGTGCCATTCGAGCGGGAATACAGGGAATCCTAACCTGTCGCCGTCGCGCTTGCTCAACTTGCCCTTGCCTTCCGGTTTGAGAAGCAGAGGCAGATGGGCGAATCGCGGCATGGTGTCCTCCCAACCGAAAGCCTGATAGAGCAGTACGTGCAACGGTGCGCTCGGCAACCACTCCTCACCGCGTATCACGTGAGTAATTTCCATCAAGTGGTCATCCACGATGTTGGCGAGATGGTAAGTAGGCAATTGGTCGGCGCTTTTGTATAATACCTTGTCGTCGAGAATGTCGCTCATGATGCGCACATCTCCGCGAATGAGGTCATCCACGTGCACAGCCACTCCCGGTTCTATCTTGAATCGCACCACATACTGGTTGCCCTCAGCTATAAGTCGTTCAACCTCCTCCTTGGGAAGAGTGAGCGAGTTGCGCATCATCATGCGTGTGCGTGCATCATACTGGAAATTCTGTATCTCACTGCGCTTGGCCTCCAGTTCCTCGGGAGTGTCGAATGCTATATACGCCTTGCCGGCATTGAGCAGCTGGTCCACATATTTCTTGTAGATGTCGCGACGTTCGCTCTGTCGGTAAGGCCCGTAGTTGCCTCCAAAGGATACCCCCTCGTCAAACTTTATACCGAGCCATTTGAACGATTCTATGATATACTCCTCGGCTCCGGGCACAAACCTGGTAGAGTCTGTGTCCTCGATTCTAAACACCAGTTCGCCCCCATGCTGGCGGGCAAACAAATAGTTGTAGAGGGCAGTCCTGACGCCTCCGATATGCAATGCCCCTGTGGGGCTTGGTGCGAATCGCACCCTTACTTTTCTTTCTGTCATAATGACCAAATCATCTAATATTTGTGCAAAAGTACAAATAATTTTTGATTTATCAGCCATTTTTCTCAATTATTCTTTGTCAATTCGATTTTTTTTTGCATTTTTGCACTGTCAAAACAATTAAAAGGACAAAAAAGATGAGTTTATCCGTATTGAAAGACAATTTCTCATGGCGTGACCTCTTTGTTAAAATAGGTATCACAGTGCTCACCGTTGGCATCATCTGCTGGATGATGCCGAGAGACAGCCGCAGCCATTTCAGGTGTGAACAAGGTAAACCTTGGAAGCTATCCGACCTCACTGCCCCTTTCGATTTCCCCGTCTATAAATCCGACGCGACAATGAAGATGGAGAGGGATAGCATCATGCAGGCATACGAACCATATTATAATTATAATAAGGAGATGGAAGCCGTGAATGTCAGTAAGTTCGTTTCTGATTACTCCGAAGGTATCCCCGGTGTGCCCGACGACTATATCAGCATTATTGCCAACCGGCTTCACCGCCTCTACCAAAGAGGAATAATTGGCACAGCCGACCTTGCGAGAATGGACAATGACACCATGCGCACCATACTGCTTGTCAATGGCAAGAATGCCGTGCCCATCGAACTTAGGCAGTTGCTTTCCACCAAGGCTGCCTATGAACAGCTTTTCCTCGACAAATCTATGGATGCCTTTAGGCCTGCCCTTCAGAAGTGCAATCTCAACGAGTATATACAGGCCAATGTCGTGTATGACAAGCAGCGAAGCGAGTCAACTCTTGAGGATATGCTTGCCAGTGTGCCGTTGGCTATGGGGGTAGTACAGAAGGGTCAGAAGATTATCGACCGTGGCGACATTGTGGATGAATACACCTACAGGATTATCGACTCTCTGCAGAAGGAGAACGAGAGGCGCAACAGCAACGAGATGCAGATTAGGCTTACTGTTATGGGACAGGCACTCTATGTATCGATGCTGATAATCTTCCTCACGGTGTATATCTCGCTTTTCCGTAGGGACTATTTCGAGAAACCGCGAAGCGTGGCGATGCTCTACACTCTCATCATCTTTTTCACGGGAATCACAGCCTTGCTTGTTCACAACACCATTGGTCATGTCTATATCGTGCCCTATGCCATGGTGCCTATCTTCGTACGTGTGTTTATGGACTCGCGCACTGCCTTCTATTCCCATATCATCATGGTGTTGGTATGTGCATGCATGCTCCAACATCCCTTTGAGTTTATCATAATCGAGACGATGTCAGGACTTGCAGCCATCTATTCACTCCGTGAATTGCAATACCGTTCGCAGCTCTTTAAGACAGCGTTTGTAGTGACTTTTGTGGCGATTACCATGAACTTTTCCTACGATCTCATAAGGTTGTCGGCATTGGAAGAACTCGATCATAGTACCTACAACTATCTCGTTGTCAATGGAATGTTGCTCCTCTTTGCCTATCCTTTGCTGTATATCATTGAAAAGACGTTTGGTTTTACTTCCGACATTTCCCTCATCGAACTGTCAAACACCAACAATCCCTTGCTTCGCCGAATGAGCGAAGTGGCTCCCGGCACTTTCCAACATTCCATACAGGTGGGCAACTTGGCTGCCGAGATAGCCAATAAGATTGGTGCCAAGAGTCAGCTCGTGCGCACCGGTGCGTTATATCACGACATCGGCAAGATGCTCAATCCCGTGTATTTCACCGAGAATCAGTCGGGAGTGAGTCCTCACGACAATCTTTCCGAGATAGAGAGCGCTTCGATGATTATCAGCCATGTCACCGAGGGACAGAAGATGGCAGAGAGATATAATCTCCCGAGTGTCATACGCGACTTCATCTCAACCCATCACGGACAGGGCAAGACAAAGTATTTTTATATCAAATACAAGAACGAGCATCCTGATGAGGACGTGGATGAGTTGCTTTTCACTTATCCTGGACCGAATCCGTTCACCCGCGAACAGGCCATACTCATGATGGCCGACTCTGTTGAGGCCACATCGCGCTCGCTCAAGGAATATTCCGAGGCAAGCATACGCGATATGGTGAATACACTAATCGATGGTATGGTGGCTGACGGATTCTTCCGCGAGTGTCCTATCACCTTCCGCGACATCACATATTCCAAGACGGTGCTCATCGAAAAGCTCAAGACAATCTATCACACCCGCATCAGTTATCCCACGCTCAATGGCTCTTCTGAAGGGAATCCAGAGGAGATTAAAGGTTAATTAAATATAATTATATAGGTATTTCTAAGGAAATTCCGAACAATTTTATTACCTTTGCGGCGAATTTTTTGAAAATAATTGTTTAAATGAAGAAGATTAGATTGTTCTGCCTCTCAGTGATGACGGCAGTTAGCGCGATGAATGTTTGGGCAGGAGGACTGCTCACAAACACCAATCAAAGTATTGAGTTCTTGAGAAATCCGGCACGTGATGCAGCCATCGGTATAGATGGTGTGTATAGCAATCCCGCGGGCGTTGTGTTCCTCGGCGATGGTATCCACTTGTCGCTCAATCTACAGAATGCCCACCAGACTCGTACTGTTGAGACTGGTTTTCCCCTATTTGTAAATAACGTAAATTCCAATGGCCAAGCACTCCACAAATTCGAGGGTAATGCTGATGCTCCTATTTTACCATCACTTCAAGTAGCATACAACAAGGGCAAGTGGAGCTATCAGTTTAACTTCGCCATCACTGGCGGCGGTGGCAAGTGTGAGTTTCCTTATGGCCTTGGCTCATTCGAGCAGGTTGTTGGCTCGCTCACCACAGTGGCTCCCCAAATCAATACGCTTTATCAGGCTCTTGGAGCAGCTGGCATTCCTGGAATGAGTGATCATGCCATGGGAAGCAAATATGGTTTTGATGCCTACATGCGCGGTCGCCAATATTACTATGGTTTCACTCTCGGAGCTGCCTATAAGCTCACAGAAAACCTGTCGGTTTATGGAGGATTGAGAATGCTCTATGGTTCGGCCAACTATTATGGCTATGTCAAGAATATCAATATCGAGCATATCAATGCAGGACAGTCGCAGATGGTAAATGCCTCTCAGCATTTCACTGAATTGTCGGCTACTCTCAACAAATATGCAGGTATGATGGAGCAGATGGGCAATGCCGAAGCCGCTCAACAGCTTTCAGGTGCCGCCATGCAGACTACAACCCTCGGCGTAGCCACTCAGGACATAGAACTCAACTGCGACCAGACAGGTTGGGGTGTGGCTCCCATTATAGGTATCGACTACAAGACTGGGAAGTTTAATTTTGCTGCCAAATATGAGTTTAAGACTCGTATGAGACTTAAGAACAAGTCAGCCAATAGTCTTAGTGCCGAGAGTATATCAATGCTTCACAAGTTTGCCGATGGAGGCAGTGTGGCCGAGGATTCTCCCGCCTTGCTCACCGTCGGTGCTCAGTATGAGATATTGCCCTCACTGCGCGTGATGGCAGGTTGGCATCACTATTTCGACCAGGACACCAAGCAGTGGACAAAGGAGATGCTCGACGATTCTAACGAGTATCTTTTCGGTGCCGAGTGGGACATCAACAAGATAGTCACCGTAAGTGCCGGTGGCCAGCGCACCAAGTATGGCATGAAGGATGCAGTCATGAACGACATCTCCTTCAACGTCAGCTCATATTCTTTCGGATTTGGAGTGGGAGTGAACGTAACAGAGAAGGTTAAGATCAATGCGGCATATTTCCAGACCCTCTACGACGACTACAATAAGACAGAAAAGATTGCAGAAGGAGTGAATGTCACCAATTGCTTCACCCGCACCAATCGTGTCATCGGTCTTGGCGTGAATTTCACATTGTAAGATTAATATTATACAACATGCCTTTTGAAATCCTCTCTGACAGTGATGTCGGAGAGGATTTTTTTGCCCTCAAAAGTAAAAAACTGCTAAATATATGCCATAAAATTTGGAGATTACCCATTTTTTTCCTACTTTTGCATATAAATAACTTGTCAAAGACAAAACAATTATATAAAACGCTTATGAAAAAGATACTCTTTATCGTAATCTCCATCGTGATTGGCTGCCATTGCAGCATGGTTAAGGCACAAGGTAATGCCGACGCATTGATGAAACAGGCGCAGGATTTTCTCGCCAACAAGGAATATGTGAAGGCGCGAAGCACCTTCCTACATGCCTTCAATGCCTTTGTGGCTGCCGGACAGAGTGAAAAGGCAACGGTTTGTGGCACCAAGGTGGCTTGGCTCTATTATCGAGAGAACTACTATAAAGAGGCATTCGACATATTGAGAGCTGCCGACCAGGCTATCATTTCTGCCGAACAGAGAACTCATTCCCAGCATCCCGACCTTCGTTATGCCACCACCAAGGAGCGACTGCAGATGTATGTGCGTCTGCGCAAGTCACAGAGTGCCGCCGAGCAGCTTTCACGTCTCGACGCATACGCAAGTGCCGCTGCCAACGACTCGCTGAATAAAGACCTGCTCTACACCAAGGCCAGTCATTACTACACCTTCGGCATGACCGCCAAGGGTGATGAGGCTATCGACCAGCTCATCAAGGAATATCGTGAGGCAAAGCAATATGACAAAGTCATCGACACCTATCGCACCCTCATAGGTATAGCACGCAAGAGTGGTAATGCCGCCATGACCTCGCGCACGTACGAACAATATATTATATGGAAGGACTCGGTGAAGGTGCTCAAGGCTCTCGACGAGATTAATGCCTTGAAGAAAGAATGTAGCGAGAAGCAGACAACCATCGACGACAAGGAAAGTTCGCTGCGCAACCGTCAGTATGTCATTGTTGCACTGTGTATTCTAGCAGCCATCCTCGCCGGTGCACTCATCTTTGGAGCTATCGTCCTCGTGCGTTTCATCCTCCTCACTCGCAAGCAGAAGAAAGCTATTGAGGTGGCTCGTGAACATAACGAGCAGAAGAGCCGTTTCATACGCAATATCTCCGCACAGATATCACCTACACTTGGCAAACTTGATCCGAAGTTGCCGCCCGTCAAGGCTCTCAATGGCTTTATGGCTCATATCGAGGAGATGTCGCAGTTGGAGGATACAGTGGCTGAGCCTTGCGAGATGGAGGAGAGGAATATATCAGCTTTCTGCGACTCTGTTGCCAAGAAGATGGAAGGCAAGATGGCTGACGGTGTCAACTTTGTGGTCAACGCCCCGAAACTCGGTATGAAGCTCAATGCCGATATGCTCGAGCGCATTCTTCTCCATCTGCTTGATAATGCCGCCTATTACACTCCCGCAGGTGGCAAGATAACTCTCGAATACAAGAAGCGTGGAGCGCACACCCATCAGTTTGTGGTAAGCGACACTGGCACAGGCATCCCCGAGGACAAGCGTGCCGACCTCTTCAAGCCCTTTGCCGCTGTTCACGACCTCACCGAGGGCGACGGACTTGGTCTGCCCATCTGCTCGCTCATTGCAACGCGAATGAACGGCACGCTCTCCCTCGATGAGTCATATACAAAGGGTGCCCGCTTCGTGCTCGAATTGCATACATAATCGCGGTATTTACTGAACGCCGGAGAATTTTGCCGATACTTCATAGTAGCTGTGCTTGCTCTGTCAAGGATATGACAGCCGACTGCCAAAGCGATGGCAGGCGCCTATCATCGCTTTGGCGGAGACTGAGAGGACGTTAGGACATGTGATTTGACAAGCTATCGTAATACTGTAAAGATACTTTACATTTTTACCAATTGTCCCATGGTGTTGGGAGTTGCCAATTCGACATTCCCTGTATTTTTCCAGATTATTATTTTTTTGATTCGGCTGAAATATCCATGCTATGTCTTAAGTGGTCATAAAAATTAAATTATTGTAAAAATCCACCTTTCTAACCACCAAATTAATGGTTAAACCATAAAAAAATTTCCAGATTGACTGATGAATTTCCAGATTGACAAGTCAAATTAAAATTTATTTATTAACTTTGCATTAATATTAGGTGGTATTATCCACGCATTATTTACGAGGTGTTCTCTATTCGATGATATATGAAAAAAAGAACATTAACGTGATATTCTTAGAACAAACAAAAGAATCAAAAAACATAACATAATCAAATATTATGGAACATGAGATGTTCACATTGGAGGCGATAGCTCATTACACTCGTGGAGCCACGACCTTATTCTATATCTTCTGGAGCGTCTTACTTCAGAAATACAGACACCGCAACCGAATGATGCGCCTGCTTCATTTGGCCTCTGTCTTATTGGCAATATGCTATATCAAGGATTTTGTCTTTCTGATCGACGATTTGAAGTATTCGGAATACCTCAATGATCTTGCAGGTATTATAGATATGCTGTATTTGCCCGTGATTGCCAGTTTCTTCCTCGAAGTGGCCAAGCCTGGGGCTGTGAGCGACAGGACCATGTATCTCTACATAGTCATCCAATCGGCATTTGTGCCTTTGTATGTCATTTTCCCTATTGATGCGGTGTGTATGTTTTCCGAGTTTTTGGCTTATATCGTGTCAGCAACTACGGTTGTTTACATTACAATCTTCGTGATAAAGTATCGTCGGCGAATGTTCGAACATTATTCCTACACCGAGAATATCGATGTGAGATGGGTAATGTTCTCCTGCTATGCCTATTTTGCCGCACTGTTACTCTATTCATTGTCGTTCGGCTCAACCACATGGATTAGCGAGACCGGATTCAATATTGTCGGTATGCTGTTATGGGCTATAGTGTTTAGAATGGCAAGCAGGCATCGTGTCATGAGGATGCTTGCCGCGCGAACTGATGCAAGCAAAGACAGCAACGTAATTGTTGAAAATGATATAGCGGAAAGTATTATTCCTGAGGATAATGCTGAATTTGACAGTGAGGAAAGCGCCGAGGATATCTGTAACCAAAGTGATTATAAAAAAATGAATATGAAAAATATGATGGCACGCGAGACGCTCATCCGCAAGCGTCTCGACTATGTTATGACAGAGCGCAAACTCTATCTCAGTCCGAAAATTACAGTTATGGACCTTGCGGCGGCAATAGGTACCAATAAAACCTACTTGTCTCTATTTCTTAATAATAACCTCCACATGGCTTTCTATGACTTTGTCAACAAGTACCGCATAGATGAAGCATGTAGAATCATGGGAGAAATGACCGACAATCACAAGATGATGATGACAGAAGTGGCAGCTGCAAGCGGATTCAATTCCCTGTCGTCTTTCAATCGCTATTTTATTAAGATTAAGGGAATTAGCCCCAGTGAGTATCTTAATGCGAATAAAAAAATTAAATGAGAAAAAGTGGCTTTCCCACCGCGAAAAGTCACTTTTTTCTTTATTGACCGAAAGATTTCTTTATTGACAAGTGACTTTTGAATTTTTTTCGTAACTTTGCAGCCAAAATAATCAATTAACTAAAATATTAATTAGTATGAAGACAAAATTACATCTTATCATTATGAGCCTCGTCCTGCTATTTGTGGCAGGAGGGCAAAGAGTATGCCTTGCGGCTGACTCGTGGAGTTATCCAACAAGCAAACCGGAAACGCCCTTCGGCGGCGGCGATGGTTCGCAAGGGAATCCGTACAGGATTGAGACCGCCCAACATCTTGCCAACTTCGCCTATATGGTGACGGACAAGAACACGACGTACAAGAAGAAGTATTTTATCCTTACCAACGACATCACACTCAATGACGATGTCCTCAACGATAAGGGTACAGGACTGAAAAATGACGAAAGCAGCTATAAGCTGTGGACACCTATCGGAGAGTATGGACGTCTCTACGATGATGACTTCATGGGAATTTTCGACGGTAAAGGACATACCATCCGCGGTATGGTGTGCATAAATCCTGACGGCAAAAGAAGGTATAACGGTTTTTTCGGAACGACAGATGATGCAACCATCATGAATCTAAATCTTGAGGACTGCTATTTGGCCTCGAATGATGTTAAAGGCATCATGCAGAATTATGGGACGTTAATAGGTGTTACCAGAAACACAACATTAAAAAATTGTCATGTTTCAAAGTCTGTCGTCAAGGTTAATTATAATTATGACGGTTGGGGGTCTGACTTATTCTGCTGTGTGGGGGGAATGATAGGACAGTTAGATCTTCCAGGATGGTATCTTGCTTCTTCTAAGACACACTTGACTAATTGCAGTTTTAAAGGCAATATATATGTAAATGTACCCCAAACTGGGCACGCGTTATCTACACGCGTTGGAGGTCTGTTCGCTCATCAATATAAAGACCCGGCTTTTGCAGCTCAATATCTATATCTTGCCAATTGTAACACCGAAGGAAATATAAATATTCATAGTACATATTCTAGTAATAAAATATATGTAGGAGGTGTAACATCTGCTCCAGGAAGAGGAGGAAATGAAATAAAGAATTGTGTCAACCGTATGAATATCACGGTAGATGGAGAGATGGATTTTTGTAAAATTACTGGTTTTGGCGACTTATGGGAGGCTAAAGATATGTACAAGGTTTCTCAGTGTGTGAGTCTCGGAACAATAAAGGTTGGATCTGAAAATAAAAAGGCAAAAATAAATAGTCTTTCAATCGATGGATTATTTTCTCGTAATAGAAGCATCTTGAGCAACTGTGCCTTCTATGGCAAGTATGATATTCACAGTCAAGGGTCATCTGCGGAAATAACATCATTGTGTGATGACTTGTATTTAGTGGATCCCGAAAAGCCTTCTGTTGTTTGCTCCGTTGGGAATGTATTTGATTTAGACTATAAAAATGCACCTGAATTAGACCAAGTAAGTATAAAAACGAAATTTATAGATAAGGATGAGAAAGTACAAGCTGCCAAACACAAGGTATATTATCACTTTGAATATACAGGCAACGTGACTTTCCCTTGCAATGGAACAGCGGATGCATCAAAATACAACAAGAGCCTTGATGAGATGAAGACAGACGACTTCATCAAAACGCTGAACACTGATGCTGGCAGCAATGTGTGGGGCAAAATGACGGGAATGAACGACGAGAGTCTTAACGGTCTGCCTATGCCTGTAGCATGCGGCGGAATGGTAACAGAGTACTCCGGAACAGGAACGCTTTCTGACCCTTATATCATTAATAACGAGTATGACATTAAGAGATTGATGGAATCAGTCAACAATGGAAGCACTTTTGAGGGCATTTATTTCAAGTTAGGCTCCGATATATATGGCGGAAATCTTTCTACTATCGGTGAGAGCAGCGACAAGCCGTTCAAGGGTCATTTTGACGGCAATGGCTATGCCATCACAGGCCTGCGCCGATGCCTCTTCGGCTATATGTATGGCACCGTGAAGAACCTCACTCTGCTCGAAGCCGACGTAAGCAGCCAGAGCGACGGCGCGATACTTGCGATGTATGTGGGCGATGGCGAGGGAAGTATGAACGCCGAGATAAGCAACTGCTATGCAAGTGGCATAGTAAACGTTAAAAGGGGATGGAGCGAGGCCATAACTGCCATCGGAGGATTGTGCAACCATATTTACGCTGGCTCAAAAGTTCACGACTGCTACTTCAAGGGCACGCTGCAGGCAAGCAACGACTCTTTCGCAGGCAACTACATGGCTGCGGGCATCGCCGTATTCAACAACAACAAAAATGGAATATACAACTGCTATGCGTCGTTTGACGTGAAGCAATCGGGAAGCTTCATCGGCGGAAGCAATGTTTATGGCATCAGCGACTACGGCATGAGCAACTGCTATGCCATAGCCCCCACTACGCGAACCGACAGCGGCTGCACCCTGCTTAATGCCGAGGCAGAGCTTAGCGCGTCTGCCCTTGGCGACCAGTGGCTCCAGGGTCTTTACCATCCAGTGCTCAAAGGCACTAAATATTATGAGGTGACAACTCCCGAGGGCGACATATCCTATCTTGATGGCATACCCGCCGAGGTTGCCGTTGAAGACGGTGATATAGCAAATGCTGCCCGTCGTGCCAATGCGAGCGGCACTGACGAGAATGTCGATGCCTTGAAGTCGAACTACATCACCTGTTATGTGCCTAAGTCGGAAGAAGAGCTGCATGACGCCATACTGTGGTCTCTCCCCAACGTGGCCATCTATTCAGACGAGTACAAGATGGACGTAATCCCGAACTTCTACCTCGACAATCGCGAGGATCTGAAATATACTCCAACCCCAGGTGCTACTAAGGCCATGGGAGCGATTTACTATCCTCTGCAGCAGAACTCCACTGGTTGGCACATGCTCTGTCTGCCAGGCTACGTCACCAAGGACTTGTTCCCCGAGGAGAGTCGTTTGTTCGTTGTTGACGGTGTTGACAATGCTGCCATGACGGTTCTGGTGAGCGAGGTTGACACCATCTCTCCAGCCACACCGTTCATCGCATACATCCCCGTTGAGGCAGAGGACGTAAACCTCGTGTCGTTCGGCGACCTCGTGTTCACCCCTCGCACTGCGAGTGCAACGAGTCCGCTAATGGGTACATTCTCCAATACCACTCAGTCAGACTGCGCCACCGAGTTGTCGGCTGACGGCAAGAC
>SAMEA3663023__coassemble_830_pt1 | contig 30009 bp, 26 predicted proteins | sample SAMEA3663023__metabat2_low_PE_038 | metagenome-assembled genome bin SAMEA3663023 (sample SAMEA3663023) | pig gut metagenome | biome: pig gut; feature: pig-associated habitat; material: faeces | place: France | collected 2012
GCCCGATGGTTGACCTTGAGGGTAAATACTATGTAGAGTCGGAACTCGACAACAACTTCATTGCTGCTTGTGTGGACAGTGAAGCCTATGGACATCATGCGGGCGACTACGTGAAGAACGCATACAAGCCAGAATTTAATATCGACGGAAAATACGATGAGAAGGCTGCCGCAAAGGCTGAAGATCTCAACATCGTCATCTGTATGGAGATGAAGCAGGAGGGTACTGCATGGAAGATTGAGAAGCATGTGCATAACTATCCCCACTGCTGGCGTACCGACAAACCGGTGCTCTATTATCCTCTCGACTCATGGTTTATCCGTTCAACTGCCAAGAAGGAGAGAATGTTCGAATTGAACAAGACCATCAACTGGCAGCCTGAGTCAACTGGTACAGGACGTTTCGGCAACTGGCTTGAGAACCTCAACGACTGGAACCTCTCGCGCTCACGCTATTGGGGTACTCCGCTGCCTATCTGGCGCAATGAGGACGGTGAGGAGAAGTGCATTGGCAGTATGCAGGAACTCTACGACGAGCTTGAAAAGGCTGTAGCTGCAGGAGTGATGCAGAGCAACCCTCTGAAGGATAAAGGATTCGTTCCCGGTGATTATTCCCAAGAGAACTATGACAAGATTGACCTCCATCGCCCATATGTTGACAACATCGTGCTCGTGAGCGAGAGCGGTAAACCGATGAAGCGCGAGAGCGACCTCATCGACGTATGGTTTGACTCCGGTTCGATGCCTTACGCACAAATCCACTATCCGTTTGAGAACAAGGAGATGATAGACGAGGGTAAGGCATTCCCCGCCGACTTCATCAACGAGGGTGTTGACCAGACACGTGGATGGTTCTTCACTCTGCATGCTATCGCAACGATGGTGTTCGACTCTGTGGCATTCAAGAACGTCATCTCTTCAGGTCTTGTTCTCGACGCCAAAGGCAATAAGATGTCGAAGCATGTGGGCAATGTGGTGAATCCATTCGACCAGATAGAGAAATATGGCGCCGACCCAGTGCGTTTCTATATGATGACCAACTCGGAGCCTTGGGACAACCTTAAGTACGACCCCGAGGGGGTGGATGAGGTGCGTCGTAAGTTCTTCGGCACATTATATAATACATACTCATTCTTCAGCTTGTATGCCAATGTCGATGGCTTCGACTATTCGCAACCCGAAGTTCCGTTGGCAGAGCGTCCTGAGATTGACCGCTGGATTCTGTCGGTACTCCATTCGCTCGTGAAGGGAGTTGACAAGGAACTACAGAACTACGACCCGACGCGTGCTGGACGTCTTATCGACGCATTCGTCAACGACGACCTCAGCAACTGGTATGTGCGCCTCAACCGCAAGCGTTTCTGGGGTAAGGAGATGAGTCAGGACAAACTGTCGGCTTATCAGACACTCTACACCTGCTTGGAGACCGTTGCCAAACTACTTGCTCCGTTTGCACCGTTCTATGCCGACCAGCTCTATCTCGATCTTACTAAGGCTACAGGCAGGGACAATGTATGCTCAGTACACCTCGCCAAGTTCCCCGAGGCTGACGAGACATTCATCGACAAGGACCTCGAGCAGCGAATGGGTATGGCGCAGAAGATAACATCAATGGTGCTCGCACTGCGTCGCAAGGTGAATATCAAGGTGCGCCAGCCGCTTCAGGAGATTATGATTCCCGCTGTGGATGATGAACAAAAACGTCATATAGAGGCTGTTAAGGACTTGATTATGAACGAGGTAAACGTCAAGGAGTTGAACTTCGTCGAAGGTTCGGGAATACTCGTTAAGAAGGTGAAGTGCAACTTCCGTACGATGGGTAAGAAATTCGGTAAGATGATGAAGGGTATTGCTGCTGCTATGGACACACTTTCGCAGGAGCGCATTGCCGAACTTGAGCGCGAGGGAAGCATAAAGATTGCCGTTGACTGCAACGAGGTAATCGTTGAGGCTGCCGACGTAGAGATCATCAGCGAGGATATCCCCGGATGGCTCGTCAGCAACGAGGGCAACCTGACCGTAGCCCTTGAGGTGGAACTCACCGACGAACTTCGCAATGAGGGTATGGCCCGCGAGCTCATCAACCGCATACAGAACCTGCGCAAGGATGGTGGACTTGAAATCACCGACCGCATCAAGGTGACAATCACTCCAGCAGATGCTGTCAAGAGTGCCGTGGACGGATATGCCGATTATATCAAGACACAGGTGCTTGCCGACGAGATTGTGCTTGCCGAAAATGACGGAGTAGAAGTGGAACTTGATGACATTAAGGCGAAGATTCTTGTAATTAAGAATTAGAAATCAAAAATTAAGAAATAACGACTATGGAAGAAAAGACACGCTACTCAGATGCTGAACTCCAGGAGTTCAAGGAGATAATCGACGAGAAGCTGCGACTCGCGCGTAGAGACTACGACGAGATGATGAGACAGTTGATGAACGCCGATGGTAATGACTGTGATGACACGTCGCCCACCTACAAAGTGCTTGAGGAGGGTAGTGCCACCCAGAGCAAGGAAGAACTGATACAGTTGGCCAACCGCCAGCAGAAGTTCATCCAGGGTTTGGAAGGTGCCCTCATCCGTATCAAGAACAAGACCTACGGTATCGACCGCATAAGTGGGAAACTGATACCTAAGGAGCGTCTTAGGGCAGTGCCTCATGCCACACTTAGTGTGGAATCGAAACTCAATAGAAAGAAATGACAAAAAAGAAAATTACGGTTACGCGAAGCAGAATGGTCATACTTTTGGTATTGGCCATCCTGCTCGTTGACCAAACGATAAAGATAGCCGTTAAGACCAATATGACACTGCACGAATGTCTGCCAGTGTTCAGTTGGTTTAAGATACTCTTTATCGAGAACAATGGTATGGCGTACGGTATGGAGATTGGCAGTAAACTGTTGCTCTCCATTTTGCGCATACTGCTTGTGGGAGTCATCTCTCTTTATGCCTATCGTGTGGCGGCAAGGGGAGCTCGCACAGGTTTTATCGTCTGCCTGTCGATGATAGTGGCTGGAGCTCTTGGCAATATCATCGACGGTATGTTCTACGGTATGATGTTCGAAGAATCGACCATCGTCAATACGGCATCGCTCGTGCCCTTTGGTGAGGGATATTCCTCGTTTATGATGGGCAAGGTGGTGGATATGTTCTATTTCCCCATCATCGAGACCACTTGGCCCCAATGGGTGCCGATGGTTGGCGGTCAGGAGTTTATATTCTTTAGTCCGGTGTTCAATTTTGCCGATGCAAGCATCTCTGTAGGAGTGATATGGATGGTGCTGTTCTATCGCAAGGAAGTGTCGGAGGTGTCCTTGTCGAAATTGTTGAAAAAATGAAGAATGAAGACGAGTTGTTGAGCGTATGCAAAAAATGAAGAATGAAGCATGGCTGCGCAAACCAAGTTACATAGTGATGGTAGCCACCATTTGTTTGGTGTGCATAGGATGTAAGCCTACTGTGCCGAGTGATGTCATTCAACCTGGCGATATGGAGGACATCCTATATGACTATTATCTGTCGCGCGAGATGGCTCAGAAACCCTCAGGCGAGGGCAATTCGCCTTATCTGCGCACCCTCTACTATAAGGCGGTGCTCAAGAAGCATGGGGTGACGGAGGCAGAGTTTGACTCATCGCTTGTCTATTACTATGGACATGCAGAAGAGTTTACCAAGATTTTCAATCGTGTGAGCGACCGTATGCAGGAATATGGCAAGTCTCTCGGCATCAACACCAATGGTATGGGAGGCACTCTCACACATTATTCCGCCACGGGAGACACTGCCAATATATGGCGTGGGGCAACGAGCGTCATGTTGCTGCCCAAGGCTCCATATATCCGCTTTGACTTTGAGATTAAGGCCGATACATCATTCCATAAGGGCGACTCGTTTATGCTCAGTTTCATGACCAACTATCTGTATCAGCAAGGCACTAAAGATGCCACCGCATATATCGACGTGAGATACTCCAACGACAGTATAGCATCATTCTCTACTTCAATCAGTGTGTCCGGGATGTCGCAGTTGAGGGTGATGGAATGTAGCAAGCATGATATAAAGCTGATACGTGGATTCATATATCTCAATAGGGGCAGCGATGAATCGGAAACCGTAAAACTGATGTTTATAGACAACATACAATTCGTAAGATTTCATAAGAATGAGTCAAAGAACACGCAAGATAGCCGTCCATCACCTTCAATTTCCCGACGGGACGACCAGCGGCCCATCGGTGGTGGAGTTCCTCCCCAACGGACAGGTGATACACTGGCACCCGTTAGACCGGGAAGAACCCCAAACGGAATGGTTGGGGGGCACCGTCCACCTCTTCAAAGGAGATGACGACAAGCTGACAGTACACATATAATAAATATAATAAGGTATAAGAAATATGAAGGATCTGAAGACACGTTTGGCACTGATGAATTTCCTTGAGTTTGCCGTATGGGGAGCATATCTCACTTGTATGGGGCGTTATCTCGGCAATATCGGTGTGGGTACGGAGATTGGTTATTTCTACTCCATGCAGGGAGTGGTGTCAATCTTTATGCCGGCTGTTATTGGTATAGTAGCCGACCGCTGGATTCCGGCACAGAAGATGCTTGGCATCTGTCATCTCGTGGCGGCAGTGTTTATGATTCTCACTGCATGGTATGGAGCCACGGCAGAGGGTGGGGTGGATTTTGCCACCATCTTCTCGCTCTATTCCTTGTCGGTGGCTTTCTATATGCCTACCATAGCATTGTCCAATTCGGTGGCATACACGGCATTGCGTCAGGCAGGTATGGACACCGTTAAGGATTTTCCGCCCATCCGAGTGTTCGGCACGGTAGGATTCATCCTCACCATGTGGTTTGTGGATATCATGGGTTTCCAAACAAATCACTGGCAGTTTGTCACCTCAGCCGTCATTGGCATAGTGCTCTTCCTCTATTCATTCACGTTGCCACAGTGTCCAGTTGCCAAGGGCGATGAGCATCGTTCCCTTTCCGAGGCATTCGGATTGCAGGCTTTCACTCTGTTCCGCCAAAAGCAGATGGCCCTGTTCTTCATATTCTCAATGTTGCTTGGTATTAGTCTTCAGATCACCAATGGATATGCCAACCCGTTCATCAGCAGCTTTGCCTCCGAGCCCGAGTTTGCCGACACATTCGGTGTGCAGCATGCCAATATCCTGATATCACTCTCACAGATAAGTGAGACTCTCTGCATATTGCTTATCCCGTTCTGCATGAAGCGTTTCGGTATTAAGAACGTGATGCTCATCTCCATGCTTGCATGGGTGTTGCGCTTTGGCCTGTTTAGTGTGGGTGATCCTGGCAGTGGTGTGTGGATGTTCATATTGTCGATGATAGTATATGGTGTGGCGTTCGACTTCTTCAACGTCAGCGGTTCGTTATTTGTCGATCAGAACACAGCTCCCGAGATACGTTCCAGTGCCCAGGGACTGTTTATGCTGATGACAAATGGCATTGGCGGTACAATAGGAGTGATAGCCGCACAACAGATAATCAATGCCTATACCCACGGAATGAAAATAGGCGACCAGTTCTATACCGTTGGCGAATGGTCCACATGCTGGTTTATCTTCTCAGCTTACGCCCTTGTCGTGGGATTAGTGTTTGCATTGGTGTTCCATCCCCAAAAACTGAAATAGCGTATGATTTTAGATAAAGTGAGATTGCACCTGGAATCAGTTGGCTGTATAAAAGAAAATGGCAGTATCTGCATTGTTATATTGGTGGACGAGGAACGAAAATCGCAACTGACGTTTGTCACCGATGAAACTATGAAGAACCAATTATATATGCGTCTTTACAAGCCAGAAGACAACTCCCGATTGACAAAGTTGCTCCCCGAGGTGATGTGGGAGTCGCTGCGTGGGTTCTCTGATTCAGAAGACTACGAGATGGTGATTGACTCGTTGGGAGAAGATGGTGAATACCACACCGTGCTGCACAACAAGATATACGGTGGAAAATACGACATCCGCATCTCGGATGCAGTATTATTACAGGAGGTGACAGGCATACCTTTGTATATCAATCTATCCCTTGGGCGTAAGCAGATGGCGCCATATCAGCCTGATGGCGACACCACTGCATTACCTATCAACGTAATGCCGTTGGAAGCGCTTGAGATAGGACTTGCCGACAGTATAGCCAAAGAAGATTATCACATGGCCCAAAAACTCAAAGATGAAATTAATAAACGTAAATCACTCAAAAAATAAAGGAGGGGAAAACCGATGAAAGAAATCAGATTCTTTTACGATGCCAATGCACCGGCATCTACCGAATTGCCTGATGATGAGGCAATGCACGCGCTTCGCGTATTGCGCCTAAAGAGTGGCGATGAGTTTATGATTATGGATGGTCGAGGCACCTACTATCGTGCCGAGGTTACTCTTGCAGCCACCAAGAAGTGTATGTATCGCATTATTGAGAACATGCCACAGGAGCCGCAGTGGTTGGGCAAACTCCATATTGCCATTGGTCCGACAAAGATGATGGACCGCATTGAATGGCTTGTGGAGAAGGGCACTGAGATTGGGTTTGACGGCATCACATTTGTCAACTGCAAGAACTCAGAGCGTAGGGTAGTCAAGACCACGCGTCTTGAGAAGATTATTGTTTCTGCCACCAAGCAGAGCCATAAGCCATGGAAACCTGTTGTCAACGAGATGATTCCGCTGAAGAATTACCTTGAAACCCCTCTTGAGGGTAGGAAGTATATAGCCCATTGCTATGAGGACATGGAGCGAAAGGATTTATATACAGAATTGAACGAAGCTGCCAATAAAGATGAGAACATCACCGTGCTAATCGGTCCGGAAGGCGACTTTGCGATTGACGAGGTGGAAATGGCTATTGAGATGGGGTGGACACCAGTGAGCCTCGGTCAGAGTAGATTGCGCACCGAGACAGCCGCCTTGTCGGCAATCATGATGATGAGATTGGCAAATAGAAAATGAGACGTAAGAAAATAATATATTTGGTAGGTGTCGTTGTCGTGTTAGTGACTACGGCAATTGTTGTGTTGCTGTCACGTGGCGGCAATGGTTATATGAATGTTATCCCATCGAGAGTGAAGGCTCTGGTGGCTGTTGAGCTATCCAAGATAGGGGTGGGGGATGTGCCTGGCGTTGACTTTAGTCGCAAGGCATATCTGTTTGAGACTTCCGACGGTTCGTTGGGTCTCGTGGCTGCTGTGGATAGCAAGAGCGATGTGGAGTCGTTCTTAGAGTCGATGCAGAAATCAGGCAAAGCCACTAAGCCCGTAGAGCATAAGGGATACTTGTTTACTGTTATCAACGATAACTTTGTCGTGGGCGTGTCCTCTTCAGCAGTGCTTGTAATGGGTCCTGCCGTGGCAGACGAACAAGCGTCAATTCAGCGCAAGATGGTGAAGTATCTGTCTTCCGACGAAGATGCCGTTAGTGAATCTCCGCTATTCCGCCAGCTATCTACATTGGATGGTCCTGTCACCATTGTCGCACAAGCCGACGCACTACCCGAGAAGTTTGTCATGCCATTGACACTCGGAGCACCCCGTGGCACCAAAGCCGACGAGTTGCTTCTCTCTGCCACAATGGATATCAACGGCGAATGTCTCACCCTGAGGTGTCGCACCTTCTCGCTCGATGACAAGATAAACAATGCCCTCAAGACTTCACATTACAAACAGCGCCCGATAACAGACAAGTATCTTGCCACCATCTCTGCAGACAATTTGCTCACCGTGGCATGCAATGCCAAGGGCACTGACTTTGTAGAGTTGCTTCGCTCCAACGAGTCGCTTCGCACTATGCTCATAGGTATCAACACTGCCATCGACATCGACAAGATGTTGCGTGGAGTGGATGGCGATCTTATAATAAGTCTGCCCTCATTGGGCGACAACCTCAATCTCACATTGTTGGCTGATGCCTCAGACATATCATGGATGCAGGATGTGGATTATTGGAAGAAGTCGTGTCCGGCAGGTACTCAGATAGAGTCATGCGGTCTAGACATCTATAGGCTCAAGGGCACCGATTTCGACACTTGCTTTGGAGTGAAGGACGGCAAGTTGCTATACGTAGCACCCTCGACGGAGTCGGTGGCTAATATAGGCAGCAAGGCTTCGCACCCGTTGTCGCCTGCAGTTGTTGAGCAGGTCAAGGGTAGTCGTTTTGCGGCGGTTCTCAGTCTGTCTTCAGCTACAAGGCAGAAGCCCGAACTCTCAGTGGTATCGTCCTTCTTGCCCAATTTGAAGACAATTGTGTTGAAGATAGAATAAGATGTAATAATACTTTTTTATATATACAATGGATAAGATTATATTCAGGAATGTGCTTCCTACGGTATTCGCCAATCGTGACGACCTCCATTCAGAGATATGGAAAAGTGACGTCACCCTTGAGCGTGGACACCTCTATTTGGTGGAAGCTGCCAGCGGACAGGGAAAAAGTACTTTCTGCAGTTATGTGGTGGGGTATCGCAATGACTATACCGGACAAGTGCTCTTCGACGATGTTGACATATCCTCGCTGAAGGTGAATCAATGGGTGGATATCCGCAAGAACCACATCAGTCATCTCTTTCAGGAATTGCGCCTCTTCCCCGAACTCACGGCAATGGAAAACGTGGAGATAAAGAACAAGCTCACGGGGTTCAAGACAAGACAACAGATCGATCAGTGGTTTGAGATGTTGGGCATTGCCGACAAGAAGAATGCCAAGATAGGTTGCATGTCGTTTGGACAGCAGCAGCGAGTGGCACTCATCCGTGCGCTTGTCCAGCCATTCGACTTCCTACTTGCCGACGAGCCTATCAGTCACCTCGACGACGAGAACTCGCGCATTATGGGCGAGATAATGATGACCGAGGCTAAGAGCCAAGGTGCAGGAGTGATAGTGACGAGTATAGGAAAACATATTGACCTAAACTACGAAAGGACATTGAAATTATGAATCTCGTATGGAAACTACTGCGTCAGCACGTCAGTGTGCCGCAGTTCATAGGCTTTTTCTTTGCCAACCTTTGTGGTATGCTCATCGTGTTGTTGGGATTTCAGTTCTATCGCGATGTACTGCCCGTGTTCACCCAAGGCGACTCGTTCATGGGTGCCGAATATATCATTGTGAGCAAGAAGATTACGGCAGGCAACACCCTCTCGGGGCGAAGCAACTCGTTCACTGCCTCTGATATAGATGATATTCAGGGCCAGGACTTTGCACGCAAGGTGGGCAAGTTTACATCCACCGAATACAAGGTTGACGCCCGAATGGGAATCAATGGCACTCCGGTGCTCTCCTCCGAACTCTTCTTCGAGAGCGTTCCCGACAATTTCGTCGACGTGTCGCTCGACAAATGGCAATGGAAGGAAGGCGCCCCCTCCGTCCCCATCATCTTGCCAAGGTCGTATATCGCGATGTATAACTTCGGTTTTGCCCACAACCACTCTCTACCCAAAATCAGTGACGGACTAGTGGGTATGATCGACTTCAAGATATTCATCCACGGCAACGGACGTCAAGACGAATACAAGGGTAAGGTGATAGGTTTCTCGTCGCGACTCAATTCCATCCTCGTGCCGCAGAGCTTCATGGAGTGGAGCAACAGCACCTATGCGCCCGACTCCAAGAGCGACCCCACACGACTTATCGTAGAGGTGGCTAATCCAGCCGACGAGCGTATAGCACAATATATCGAGGACAACGGATTTGACACCGAGAACAACAATCTCGATGCCGAGAAGACAACATATTTCCTCAAACTCGTTGTCACTCTCGTGATGGCGATAGGTGGCGTAATCTCAGTGTTGAGTTTCTATATCCTGATGTTGAGCATATACCTGCTCGTTCAGAAGAACGCGTCAAAGCTCCAGAACCTGCTGCTCATAGGCTATAGCCCAACGCTGGTGGCAATGCCCTATCAGTTGCTCACCATCGGTCTCAATCTCGTGGTGCTGCTCATAGCCTTGGTTGTGCTTTCACTGCTTAGGGGATATTACATGGAAGTGATAGAGACTCTATTCCCCGACATCGACGAGGGCAATATCCTGCCCTCAGTGGCAGTGGGCTTATGCCTCTTTGCCTTGATATCAGTGGTTAATGTCATTGCCGTACGTCGCAAGGTCATGAGTGTATGGCGAAAAAAATAACTTATATGAAGAAGATAATATTTAGCTTGTTTCTGACTTTGAGTGCAGTGTCGCTCACTGCAGCAGATATGAAGGACGTGTTCTCGGCAATGCCCGATTCCGTTCTACCCACTCTCACCCGCAACAACCGTCTCGACATGATCGACTTCGTGTCGTCGGGTATGAAGGCAGTGGTGAACGATGTCTTCAATGAGAAATCCACTCTCGACACCCTCACTGCCGACTATCTGCATATCACCCTGAGCGAAGCCGTGAAGGTGGAGATGAAACTCCTGCCCTCGTCGCGCCAATTGGTGGATTCAGCCGAACAGGTAGTGTGTATGGTTATGACCTACGGCACAAAGCCCATCGAGAGCAAGGTGCAATTGTTCACATCCAAATGGACTCCCTTGTCATCTCCCATTCCGTCATGCGGCAATCAGACGGCAACACTTTCCATTGCGTCCGACACATTGTCTCTTGAAGTTACCTCACGAAACGAGGAAAACAAGGAAGAAAAACAGTTAACAACGCTTAAATGGAATGGTATTGCATTTAATAAAGATTAATTGATTAAAAATTTAGACTCAAAAATAATATAATTTTGAAAAAAACGTGTAAATTTGCATCGTGTTTTTCATGGTATTAGATTATTAAGGTTAATAAAAGACGGCAGATCGAGAGATTAGCCGTTTTTTTGTGTCTTATTTGCATTATTTGCCTTATTTGTCTTATTTGAAATAAGGATTGCATTGCACCTCTTCGCCAAGTGTAGTCTGAGGGCCGTGTCCTGGCAGTATTGTTGTGTCGAGTGGCATGTGTTTTGGCAATGATTGCAGACTGACGATGATGTCGTCATAGTTGCCCAATTCAAAGTCTGTTCTTCCTATGCTCATACGGAAAAGAGTGTCGCCACTGAATGCGATGTTCTCCTTCTTGCAATAGAAAAACACCGAGCCGGGGGTGTGTCCGGGAGTTGGGATGATAGTGAATCTATGCGAACCAAACTCAATCACATCGTCATCGCTTAGATACTTGCCCACAGGCGGCATCTCATATCCTAAAGACTGTCCGCAGAAGGTGAGGCATTGCTCGTTGAGCTTGCCTTGCAGATATTCGTCCTTTGCCGACACCTTGGGACGCAGGCCATATTTCTCATAAATGGTATTGTCGCCAAAATGATGATCCACATGCCCGTGTGTGGAAATGAGATGCTTAAGGCTTATACCTTCTTTCTCAACATAATCCACTATTGCAGTGCGCTCCTCGGCAAAGAAGGCTCCACAGTCAATAATCACTCCCTCATTGCTTTCGTCGCTCACCACGAAGCAATTCTCCTGAAAGGGATTGCAAACAAATCGTTGTATCTTCAAACTCATATCGGTAGATAAATTACGTATTTCTCCTTAAACCATTCCTCGTCAAACCACTGTGATATCTCGCTCACCTCGGCATACTTGCGGAATGGTTGTATCTCGCCCTCCACATTGCCGCCCTTAAGGCAGATGATACCGTTGGGCATGGCGTTGCGCTGCTTGGTGGATATGTTCTTTCTCACAATGCGCTCAAGGTCGGGTAGGGGCATCACGGCACGACTCACCACAAAGTCATACTTGCCTTTCTCCTCCTCTCCGCGCTTGTGCTCGGGGTGGCAATTCTTCAGTCCTATGGCATTTGCCACCTCGGTTGCCACGCGGATTTTCTTGCCTGTTCCGTCGATGAGGCGGAAGTGGCAGTTGGGGAACAAGATTGCCAATGGCACTCCCGGGAATCCTCCTCCAGTGCCGAAGTCGAGAATCTCGGAGCCATCCTTAAACCTAATCGTCTTGGCAATAGCCAATGAGTGGAGCACATGATGCTCAAACAGGTTGTCGATGTCCTTGCGTGATATCACGTTTATCTTGCTGTTCCAGTCTTGATAGAGGTCATAGAGAGCCTCGAATTGGCGGCGTTGCTCGTCGGAGATGTCGCTAAAGTATTTGGTGATGATGTCTATGTTCATTATTCTTTTTCTTTATTTTTCTTCATTATCGGTTCGAGTGTCGAGTAGCTGAGTTTAAGTTCGATACGTCCCAAGGCGTAGGGTGCTATCTCGTAGGGGTTGTAGATGAATGTCACTCCGTCCTTGCCAAGCACGAAGTTGCTCGACGGATACATCTCCATCGAGAAGAGATACCCCTTGTCGTGCAGTTCGTTGATGTCCTTGCAGTCGGCCTTCTCCAAGAGTGCCTTCTGCAGCAGTTCGTTGAGTCTCATCTGATATCCCGTCACCATCACGTCGTCGAGGGTGATGGTCTTGCCCGTGGTCTTGTCGAAGTTGAGGGTCAGCAACTGTTCCAGTCCGTGTGCTCCTCCCGTGAAGTTATACATATTTATATAATATGTCACTATGCCCTCCTTGCCGTCCTCAGTGCGCGTGTTGATGATGGCTTCATGTTGGTACATGGGCATTTTGTCGATGTCGCGCTTGTCCTCTTTATACAGAGGCAGCATGTCGTTGATGTAGGTGTGCGAGTTTTCGTTGACAAACGAATCCACAGCCGCTTTCAAGTCAACATTGTGCAGGTTGAATATCTTGGCGGTGATGGCGTCGTTCACAATTTTTCTCATATCCTCACTGCCCCCCTTCGCGTATTTCACGTCGAGTTTCATGTCATACACCGGCGAATTGGTGTCGGAGCACAGAGCCACCTTTTTGTCCACCTTGATGGATTCGAAGGCGAGTTGCTCGGGAGCCGACATTCCGGCGCATCCTGTCATGGCGCAAGCCGCAGCTATCAGTAATGATGTAATTTTCCTCATAATGATTCCAAATTTTTCGGCAAAGATAACATAAATCATTGACAAGACAAAATAAATTAAGAATTATTCAAGTATTCTTGATTATTTGCAGATTATTTTGTAATTTTGCACCCGAATTTAAGAATATACAATTTTTTAAGGTAAAAAGATGAGTAGATTTAAGGCAGCTCTATTCGACCTCGACGGGGTGGTGTTCGACACCGAACCCCAATATACCGAGTTCTGGGGCGCACAGTGTAGGGAGTTCCATCCCGAGCATCCAGGATTGGAGCATGAAATCAAGGGACAGACGCTCGTGCAGATATTCGACCGTCATTTCAGTGGCGATCTTGCATATAGTCAGGAAATCATAACCAAGCGTCTAAACGAGTTTGAACAGACGATGCGCTTCGACTATGTCGAGGGCTTCGAGGCTTTCGTGGGCGAGTTGCGCTCACGTGGGGTGAAGACTGCGGTTGTCACCAGTTCTAATCTTGCCAAGATGCAGAGCGTTTATGAGCGCAGGAGCGAATTCCGCCAGTTGTTCGACGCCATCCTCACAAGCGAGGATTTCGAGCGCAGCAAGCCCGACCCCGACTGCTATCTCAAGGCAGCCGCACGATTAGGGGCGTCAATCGACGAGTGTATAGTGTTTGAAGACAGTTTCAACGGACTGAAATCGGGTCGTACTGCCGGTATGAAGGTTGTGGGTCTTGCCACTACCAACAGTGCCGAGAGCATTGCTCCTTATTCAGATGTTGTAATATCCAATTATATAGATTTTGATCCATGGCAGGTTATTTGATTAGCGACACTCGCAAGGTGACTACACACCGATTTATTGAGATGAAGCAGAAGCACGAGAAGATCTCGATGCTCACTTCGTATGATTACACCACAGCCGGTATTGTAGATAGGGCTGGTATCGACGGAATCCTCGTGGGCGACTCCGCCTCCAATGTGATGGCTGGTAATGGCACAACATTGCCCATCACCATCGACCAGATGATATATCACGCGCGCTCGGTGGTGAGGGCTGTGGGACGCGCCCTTGTCGTATGCGATATGCCCTTCGGCAGCTATCAGGTAGATCCTGTGGATGGCGTGCGCAATGCCATCCGCATCATGAAGGAAAGCGGTTGCGACGCTCTCAAACTTGAGGGAGGAGTAGAGATATTGGACACAGTGAGACGCATCCTTGATGCCGGTATTCCAGTGATGGGCCATCTCGGACTCACTCCGCAGAGCATCAACAAGTTTGGCACTTATGCCGTGCGTGCCAAGGAAGAGGCTGAGGCAGCCAAACTGATGACCGACGCCAAGGCTCTTGCCGAGGCGGGATGCTTTGCCGTGGTACTTGAGAAAGTGCCGGCAAAGTTGGCGACAGAGGTGTCGGCTGCCATCTCCATACCCACCATTGGTATTGGAGCCGGCAATGGCACAGATGGTCAGATACTCGTCATCGACGACATGTTGGGCAAGACCAACGGATTCAGTCCCCGTTTTCTGCGTCGCTATGCCGACCTCAACACCATCATGACCGATGCCATAGGTCATTACGTTGAGGATGTGAAGAACTGTGATTTCCCCAACGAAAAGGAGTCATACTGATATATAAATATGAATACTCAGAACACACAAATACATATCAGTCAGTGGCAGCGTGGATTTTGGCTTCTTGCCATAGCCAATTTCCTTGTTGCTATGTCGGTGTATGTGCTTGTTCCGGTGTTGCCCTTGTGGCTTATCTCCGGTGAGGGATTCAGTGCCCGCGATGCCGGTCTGGCGATGGGAGCCTTCGGTGTCGGCATGTTCGCCCTTGGTGGTTTTTGTTCCTATTTGGTGCAACGCTATCGACGCAACAGGATATGTATGGATGCCATCATATTGATGGTTGTATGTATCGCCTTTCTCTATTATTTCTTCCGCCATGAGTTTGGGGCGGTGGAGAGATGGTGGATATTTGCCCATCGCGTTCTCTTCGGTGCAGTATATGGACTGGCGGAGATGGTGTTGGCAAGTACACTTGTCATCGACAAGTGCTCGTCGTCGATGCGCACCGAGGCCAATCACAGCACGGCGTGGTTCTCGCGCTTTGCCGTGGCACTCGGTCCTATGGTAGGTCTCATTGTATATCAACTCACGGGAAGTTTCTGGCGTGTCATCTTCGTTTCCGATGTATGCGTCATCATATCCCTGCTGCTCATCCGTGCCGTAAAGTTTCCATTCCGCGCTCCCGAAGAGAACACCCATGTGTTTAGCCTCGACCGCTTCTTCCTTACGCAAGGCACACCGCTCTTTATCAACATCTTCCTCATCATGCTCCCTGTCGGCATGCTCTTTTCGCTTGCCTTGCCGTGGCTCTTCTATGCCATGATGATGGTGGGATTTGTCCTTGCATTGCTCTCGCAGCGTTTCGTGTTCCAGAATGCCGAGTTGAAGAGTGAGGTAGTCAGTGGCATGATAATGATTATAGCAGCCATGCAGATGATGCATGTGTATAGTCTCGACAAGGTGATATTTGTAGCCCCCACGATGATAGGCCTTGCCATAGGCATCATCGGTTCGCGCTTCCTGCTGTTTTTCATCAAGCTAAGCCGACATTGTCAGCGAGGCACATCATCGAGCACGTTCCTTCTTGGATGGGAGTCGGCTATAGCCATCGGTATCGGAGTGGGGTATTTTGTTTTCAGTGGCAATGCCGACCGCCTGTTGGTGGTGGCAGAGATTATCTCGGTCTTGGCAGCAGCAATCTACTTGGGATTCACCCATCGTTGGTTTCTTAATCATAAGAACAGATGAAACATACGTCCAATTACGTTTCGCAAGACACTGCAGCCCTTTTGCGCTCCTATGCTGCCCGCTATGAGACGGCGGATTTCCTCATTGGCGACCCCAGTTGGTTTATGCATCAGGTGGAGCCTGCCGCCGACCGCATCATGCTTGCCTTTCTTGCCTCTTCGCTGAGCTATGGCAGCAGGAAACAGTTTTTCCCAAAGATACAGTATATGCTTGACTGTTCTCAGGGCAGGGTGGAAGAGTGGGTGAGGAGTGGTGCGTTTGCCACTGACATCCCCGACGATACCTCTCGTTGTTATTATCGTCTTTACACTTTTGCCAAGATGCATCAGTTTCTTGCTGCCCTTCGTCAGATGCTTGCCGACTACGGTTCACTCACTGAGTTTGTCCGTCAATCCACTCCCGACGGGCATTGTCTGACGGCAGTGTCGGCATTGACGTCATATTTCTCCTCACGTGGCATTGAGGGTATCATCCCCAAGAACACCCAGTCGTCATGCAAGCGAGTGTGTATGTTCATGCGTTGGATGGTGCGCGATGGTTCTCCCGTTGACCTCGGTCTGTGGAGCGACATTATAGACCGTCGCTCGCTCATCATGCCTATGGACACCCATGTAGTGCAACAATCCATGCGCCTTGGTCTTCTGTCCTCCTCCTCGGCGTCCATGTCGTCAGCCCTCCGCCTCACCTCGGCAATGTCGCAGGTTTTCCCCGACGACCCTCTTAAAGGCGATTTCGCCCTATTCGGATATGGAGTAAACAATAAATAAAAAATAGCAGCCTTTTGGGGGCTGCTATTTTTTTTGAATTATTTCTTTGCCTTGTCGCAAGCTTTCTTGCAACCACTTTTTGCTTTCTTACATTCTGCGGCTTTCTTACATTTCTCTGACTTCTTGCAACACTCAGCTTCCTTCTTGTCGCAAGCCTTCTTGCATTCGGCAGCCTTCTTGTCGCAAGCCTTCTTGCATTCGGCAGCCTTCTTGTCGCAAGCCTTCTTACACTCTGCAGCCTTCTTCTGGCAGCACTCTTTCTTCTCACACTTCTTCTCGGCGTCCTTCTTGACGTCGCACTGTGCGTTGGCTGCGATGGACATTGTCATCATTACAGCCAAGGATAACATAAACTTCTTCATAATACAAAATATTAATATTTTTATCTTTTAATTTTTTATGTTTGCCTCTTCCAGTCCATAGCCATTCTTCTTGTCGATCACCTTCAGATAGAGGGCGAGGAAGAAGGCGGCAATGCCGAAGCAAGCGAAGATAACCAATGGAGTGGTATAGTTGTAGGGGATAAACTCGGCACCAGCCTCCTTGGCGGCAATGACGGCAGGATTGTCGGCATTTGACGAAGCCAGCACACTACCGATAAGCATAGGCACAAAGCAAAGTCCGATGTTCTGCACCCAGAAGATGAGGCAGTAGGCACTTCCAAGCACCTTCTCGTCGATAATCTTGGGCACGCTGGGCCATAGGGCTGCAGGCACAAGGGCAAACGACACGCCAAGCAGTACGATGGTGGAGTAGGCTATGACATAGCTATGGGTGGATGGTAGAACGAATGCAAACACGAGGTGGCAGCAAATCAGAAGGATAGCTCCCCAGATGAGCATAGTAGCTCCCTTGCCCTTGTGGTCGAGGAATGAGCCGAGGAACGGTGTGATGACTGCCGCACCGATGGGGAACCAGCGGAAGATGTTGCTGGCATCGGACGGAGATATGCCGTCGAGATTACACTGCAACATGTTGGCACCATAGCGCTGGAAGGGGAAAATGGCTGAGTAATAAAGCACGCAAAGCAGGGCTACCACCCAGAAGATGCGGCTCGTGAGGATAATCTTGAGGTCGGAAGCCTTGAATTCCTCCTCGCTCTCGCCACTCACTCCGTTGATACCCATTTGCTTGTCGAGTTTCTTGTCCATGAAGGTGAAGACGGTGAAGGTGATGAGACCGATGAACAGGAGAGCAGTGCAGAAGCCCACTGGACCCGACACGCCGCCCATCTTGTCGGCGAGGATGGGAGAGATAGAGAAGATGGCGAAGACACCGATACGTGCGATAGCCATCTCAAGACCCATGGCAAGAGCCATCTCCTTGCCCTTAAACCACTTGGCAATAGCCTTTGAAACAGTTGTTCCTGCCATCTCGCAGCCGCATCCGAAGATCATGAATCCGAAGGAAGCCAACTTAGCTGAGGCGGGCATGGATGTCCACCAAGAGTCGAGCCATGTTGCGAATGCCGAACCTGCGAAGGCATCGCTGATGGCATAGAACTTGATGCATGCTCCGATAAACATCATCGATGCAGAGAGTTCGCCGGTGAAGCGGATGCCGCACTTGTCGAGAATTACTCCGGCTACGATGAGGAAGCCAAACACATTAAGGATATACTCGCCGGCAGCATATGTGCCGAACACATCAGGACTCCATCCGCGCTCTTTCTCGATGAGCGACTGGAGTGGTGACATCACGTCAACGAACATATATCCGAAGAACATCATTGATGCCACGAGGACAAGGGCAGTCCATCTTGCGGCTGCGCTGTCATTCAGTTTTTTCTGGATTATTTCTGTCATATTTCGTTTTTTTTAATTCCTAATTCCTCATTCCTAATTCCTAATTATTTCTTCAGCCAGCGGTCGAGCCAACCGAAGAAGGTGCGCTGCCAGAGGATGCCGTTCTGGGGCTTGAGCACCCAGTGGTTCTCGTCGGGATAGATGAGGAGTTCGGCGGGGATGCCCTTCATTCGGGCTGCATTGAAGGCTCCCATGCCCTGGTTGTAGTTGATGCGGTAGTCCATCTCGCCATGGATGCAGAGGATGGGGGTGTCCCATTTATCCACAAAGCGGTGGGGCGACTGGGCGTAGGTCTTGCGGGCGTCGGCAGTCTGGTTTTTATTCCAGAAGGCATCGTCGTATTCCCAGTTGCTGAACCAAGCCTCCTCGGTGTCGGTGTACATCGACTCAAGGTTGAAGGCACCGTCGTGTGAGATGAAGCACTTGAATCGCTTGTCGTGATTTCCGGCAAGCCAATATACGCTGAAACCTCCAAAGCTGGCGCCAACGGCACCGAGGCAATCCTTATCCACGTAGGGCAGATTAGCTGTGGCATCGTCGATGGCAGAGAGATAGTCGCGCATGCACTGACCAGTCCAATCGCTGCTGACAGCCTCGTTCCACTCATGTCCGAATCCGGGCAGACCGCGGCGATTTGGGGCGATTATGACATATCCGTTGGCTGCCATAATCTGGAAGTTCCAACGATAGCTCCAGAACTGGCTTACGGGACTCTGCGGACCACCCTCGCAGAAGAGCAGGGTGGGGTATTTCTTTGTGGGGTCGAAGTTGGAGGGGAGTATCACCCATGTGAGCATATCCTTTCCGTCGGTGGTCTTCACCCAGCGTTTCTCCACCTTGCCGAGCGAGAGCTGCGAGAGTATATGCTCGTTCTCGCGGCTTATCTGCTCCACCTTGGTCTTCTTCACGTCCTTGCCGGGAGTGATGATATATATGTCGGTGGGAGTCGAGATGCTCTGTCGGGTGGCAAGCAGACGATTGCCGTTGTTGGCGAGCTGTATGCTGCCGAAGTCAGCCTCGTCGTCGGTGAGTTGGCGAAGCTCGCCCTTGAGGTTCACCTGATAGAGGTTGATACATCCGTGCCATACACCGATGAACGATATGCTCTTCGAATCGGGATTCCAGCAGAAGGCATCCACGTTGGAATCAAACGCTGTGCTGACGTAGCTCTTCTCGCCCGTGGCAAGGTTATACACACACAGACGGTTGAGGTCGGCCTCATATCCGTCGCGAGCCATACTCTGCCAAGCCACGTATCGTCCGTCGGGCGAGAACTGAGGGTTCTGGTCGTAACCAGGGTTGTTCTTGAGATTATCCTCGGCATTCACCGTCTGGTCCTTCATGGTGTGGGTGGGATCTACGGCAGGAGCCTTGTAGTCGGCAGGCTTGCAGAGGTTGCGAGTTTCGCGCGTACCTATATTATATAAATATATATCAGAGTCGGTGGAGATGGCATAGTTTATGCCGGTCTTCTTGCGGCATGTGTAGGCAATCGACTTGGAGTTTGTGCTCCATGCGAGCTGTTCGATGCCGCCGAAGGGTTCCATCGGACATTCAAAGGGTTCGTCCTTGAGTATGTCATATCCCTCGGTGATACCATTGGCGGTGACCTCGGCAATCCAGGGGTGCTGAATGCTCTCAACGTAGTGATCCCAGTGGCGATACATGAGGTCGGTGACAACACGCCCCGTAGCCTTGGGCAGGTCGTCGGGATTCTTCTTGATAATCTCGTTGAAAGCCTGCGACTTGATGAGAATCACCTTTGAGCCGTCGGGCGAGAACTTGAATCCCTCGATGCCCGTCTTGTCGTGGGTGAGCTGTTTTCTGTCGCTTCCGTCGGCATTCATGCTCCACAACTGTCCTCCAGTGATGAATGCAATGCGCTTTCCCCCCTCAATCCATGCGGGGTCGGTTTCGTTTTTTGACGAAGTGGTGAGTTGTCTGCGGTTGGTGCCGTCGGCATTCATCACGCATATCACCTGATGTCCCTTGTTGGCCTTCACACTGTAGTATCCCACTTGGAACACTACCTGTTTGCCATCAGGTGATGCCTCTGTGCAACCTATGCGTCCCATAGCCCAAAGAGCCTCGGGAGTCATGAGGTTGCCCTGCAGCTTGATATTGCTTTTACCTATGTTCACGTCGTCCTGTGCATTGATAGTGCCAGTGGCGGCAAGCATCATCACCGCCATGGCAATGTTTAACATAATATTCTTCATAAACAATAATCAATCATCAATAATCAGTAATCAACCATCAATCATCTCTTCTGCTGTTCGCGCATCTTGCGCATTTCCTCAGCCTGCTTCTGCATGGCGGCGAGACGTGCAGCCATACCGCTCTGCTGCTTCTTGGGATTGTTCTTGTTCTCCTTGTATTTAGCCTCAAGGATGGCAAGCAGTTTGGCATCATTGGTTGTTTTGCGGAGCACCCACATGATGGCAGCACTGAAGAAGAGCGACACGAAATAATAGAAGTTAAGACCAGCTGCATAATCGTTGAACATGAAGAAGAACATCACTGGCATGAGATACATCATCCACTGCATCATCTTCATCTGTTCGGCCTGCTGTCCCACCATCTGGTCCTTTTGCTGGCGCATGCTCATTATCGAGTAGAGGATGTTAGCTACGCAGAATAAGATACATGTGAGACTGAGGTGGTCGCCGATGAGCCAGATGTTGGTGCCCCATTCAATGATGGGGTCGTAGGTAGAGAGGTCGCCAATCCATAGGAAGCTCTCGCCGCGTAGTTGGATGGCATTGGGCACGAAGTTGAACATAGCCACCCAGATAGGCATCTGTATGAGCATAGGCAGACAGCCGCCGAGCGGACTCACTCCATATTGCGAATAGAGCTGCATCATGGCCTGCTGCTTCATCATGGCGTCCTCGGGCTTGTTGTATTGCTTGGTAGCCTCGTCGAGTTTGGGTTTGAGCACTCTCATCTTAGCCGAACTCATATAGCTCTTCTTGACAAGCGGATAGGTGATGGCCTTAAGGAGCATGGTGATGAGAATCAGCACGATACCCATGTTGAAGCCCCACTGTGTGAGCCAGTCGAAGACGTAGATGGTAAACCATCTGTTGATGAGCCTCACGATAGGCCATCCGAGATACACGAGCTGCTGCATGTCGAGATCCTTGTCGAATGAGCACTCGTCGTCAACATCCTTGAGCACCTGGAAGTCATTGGGACCGAAGTACATCTCCAATTCAGTGGGAACGGCACCCGTGGGGTCGAAGTCGGTCTTGAACTTTGCTATATACTGTTTGAGATAGCCCGAGCCCTTCTCCTGCGGTATGCTCGACAACTGTGAGTTGGGGGCAATGTCGCCTTTGGGGATGAGTACGCTGCTGAAGAACTGGTCCTTGAAGGCGAGCCAGTCGATGGCAAACTCCATCGGTTCGTCGGTCACCTTCTCCGTCTCGTTGATATAGTCGGAATCGTCGTTCTTTTCCTTGTAGGTGAGTGTAGCATAGCGGTTTTCGAAGGTAAATCCCTTCTCCTGCTGGCGGCAGAGTCCTTCCCATTCGATGTCCACCTTGTTGTAGTTGGGGGCGAAGATTCCGTCGAGTCCCTTGGCTTGCACCTGCATGTTGACGAGGTAGTTTTGTCCAAGTCTGTAGTTGATTACCAGTTGTCCGCCATTAGCCGCCTCAGCCGTGAGCGTGAGAGTGGAGTCTGTGTGGTTGGACGGTGTGAAGAAGAGGTCGGCAGTCACGATATTGGTCTGCTTTCCCGCCAGCATGAAGTTGAGTTTCTGCTCGTTGCCGGCAAAGAGAGTGAGATCGTTGTCACCCTTGATGTCCTTGAAGCCCATAATCTTGGCTCCCGAGACATATCCTCCGTGTGAGTTGACGGTGAGCTGCAGTTTGCTGTTCTTCAGCGTGAGCTGCTCGTTCTTTCCGTTGAGTGCCTGATAGAAGAGAGCCGTGGTGTCGCCCTTGGCGGCAGCTTCAGCCTGTTGCTTCTTGGCATTAAGCTCATTCTTCTGTGCAGTTTCAGCCTTCTGTCGCAATGCGTTCTCTATAGAGTCCTGCTTGCGCTGGGCAGCGATTTCCTCCTCGGATGGTTGCACGTACCACGAATAGCCGAAAAGTACGGCTGCCATGAGGACGAAACCGATGATGGTGTTCTTGTTCATTTCTTTTTTATCTATTCTTTTTTGTTTTTAATTGCCGTTTTGATGAAATCCAGGAACAGCGGATGCGGATTGAGCACCGTGCTCTGGTATTCGGGATGGAACTGTGTTCCGATGAACCATTTCAGTCCAGGTATCTCCACAATCTCCACGAGGTCGCTCTCTGGGTTGCGTCCCACGCATTGCATGCCGTTGCGCTCGAATTCGGTGATGAATGAGTTGTTGAACTCATATCTGTGGCGATGACGCTCCTGTATATGCTCCTTCTTGTAGATGTCGAGCACTCTTGAGCCTTGGCGCAGTATGCACTCGTAGGCTCCCAGTCGCATGGTGCCTCCCATGTTGGTGATGTCCTTTTGCTCCTCCATGATGTCGATGACGTTGTGTGGAGTCTTCTCGTCCATCTCTCTACTGTTGGCGTCGGCATATCCCAAGACGTTGCGTGCAAACTCAATCACCATCATCTGCATTCCGAGACATATTCCGAATGTCGGTGTGTCGTGCAGACGTGTGTATTTGATGGCGGTTATCTTGCCCTCGATGCCTCGCTGTCCGAATCCCGGGCAGATGACCACTCCGTCAAGTCCTTTAAGCTTCTCATCCACGTTGGCCTCGGTGAGGTTCTCCGAGTTGACAAAGTGGAGCACCGTCTTGCGGTCGTTGTATGTACCAGCCTGATAAAGGCTCTCGCGTATGCTCTTGTATGCATCCTGAAGGTCGTATTTGCCCACGAGTCCGATGTGCACCTCCTCGGTGGCTTTATTGCGACGCTCGAGGAAACTGCGCCATGGTCCGAGAGTGGGAGTCTCGCCCACTGGCATGTCGAGCTTGCGCAGTATGGCGGCGTCAAGTCCCTGTGCCTGCATGTTCACGGGTACCTCGTAGATAGATGGCAGGTCTTCGCTCTGCACCACGCAGTCGATATCCACGTTGCAGAATGAAGCCACCTTGCGCATGATGCCCTCGTCAAGGTGCTTCTCGGTGCGGAGCACGAGGATGTCGGGCTGTATTCCCTGGCTCTGCAGTTCCTTCACCGAGTGTTGTGTGGGCTTTGTCTTCAGCTCTCCCGCTGCCTTCAGATAGGGGATGTATGTCAAGTGTATGCTCACTGCATTTCTGCCCATCTCCCATTTCATCTGGCGTATCGCCTCAAGGAACGGTGCGCTCTCGATGTCGCCAATCGTTCCTCCAATCTCGGTGATGACGAAGTCGTAGTGATACTTCTCGCCGAGATACTTCACGTTGCGCTTTATCTCGTTGGTGATATGAGGCACCACCTGTATCGTCTTGCCGAGATAGTCGCCGTGTCGCTCCTTGTCGATCACCGCCTTGTATATTCGTCCAGTGGTGAGCGAGTTGGCCCTTGTTGTCTGAATACCCGTGAATCTTTCGTAGTGACCGAGGTCGAGGTCGGTCTCCATACCGTCCACGGTCACATAGCACTCCCCATGCTCGTATGGGTTGAGCGTGCCAGGGTCGATATTGATGTAGGGGTCGAACTTCTGTATGGTGATGTTGTATCCCCTTGCCTGTAGTAACTTGCCGATAGACGACGAAATAATTCCTTTGCCAAGCGATGATACCACACCGCCTGTGACGAAAATGTACTTAGTTTGTGTCACTGTGTTATTTTTTAAATGTTGTACTTTTCTTATAATTCACATATTCAGGCGGCAAAGTTACAAAAAAAAATCCGTTTACGAAAGTTTTACACTACTTTTATATATAATTTTTGCACGGTTAATAATTTTTTTAATTTATATGAGATAAAAGTGATAGTTTTTCATTTTTTTGTTCTATCTTTGCCGACAAAAAGTAACAATAATAAATAATGAAGAAAAGAATCTCTTTGATTGTGGTCGTCATTTTCACGCTGTCGTTGTATGCCATGGCACAACGACAGAAGACCAAGACAACGTTGAATGTCGATACGATGGCTACCGTGAATACTTATCTCGACTCATTGCTTACATTCCGCAAGCAACAGATGTCTGCCGACAAGGCAGAATATGCCAATGCCGATGTGGCGTTGAAGCCCGACGGACGTTTCTACCGTCTCTTTGCCCCGCTCACGTTCTATCATTCGCCAGCCTACCGCAGCCTTGCCCTCAGCAATGATGGCGACAGTAGTGCCACTGCCGGTAAGGATGACGTGGCAGAGGCTGTTGACGATGTGCTGATGGTTGTATATCTCAATCGCCCCGACCTCGTGTCGGGCACTGAGTCGATTCTTAAGAAGACGGGCTCAGTGAGGGATGATCTCGACCGACCCGTGAAGAACGATGTGGCCATGTCGAAAGCAGTGGAACCAGTGCCCGACACACCTGATATCATACCACAAGGTCTTGTTATTCAAAAACCTAACTTCTGGACGTTCAAGGGAGACGGCAACATGCAGTTGATGCAGAATTTCGTCTCTGACAACTGGTATAAGGGTGGCGAGAGCAACTACTCGATGGTGGGACAGGTTACACTCTCAGCCAACTATAACAACAAGAGCGGATTGCAGTTTGAGAATATCCTCGAACTGAAATTGGGATTCCAGACATCGCCGAGCGACACGGTGCATAAGTTCAAGACCAACAACGACCTCATCCGCTATACAGGTCGATTGGGCTTGCAGGCATCCAAGAAATGGTACTACACACTGCAGTTGCTTGCCTACACGCAGTTCACCCGTGGCTATAAGAGCAACGACAAGATGGTGTATAGCGATTTCATGTCGCCATTCAATCTCAACCTCGGTCTTGGTATGACCTACAACTTGTCGGCATTCAATGGCAAACTGGAGGGCAAGGTCAATCTCTCGCCGTTCTCCTACAACTGGAAGTATATCGACCGCACCGAACTATGTTCATATTATGGTATAGGCGATCATCATTCGATGGATGACTTCGGTTCGCAGATAACAAGCGAGATAGAGTGGAAGCTGTCGGATGTGCTGAAATGGAAGTCGCGCTTTTATTTCTACACCACCTATTCGCGTGCAGAAATGGAGTGGGAGAATACCTTCCAGATGAACATCAGCAGATATATCACAACAAATGTTTTCTTATATCCGCGATTCGACGACTCTGTAGGCAGAGACCGGGATTTGGGCTATTGGCAGTTTAGGGAATACTGCTCGCTCGGACTTGCGTATGCGTTTTAATTTAATTAGGAATTAGGAATGAGGAATTAGGAATTGGCTGCGCAGAGGCATTTCATTCCTAATTCCTCATTCCTAATTATTTTTTCTCCTCCATGTCTCCCTCAACATAGAGTCGTGTCATTTCCACCTTGCCGTTGGTGCGTACGGTGATTGACTTCTTGAAGTGGCCAGGGAATTTGCCTGCACCGTTGTAGGTCACCTTTATCTGACCGCTCTCTCCCGGTTTGATGGGAGCCTTGGTGTATTCAGGCACAGTGCACCCGCAACTTGCCACGGCTTGGTTGATTACTAATGGTTGGTCGCCCACGTTGGTGAAGGTGAACACACATGTCACCTTGGGTGACGACTCCGGGAATTTGCCAAAGTTGTGGGTCAACTTGTCAAACTTGATTTCCGCCTGTGCATTGGCTGAGCATACGCTTGCCACGAACAGGATAAACATAAACACAAACTTTTTCATCTTTTTCTTTTTCCTTTCTTATTTTCTGGTTTATTCTTTTTCACTCTTCATTTTCAAAATCTCACGCTGAACTGCACGTCAGCCATGCTGTAGTTGTGCTTGGCGAGACTGCGGTCGTTGACGAATGAATATTCGGTCTGTATCTCAATGTTCTTGCAGAAGAGATAGTTGAAACCGGCCTTATAGATAGTCTTGGCTGTAGCCCATGACCCTGCTGGACGATAGAGGTCATAACGCGCCTTGGCCCTCAGTTTGCCACGGACAATCGGGGCTACGCATGCGAGATATACAGCATCGGCACGATCGCCCAGACTCTCGTTGTAGTTGCAGTTGCTAAGGTCGCTGCTCGTGTTGGCAGTGGCCTTGAAGGCTCCACCCGTGTTGTGGATATACTCCGAACGAATCTGCCAGTCGGCATCCTTGTATTCTGCCGAGAGGGCATAGCGATAGCGGCCCACCTTGCGCGAGCCTGACTGCTCAATCATTCCTTCACTCCAATATCCTGTGCGGTTGTACGATCCTACCCATCCGAATCCTCCTATGCGCATGCCCTTAATTGGCGACACCCAAAATCCTCCGATGACATCTTTCTGATTGCCCACGTCCTTGCGATTGATGCCCTGTCCGTTGAACACTCCCACCTCGTAGTGGAGTAGGGTGCGACCCTCACTGTTTGGCAGTAGGTCGCCGGATACCTGAATACCGATGTCGCGACCGCTACTCGACTGCTCGCCGGTGCGGTCGTTGAATCCCGCAAGCTTGAGCACTCCCTGAGCCTGCGAGTTGAATCCGATGTCGATGGGGTTCATCGGGTTTTCGTAGGTGAACGGACGCTTAAACTGTCCAATCTTCACCTTGAACTCCTTGTGCTTGAGCCATTCCAAACTCATATCCACGATACGTGGCGACTCACCGAAGGTGCTGGAGTTGCCATTCACCTGTCCTTGGATTTTATACTCGAAGTCGTTGAGTATGCGTCCTGTCATCACCAATCTTATCAGTCGGATGCTGAACGTGTTGCTGTTGTTGTCGTCCTGGAAGGTGGCGTTGTAGTTACCAATCAGATAACCCGAAAATTTCGGTTTGCTTACGATGTCACTCAACTTCACTTCCTTCTTGGCTTCAGTCTCGTTAGCCTCTGTGCTCTCATTTGCCTCCGCAGCATTCATCTGCAGCGACATCACGGCTGCCACAGCAGCCCAAATAAATCTCTTATTCATTAAAACTTAAATTCTTTAATTCTTTAATTTTTAAATTCTTTAATTCTCAATAGCGCCACGTTCTCCACGTGCGGCGTATGTGGGAACATATCCACTGGCTGCACCTTCTCCACCTTGTATAGCGGGTCGAGCAACTGCAGGTCGCGGGCTTGTGTTGCAGGGTTGCAGCTCACATACACGATGCGCTTCGGGGCAGCATTCATTATCACCTTCACCACGTCGGGATGCATTCCTGCACGCGGTGGGTCGGTGATTATCACGTCGGGATGTCCGTGCTCTGCAATAAACTCGTCGGTGAGTATGTCCTTCATGTCGCCGGCGAAGAACGATGTGTTGTCTATGCCGTTGATTTCAGAGTTCACCTTTGCGTCCTCAATAGCCTCGGGCACATATTCGATGCCCACCACCTTGCTTGCCTTGCGCGCCACGAAGTTGGCTATCGTGCCCGTGCCGGTGTATAGGTCATACACCGTCTCGTTGCCCGTGAGCTGGGCAAAGTCGCGCGCCACGCAGTAGAGGTGATAAGCCTGCTCGGTGTTGGTCTGATAGAAACTCTTCGGCCCCACCTTGAATCTCAGTTCCTCCATGTGCTCGTAGATATGGTCGTTGCCCTTGAAGACGATGACGTCCTGGTCGCCGATGGTGTCGTTGCACTTCTGGTTGTTCACATACATGAGAGCCGTGATTTCGGGGAAAGAGTCGGCGATGTGCTGCATGAGTGCGAGTGCGCGCTGCTCGTCGCCCTCCTCGTCGTAGTGGAACTGCACAATCACCATCCACTCGCCCGAGTTGGAGTTGCGTATGATGATGTCGCGCAGCAGTCCGTGCTGCTCCCTGAGGTCGAAGAACGTGAGCGAGTGCTCGAATGCATAGTCGCGTATTGAGTTGCGTATGCGGTTGTGCATGTCGTCCATCAGCCAGCATTTCTCTATAGGTAATATTTTGTCGAAGGCACCCGTGATATGAAATCCGATGCCGTTCATGTTGTCGTATTTGAATCCCGACGCCACCTGCTCGCGCGTGAGCCAACGCTTGTTGCAGCATCCGAATTCCAGCTTGTTGCGGTATTCTCTTGTCTTCTTCGAACCCATGATGGGCGAAATCTCCGGCAGCTCCACCTTGCCTATTCGGCGCAACTGGTCATATACCTGCTTCTGCTTGGCCTTGAGCTGCTCCTCGTAGGGCAGGTTTTGCCACTTGCATCCGCCGCAAACGCCGAAATGCTCGCAAAATGGTGTCGCGCGTACCTTACTATATTCTATAAAGCGGACCACCTCCGCCTCGCAATAACTGTGTTTCTTCTTCTTGATCTGTAAATCCACAACGTCGCCGGGCACACAAAATGGTACAAATACCACCATGTCGCCCACTCTGACGAGTGACTTTCCCTCGGCTGCCACATCAGTGATGGTGATGTTCTCAAGCAGCGGTAATGGTTTCTTTTTTCTGCTCATTTATTACTATTAAAATCTGAATTTCGGTGCAAATTTACAAATAAAATCATAAAATGTAATATAGATATTGCAAATTTTCGCTTTTTTTCTTGCATTATTCGATAAAAAGTTGTATATTTGCACTATAATTAATGAAAATCGGGGTATAAAAGCTCCAAAAACCATATAATTCATTAAAACAATAATATAAATAAGACAACTAACTTATGAGTGAAAAAAGAGTTTACACCTTCGGTAACGGAAAGGCTGAAGGTAACGCAAAAATGCGTGAGGAACTTGGTGGCAAGGGTGCAAACCTTGCCGAGATGAATCTTATTGGTGTGCCCGTGCCTCCTGGTTTTACAATCACAACCAGTTGCTGCAACGAGTATTACGAAGTCGGACAGGAGAAAATCAAGGAAATCCTGCAGGACGAGGTTAATGCTGCCGTAAAACACACCGAGGAGCTGATGAACTCCAAGTTCGGTGATGTGAAGAACCCGCTGCTCGTGAGTGTTCGCTCGGGTGCGCGTGCTTCAATGCCTGGTATGATGGACACAATCCTCAACCTCGGTCTTAACGACGAAGTTGCAGAGGGACTTGTGGCTAAGACCAACAACCCCCACTTCGTTTATGACTCATATCGCCGTTTCGTTCAGATGTACGGCGACGTGGTGCTCGAGATGAAGCCGGTGAACAAGGAAGACATCGACCCGTTCGAGGAGATTATCGAGCAGGTGAAGGCTGAGCGTGGCGTGAAGCTTGACAAGGATCTGTCGGTGGATGAGCTCAAGAAGCTTGTCACACTGTTCAAGACCGCTATCAAGGAGCGCACAGGCAAGGACTTCCCCAACGACCCAATCGAGCAGCTTTGGGGTGCTATCTGCGCTGTGTTCCGCAGCTGGATGAACGAGCGTGCCATCCTGTATCGCAAGATGGAGGGTATTCCCGACGAGTGGGGTACTGCCGTCAGCGTCATGGCAATGGTATTCGGTAATATGGGCGACACCTCTGCTACTGGTGTATGCTTCAGCCGTGATGCCGGTAATGGCGAGAATCTGTTTAACGGCGAGTATCTTGTTAATGCACAGGGTGAGGACGTTGTGGCTGGTATTCGTACACCACAGCAGATTACAAAGATCGGATCGCAGCGCTGGGCAGAGCGCGCTGGAATCAGCGAAGAAGAGCGTGCAGCCAAGTATCCGTCGATGGAAGAGGCTATGCCCGAAATCTATGCTCAGCTTAACGATCTCCAGGACAAACTCGAAAAGCACTACCATGACATGCAGGATATGGAATTCACCGTACAGG
>SAMEA3663023__coassemble_846_pt1 | contig 29425 bp, 26 predicted proteins | sample SAMEA3663023__metabat2_low_PE_038 | metagenome-assembled genome bin SAMEA3663023 (sample SAMEA3663023) | pig gut metagenome | biome: pig gut; feature: pig-associated habitat; material: faeces | place: France | collected 2012
GAATGAAGAATAAATTTGGAGCAACACCTTTGAGGTTTTTACTTAACCTTATTATAATATATATAGCCTACGGCGTATGTCGTGTGGCTTTCGTGATGGAAAACTGGGGACTTTTCGCCTCTGACTTCCAATGGAGTTCTGTGCCTGAGATGATGCATGGAGCCTGGATGTTCGACACGTCTGCAATTTTATATACTAATGTATTATATGCCCTGCTGATGCTTATTCCTCTCCATCATAAGGAGACGAGAGGGTGGCAAATGACTGCCAAATGGGTGTATATCATTATCAATGGGGTATGCATAGCAGCCAACCTCGCAGATAGTGTGTATTTCAAATACACTATGAGACGCACTACCAATACCATTTTCTCTGAATTCAGCAACGAGGGTAATATCGGCAGCATCATAGGCGTGGAGTTTCTGCGCCACTGGTATCTCGTTCTCCTATTTATAATAATCATGTGGGGAATATGGAAATTCTATTTTATGGGAAACTCTAAGCGAAGTGCTCGTACATCCAGTAAGCCACGAGGCAAGCAACTCGTTGGATATTACGTTGTGCAGACAGTTTGTTTAGGTCTCTTCATTCCTCTTTGTATATGCGGCATGCGAGGTGGAGCCACCACTGCCGTACGCCCCATTACCATCAGTAATGCCAATCAATACATTGCCCATCCTCAGGAGGCTGGCATAGTGCTCAACACTCCGTTCTCGCTCATCCGAACAATAGGAAAGAAGGCCTTTGAGATTCCCAACTATATGACAGAGGAAGAGATGAACGCCTTATATTCACCAGTAATAATTCCTAATTTTTCGCCTTCGCTCAACAACTCGTCCTCATCCCTAATTCCTAATTCCTCAAAGAAGAACGTTGTGATTCTGATAGTGGAGAGTTTTGGGCGCGAGTATATCGGAGGATATAACAAATGGCTCGACGGTGGAAAATACAAGGGATACACTCCGTTTGTTGATTCACTGATGCAGCATAGTCAGACATTCCTCTACTCCTATTGCAACGGTAGGAAGAGTATCGACGGTATGCCGAGCATACTTTCGAGCATACCAATGTTCGTAGAACCTTTCTTCCTCACACCCGCCTCAATGAACGACGTGAGCGGAATAGCCGGAGAGCTGAAGAAGAAGGGTTATTATTCCGCCTTCTTCCACGGAGCTGAGAATGGGTCGATGGGATTCGAAGCCTTTGCCCGCAAGACGGGATTCACCGATTATTTCGGCAGAACTGAATATAATGCCGACAAGCGATTTGGTGGCGACAAGGACTTCGACGGAATGTGGGCAATATGGGATGAACCGTTCTTGCAGTTCTTTGCCACTAAGATGTCGGAGTTCAAACAACCATTTGTGTCGGCTGTCTTTACCGCCTCATCCCATCATCCCTACAAAGTGCCTGAGAAATACAAGGATATATATAAGGAAGAGGGTATTGCCATCCACAAATGCATAAGATATACCGACAATGCCATGCGACTGTTCTTCGAAAAGGCAAAGACACAACCATGGTACAAGAACACCCTGTTTGTCATAACAAGCGACCACACCAACCTGAGCGACCATGCCTATTATCAGACCGACCTTGGTGGATTCTGTTCGCCGATAATCTTCTTCGACCCAAGCGGAGACCTGAAACCCGGAATGCGCAATGCCATTGCACAACAGATTGACGTCATGCCCACGGTATTGTCATACTTGGGATATGACCGCAAATATGTGGCTTTCGGTTGTGACCTACTCACCACTCCCGACGAGGATACTTGGGCTGTTAATTATCTCAACGGCATATACCAATACGTCAAGGGCGACTGGCTGTTGCAGTTTGACGGTCAGAAAGCCAAAGCTCTATACCGCTTCCGCACCGACCTCCTGCTCAAAGACAATCTCTTGTCTAAGGAACCAAAGGTTGCGGCTGATATGGAACGTCAAGTGAAAGCCATCATCCAGTCGTATATGACGCGAATGGTGAATAATCAGTTGGTTGTCCAATGACTCTGTGTCTCCGTGTTTATTTATTCCTTTCCCCGAGGTCGTCATATAGCTTTTGCAGATAAGCCTTTGCCTTCTTGGTTCGGTCGTCAACTGCTTTGTCTTTTGACGATGCGGAAACAGTCTTCTGGGTGTTGTCGAAGATGACATATCCAGTGGAATCTATCAGTCCCATGGCATCGGGGAATGTGAAGAAGGCGAAGTGCGGAGCCTCGGCATCAAGCAAGTCCTTGGAATAGAGGAACTCGTCGTGCTGCATACCAAGCATTGCCAATACTGTGGCGGGAATATCAATCTGTCCTCCTATCGTCTCCACATCGCGAGGCTCAGAGAACATGCCGCCAAGCATGACAAGCGGAATCTCATATCTCCACAGTTTATAATTATCTATCTTCTGAGGCCAGCAACCGAGATGGTCGGGCACTATCACTACCAATGTGTTCTTCCATTGCGGCAACTTCTTCAACTCAGTGATGAATCGGCCAAGATGATAGTCGGCATACGAGAAGGCGTTGAGCTCTGGTTGTTTCATCTTATGATAGTCGGGAACATCGAATGGTTCATGACTACTTCCCGTCATCATCATCTTCATAAAACGCTTGTTCGGGTCGAAGGTCTTGATATCAGCAAGCAAGCGGTCATACACCGGTCCGTCTGCTACTCCCCACTTACCAGTCTGGAGCTTTTTGTCAAAGTCAAACTGGTGGGTTACGTTTTGGAATCCCGTTCCCATCAGATAAGACTTCATGTTGCTATAATTGGCATCGCCACCATAATAGAAATGGGTGTCATATCCGTTCTTGCCAAGAACCCCAGCAAGAGAAGGCAACGATGTGGATAACCGTGGCATGTCCATCACGCTCATTGTGGGTTGTGCGGGAAATGCGCTCATCACTGCCACCATTGCCCTGTCGGTGCGGAAGGAGTTGGCATAGATATTCGAGAAATATATTCCCTCACGAGTGAGTCTGTCGAGATTGAGAGTGACACCCTTAACGTGTCCTTTCTCTTCCATGATATATTTCGAGAATCCCTCAAGACATATCAAGACAACATTATAATCCTTTCTCTCGGCATCAGGACGCAGAGACGTATATGTCATCTGTCGGAATATCCCGTCAGCATCCTTTTCTTCCATATAGCGATAGCGAGTGGCAATATTCTCCTGATGAGTGGCTGCCTCCATAAATGAGAACAGAGGATTGACGGCAGCATGATTAAGCAGTATGTCGGATGAGAAATACACGCTTCCCGTATGATTAGTGCCGGTATCCACCCCACCCCTTATGGGTATGATAAGCAAAGCAGAGAGGAACAACATGATTACTGAATCTATTGTCCTTTTACCCAAAATCTCCCTTCCAGTAGTCTTTCGACATGACTTTTCCAATGAGCGCCATATCCACCGTTGCGGAATAAACAATAGTGCAGCCACACCCAAGATTACTATCGGTACAAATATCATCTGCATGGTAGTCATACTTGCCACGGCATCCGCTGGTGATGTCTTTATATATAATAAAGGTGTATTGTCGAGAGGAAAGCGCCAATAACCATACAGTACGAGATTGCTGACATATCCCAAACTGCACACCAATGCCGCTATGCCCGACCATATCGCCCTTATCCATCCCATGACCTTGCCTTTCCACCATATACCGACAATCAACAGCAGTCCCGTCACCATTGTGATATATCCGGCAATACTAATGTCGAGCCTCAGCCCATGCCACATCACCTGCATCCAGTCGGCAATACCATACTCGCCAAGGTAGGTCAAGTAGAACATCACCTTAGTGATTACTCCTACAATAATCCATAACAGGAACGTGTATAAAAAAGCCTTTATATTTGTCATACTGTATAATCTTGTTGAATTGATAACGCAAAGGTAATAATTATTCCTGAGATGAACAAGCGAAAAGTAAAAAAAACAGTAAAATGACATGACTTTCCCGAAATAATCATAACTTTTGGGGAATTAATTCCGAAAAAACCATCATATCCACTTTGGGAGTTTCCACCTGTTCCACCTATTCCACCAGTTCCGCAAGCATGGTGGTGGAATAAAAGAAAAACGTCCGCCGTTGGGTCTTTACTTTATTTAAGACAGTCAATATTCATATATATAGCTAACTGGCAAGCATTAATCCGCTAACTGACAAGCAATCTTCTGCCAGTTAGCAAAAGATGATTTGCAAGCAAGCTCAATGACAGAACAACGCCCTTGGACACATCACAACACTACCCTATAATGACATCAAGACAATACTCTATCTAAATACCACATTAAAGCGATGTTCAGATATTCTCTCATTGCACATTCATCTAACCTACATTTCACTCTCCATTCAACCAATTCTCTTGAATATCCTCATAATCTATAATCTACTTTCCGCAAGGGTTGGTGGAAGTTGCGGAACAGGTGGAACAGGTGGAAACTCACCAGAAAAGGATGACACCACCACAACAACTGTTCACATACCACATGGAAGCCTGTTCGGATAATTGCAGTCTAAAGGAATGGTGTAAGATATACAGGAAGGAACATGGTATGCCCATCTCGCTGCAAATCCTTTGTATATATCAGGAATCGTTGCTGTATGCGTGAAGGGTATTTCTGGCAAAAAGCATCTATAGAAGCATGACGTTTATAACCAGAAGACTTCACTTCTATTGGGCAAATCTTATTGCCACGCGATAGCAGAAAATCCACCTCGTAATTATGCTTTCCTGTTTCTGTGGGAAATGTATAATAGAACAGTCGGTTGCCTGAAGCACGCAACATCTGTGCCACTACATTTTCATACACATAACCCAAGTTCGCATCTATCTTGTCACTAAGAAGTTTCTGATAAATAATGTTTTCCGTGAAATCCTTATCCTTGAATGCCAATGTCACAAAAAGCCCGGTATCGCCAACATACATCTTATATCTGTTCATATCCATACATAGCGACATGCCCACCCCAGGATCATTCGCATGATATGCCATATTAATAGTCATCGACTCCTGCAGTTGCGATATTAGTTGTGACTTGGTCGTATCGCTGGTTGTATTTCCGATTACACTTGTCACTTGATACCTTGAAGCATTCTTGCCAAGTTGAGATGGTATTGCGTCAAAGAGCATTGAGATGCGTCCCGACGGGTCAATCTTATGAAAGTCTTCCTCGTAAAGTGAGATAATATTGCGTTTCACCATGTCAACTTCCTCCATGTTATTTGTATCGAGAAAGGCGTTTACAGACTGGGGCATTCCTCCCACAAGCATGTACAAGCGGAAATCTCTCATCAGTTTTCTATTAAGACCATCTCCAAGCGAAGTCCTCTTTTCAAACGCCCCCCTAAGCAATTCCATCGAGACGTTATCTCCTATAGCCCATTTAAATTCCTCATAGTCCATGGGTAGCATGGTGACACGTTGTTCCTCGCTTGGGATAACTATGTTCTGGACGTTTTTATGAATGGAGATGAGCGAGCCTGTCTCAATATAGTCGTATCTGCCGTCTGCTACAAGATGTTTTATGGCTTGACGGGCTTTCGGACACATTTGCACTTCGTCGAACACAATTAGCGACTGACGTTCAAAGAGTTTCACCTTATAATGATACTGTAGTTGCATAAAAACATAGTTCAGTTCATTGATATGGTCAAAAAGCTCTATTATATCCTTACCGGCTATTGAGAAGTCGATAAGGATATAGGATTTATACTCCTTTTCTGCAAATTGTCGAACGATAGTAGATTTTCCCACTCGACGTGCACCCTCTACCAATACAGCCGTTTTACCATTGCTTTTCAATTTCCAATTCAATAGCTGATTGTATATCTTTCTCTTGAATATCCTCATAATCTTTATAATTTATGATGTTAAACCGGGTGCAAAATTACAAAGAAATCCACAAATCTCAAAATCTTTTATGTTAAAATATCCACAAATCTCAAAATCTTTTATGCCAAAATATCCCCGAATCTCAAAATCTTTAGCATTTAGGACTAAGAACAAATACTTTCCGCAAGGGTTGGTGGAAGTTGCGGAACAGGTGGAAACATCTTATAACAAAGAATTTGGCTCCATGCCACGATGTGAACCACAGACTGTCTTGTAAACCTCATACAAGTCGCTTGTCAGTTTGGCAATATCAAAGCGACGGGCATACTCCTTGCCTTGAGCTATCATATTCTGCCTCAGTGAAACATCATTATATACAGAATGTATGGCATCTGCCATTCCCTCCACATCATCGGGATTAACATAGAGAGAGGTAGGACCTCCCGCCTCTTCAAGACATGAGCCGTTGCAACCTATAGCTGGCAATCCGCTCGTGATGGCCTCAAGCATCGGTATGCCAAAACCTTCGATACGAGAAGGATATACAAATGCCGTTGCCAACTTATAAAACACGGGCAAGTCATCATAGTTAACACCATGACGTATGTGTATCAAATGGGATATGCCATTTGCCTCTGCATAACCGACAACCTCATCAAGATAAGGAGTGCTACGTCCTACTGCCACAATATTTATATTCTCCCCTTTCTCATGCAGCATAACCACTGCCTTAACGGCAAGCAGCAGATTCTTTCTCTCTTCAATGCTGCCTACGTAAAGCAGGAATCTGTCGGGCAGATTATGACGCTCGCTTACATCTTTCTTCACCTCATCCGAAACCTCCTTAGCAAAAACCGGGTCACATCCCTGATAAACGACATCAATCTTCTTTTCGTCAATACCATAATACTGGATAATTTCCTTCTTTGTAAAATCACTGACAGCAATGACCCTATCGGCATTCTCACATGCCCGACGGAACTTATAGTTATATATCTTTCTGTCGATGAGATGGTAATATTTCGGATAATGCAGGAATATTAGGTCGTGGATTGTAACCACACTCTTGCATCCCGCCTTGCGGATATTAAGCGGCAACTCGTTGCTCAAGCCATGAAAAAAATCAATCCCGTCTTTCCTTATGTCATCTGTTATGCCGAAAACCCGCCACAGGGAGCGCAAACACCTCCACACCTTAGCGACGGGTAAGCACACCTTTATTTTATCCCTTGAAGGAATCTCGTCAAAGTATTGCATACGTCTCTCATTGGGAATGTATGCCACATACTGATTATCGGGGAAAGACTCCATCAATCCCCTAATCACAAAACGGCTGTAGTTTCCCAGTCCCGTCCTGTTCTGTGCTGCCCGTTTGGCGTCAAATCCTATTCTCATCATAGCTTTCTAATGCAAAAGTAATAAAAATAATACATATATCATATTAATAAATCGCCCTTTAACTTTTTTTACCTACATTTATTTGGTTTTAATTATATATTAGCTTACCTTTGCATAAAAAAAGTTAGATATGATACCCAAAATAATACATTATTGCTGGCTTTCTGATGAACCTTTCCCCAAAAAGATAAGGAAATGTATGGAAACATGGAAGAAGACACATCCCGACTATGAAATAGTGAGATGGAGCACAAAGAATTTCGACATAAACTCCATACCATACGTGAAGGAAGCATTTGAAGCCAGGAAATGGGCCTTTGCTGCAGATTACATAAGGATGTATGCCCTATACACACAAGGTGGCATTTATCTTGACTCAGATGTCATACTTCTAAAACGATTTGACGACTTTCTCAACAATTCGTTCTTCTCATGCATGGAGTATCATCCCATACAGATAGAAAAGTGTGGAACGATGAATTACATCGACTCCGACGGAAAACGTATAGCCGACAAATATATAGAAGGCATACAAATCCAAGCCGCAGTGATGGGGGCGGAAAAGGGCAACCCATTCGTAAAGGAAGTAATGGATTGGTATAGCAACAAGCATTTCGTTAATGAAGACGGAACCATTTGCACAAACGTATTGTCACCCTACATATATGCAAGGGTTGCAGAGAAAATAGGGTTTCTATACAAGGACATCGACCAGAATCTTCCTGGCAGAATCCACATATACCCATCAGAAACATTTGCCGGCAACAAGCATGAGGTGACACCTAACAGTTATGCCATTCACTTATGCGCCCACAGTTGGCACATGTCGCCAATGGAAAAAATCAGGAAGTGGCTTGGCATAAGCAAACGATTTAAAAGACAATAAAATTATTATGGGACACACGGCGACAATACTTGTTATCCACGTGAAAGGGCAAAACGAACGCAAGGTTTTCATCGAAAAACAACTTGCGAGAACTGGTATGCCATACCATTTCATTGAAGACGGAAACATCAGTGACTTAACACCCGGAATTCTTGACAGATACTTTATTGACAATGGAAAAGAGGACACTATAAAACGGAAATGTCCTGCTGCAAGTTGTGCATATAAACATATTCTTGCCTTGAAATATATCATTGACAATGACATGCCAGGAGCATTGATATTTGAAGATGACCTCAAAATAAAGAAGAATTTTAATCACATATTCGAACAGAGTATGAAAGAATGTCGGCAAAACCACGCTGACGAGCCTTTCATGATTAATTATGAGGAAAGCAGTCTTCTGCTTGTGCCCAGAAGCCAACGCAGGAAAGGACAGGTTTTGTACAAAGCAACAAGAGACCGTTTTACCGGATGTTTGTATATCAGCAGAAAAGCAGCTGAAGTTATGATACGCGACCTTATGGAAAACAAGACTGAATTCACAAGCGACCGTTTTCACAACCATCTCATAGAAAAAGGCATTATAACCTATTACTGGAGTTATCCTTGCACAGCATGTCAATGCAGTTGCGACGGCAGTATGCCCACGATGATTCCCACAAGGCCTCGCCCTTTCAAACGTCTAAAATGGTTTTATAAAAAAGCATATAAACACTTACTATACCACTTAAGATGAGAAAAGATATGATACAGAAATTCTGGTACACATATTTTCGCCATACCCGCAAGAACGCCCACTTGTCATTCTTTATTGTGGGCTTCATACGTTACATATTCCCCAAGACTATTCTCAGGAAAAGACTTCGGGGTATTCTTGGTTCATTGGAAAGAATGTCAGCCTCAGAACAAGAATACATACACAATAGAGTTGATTATTACTGCAAGTTTGCCGATAATATCACTCTGCCCAACGACGCACCGCCATTACGTGAATTCACTTACAAAAAACGTATTTCTTATGTGAATGACTATGTGAATAGCACATATTTCTTTGATGCTTATGAATATACGAGGTTCTTTCCTCTACACTTTAGATGGGCATACAACCCTGGTGACGTGAATTACCTGTTTCCTTTGCCCGAAATAACCAAAAGCCGTCCATTGGTAAAAAATGATGGCAACCGCAACAATATTCTATTAAATCTTGACAAGGTCAGACACTTCACATGGGTATGCGATCCTTTCAAATGGGAAGAAAAGGAGTGCAAGATTCTTTTCAGGGGGGATACCAATGGTAAACCGAGAAGACTGAAATTTATAGAGATGTGGAAAGACCACCCTTATTGCGACTTGGAAAGTACAGGTAAAATGACCCTCTACGACCACCTTTATTATAAATACATCATGGCATTGGAAGGAAATGATGTGGCATCAAACCTCAAATGGGTGATGTCGAGCAATAGTATTGCCGTCATGCCACGTCCTACGTGCGAGACATGGTACATGGAGGGAAAACTGATTCCCAATTACCACTATATCGAAATCTCATCAGACTATCATGACCTTATAGAACGTATTGAGTATTACGAAAGCCATCCGGAGGAGGCCCAAAAGATTATCAATAATGCTCACGAATGGGTTGCACAGTTCAGAAACAAAAAACGCGAGCGCCTTATATCCCTAATGGTTCTTGACAAGTACTTCAGACTCACTGGACAGTATTGAGACTTCTCAAACCAACAATCTGGCGGAATTTAATACGTATATTCCGCCCAATAAGTTTTTGTATCTTTGTGGCGAATTTCATGACGTCCTGCTCCCAAGAATTGAAAGGCTAAGAAGCTTGCTGGATAATGGCAAGCTACTTCGCTATCCCCTTGCGCCTCTTTATCTCTTCGAGGTCGCCCATATCCACACGCCCGGTTTCGGCATCATAGCGGATATTGTATTCCTCGTGGGTGCGCTTCCAGCGGTTGTGTGTCCAGAGGTAGAAGGCGGGTTGGCGACGGATGCTAATTTCGAGATGACGAAAATAGCTGCGCGTCAATTCGCCCTCGGGTTGACTTGCGGCATGCTCTGCCATCAAAACAAAGCGCGCCACATAATATCCCCTACGCTCACGGCGCACGTCAATATAATAGACATCCGAATCGAATTTGCGGGAAATACGCTCGGCACCGGTAAACACGGGAGTGTCGTGATGCAGGAAGTCGAGCCACAGGTGGATGTTGTTCCACATGGGCACCTGGTCGGCTATGAATCCTATTATCCAATGTTTCTTTTGCCTGCGGATATCCACAACCTTGCGCAATGTCTCTGCCATGGGTATCGATACTGCCCCCATGCGTCCACGCAGTTTCAGGAACACCTGGTCCATCGCCTCATTCTCGAGTTTGTGGTATATCTGACCGAAAAACACCTTGTCTTGATAGTCTTCGAAGTGCAGGGGTATTGACGACACCCACTCCCAATTGCAGTAATGCCCGAGATAGAGGGCAACATTGCGCCCCTCGTCAAAACTCCGCTTAACCCTATCTGTATTCTCGAAGCGTATTCTTCTCTTGATATTGTCCTTGCTGATAGTCAGCAGCTTGAGAGTCTCAACGATATAGTCGCAAAACCAGTGGTAATACTCTCTTTCAATCTTCCTGCGCTCATCCTCACTCTTCTCGGGAAAGCACTCCGCCAAATGCTTGCGCACCAATTTCTTGCGGTAGCCCCATAATCCATAGGCAATGATATATAGGAAATCGCTCATGCCGTATAATATCCACAAGGGGAGCAACGAGATGAGATACCAGACAAGAAACAGGATAATATATAGTGCTCTCTTCATAATGAGGATTTTATGTGTTTATTTTATCAATGACGTCATCTTGCTTCTCACTCCCTTGTATCCCTTGAGGAAGGCCTTGGCAGAACCAAACTTAAGGAACATGTCGAGACGAACGGGGATATGGTTGGCATCATCGGTGACATAGAAACGGATAATCTCCTTGTTATGACCGTCCTCGCGCTCCATGAACGAGAAGACGAGACAGCGGAACTTCTTCTTAGTGCCCTCGATCTCAAACTCGTCCTTGCCTTGGTATTTTATCCATGAGTTGCTCAGATGTTTTGCGTCGCTGATGGGCAGAGGTATATTGTCGCCCACCTTGAACTTGGAGGCATCGAAGTTGCGCGCCCTCATGAAGATGCTCATCATGTCATACACACAATCCTTGTAAGCCGACTCCTTCCACTTGTGCTCTCCCGTATGCTCTATGCGGTGCTGCTTCAGCTGACAGTTGCCGTTGGGATATGAGTACCACATCTCATCTACATAATATCTGTCGCCCTCGCGCGCACCCTTACGGAAATAGAGTGGCGAGAGATTCATGTCGGTATATGACAGAAGAGTGTCGCGAAGCATGAAGAGCTTGTCGTATTTCTCTGCACTACGCGTCACCAGACTTGAACGATAAGCCCCCTTGCCCTTATAGCGCGATTTAGACGTGCTCATGGATGCCGAACCCACCTTCACCCACACAAACTTCCAGTTGAAGTAGAGATCGTAGGAGAGAAACTCTCCCGCACTGAATGCGGTATTCTCAATTCCACATTGCGCCTTGGCCTGGGATGTCATTCCCAACAGGACCACAAGCAATATTGCAAAAATCTTTCTGTTCATAACCTTATATTCATTAGATGATTACTTTGTGACAGCCGTTCTCACCTCCGATGGTATCTTGTCGAATGGTATGCCCAACTGTTCCGCCCTTGTCTTGTTGCGGTTTTTCAGTTGTTTCTCCTTCTCGGGTTTCTGCTTGGTTATCTCCAACGGTTTCTGTCGGTCGAGCCTTGTCTGATTGATATTCCATTCGGTGGTGATATCCCAGTTGGCCTTTATCTCTATCACCTTCGGCAGATAATACATCTCCTCGGGTTGCAGAGCGTTGTAGAAGTCGCCCGAATCCCAGATGCCGTTGCCGTTGCGGTCAATGAATGCGCGCAAGTAATACTTACCCTCATTGAGCCAGTAGAACTCAGCCGAACCGTCTTCCTGTGTCCTTGCCTCCTTCACTACCATATCCGACTTGTCGAGCAACTGCACAATAGCCGTTGTGGAGTCGGGCAATCCTGAAATCTTCACAACGAGGGTGCCAAATTCCTCTTCGGACTTACATTTCAGACTGCTCTTCATCTTGTCGTTCACAATGCCATAAATGCTTTCGAAGGCAGCTGAATCTATCTCCAACTGATACTCTGTTCCTGGTGTCCATACAGCTTCAAGTCTATAAGAGAGGATAGACTGCGGCCTCGGCTGCCAGTCGAATTTCTGCGGCACCCATAGTGTATCCACTTTAGCTTGCAGATGAATCATCGACGTGTCACAGCGTGCCAATGGAGCTGGCATAGTGAAATAGAGATAGCTCTCGGGGGTAAGAGATGATGGAGCCGTCACTCGTATGTCGAGCGGTTTGGGCAGCCACACCGAGTCATAGCGTTCACCTTTCTTCTTTAGCTTGTCCTGCTGTTTTTGCCATTTCTCCAGTTCCTTTTCGTGCATTTTCATTCGTTTCTCATACGTGAGTTTCGGCACCATCAAGAGGGTGTCGGTCTGTGGCACGAGTTGTCCGAGGGTATCTGTGATATGGTATGAGTATTCTATTTCGAGCGAGTCGCGATTTACGAGAGCCGTGTCGCGGAGCCAGTATGTGATAGTGTCCTTCTTCATACTCGCATCCACTATAAATGCACTGTCAGCATCAAAGTTGAGTCCACGAAGTTTGGGGAGTGAGTCAGAGCCATAACTGAAGAAGAACTCCAGTCGCTCGGGTTCCTGTCTTTGGTTTTTTATCATATACCTGTCGGTGAGCGGCATTGTGAATGCCCTTAGCACCACATCATCGGGATAGAAATGGGTGTATCCACGGCGAATGATTGTGTCTATACGCAGAGAGTCGCGCCAAATGGTGTCCTGTCGTGTGTCAGGACCGCATGTAGGTTCGATGATACGGTCGGAGAATGCTATCATTTCTCCTTTCTGACTGTATTTATAGTCGCCATCCATATCCTGCAAGGCATAGGCACGATATTTGCCCTTAGCCACACCGCGAATGATGAATCGCCCACGACTGTCGGTACGTGCCACCCTCAGCAAGGGTTTGGTGTAAAAGGCCGAGTCCTCAAGGTCGGCATACAGTCCCACCATGATACCCTTCACGGGTTCGAGATTACTGGCATCTAGGATAGTGCCCGACACCTCCATTGTATCGACTGCTGCACCAGTGGAGAAGGTGAAGGTGTAGTTGCCGAGAGGATTCCCCTCGTTGTTGTCTGTGATGGCATCCGAGAAGTCGATGGTGTAAGTGGTATTGTCCTTGAGGCTGTCTTTCAGTTCCACCACAATCTTCTTTCCCGCACCTTTTATTTCGGGCATTTCGAGTTGAGGGGGCGACACTACCACATTGTTTGTGGCATCCTCCACCTTAATATATTCGTCGAAATATATGACCACTTTTTTATCCTTCACCCCCGTTCCATTGTCAGATGGTGTGGTGGCGATAATCTGTGGCGGTTTGTCGTCATACCATCCCCCGTCGGGCTGTCCCATTCTGGCACATCCGGCAATCATCATCATGATGACAAGTGGTAATATGTATCTTAAATCTTTCAATGTATCAAATATGACGAATTAATTCAATATTCTTCATTCTTCATTTTCAACAGCTGCTCTATGTACTCGCGCGAGTTGCTCAGTCTCGGCACCTTGTTCTGTCCACCGAGTTTTCCTCGCTTCTTCATCCACATCTCAAAGAGTCCTGGTTGGGCCTTTATCAGTTCGAGAGGTTGAAGAGTGATATTCTTATATCTCTTCGCCTCATAGTCGCTGTTGATTTCCTGAAGTCGTCGGTCGAGTGCTTGGGCAAAGAGAGCCAAGTCATCCGGTTCCTTACTGAATTCCACGAGCCACTGGTGGCGACATTTTCCCTCTTCGTTCATGAACACTGGAGCTGCGGTATATTCGAGCACCTGTGCCCCTGTCTGCTGACAGGCGTATGCAAGTCCCTGTTCGGCATTATCCACAATGAGTTCCTCACCGAAGGCATTGATAAAATGCTTAGTACGGCCGGTGATTAAGAATTTATATGGATTGACGCTCGTGAACATAACTGTGTCTCCAATGATATATCTCCATAGTCCGCTTGACGTTGAGATCACCATGGCATAGTTCTTTCCCGTCTCCACTCCCCACAGAGGCACCACCGTAGGGTTCTCGCGTCCGAACTCGTCCATCGGTATGAACTCGTAGAACACGCCATAGTCGAGCATCAAGAGCATCGACTTGTCGCTTGGGGCGTTTTGCAGTCCGAAGAATCCCTCACTGGCGTTATATGTCTCCATATAGTGCATATTGGGACTTGTGATGAGCTGCTCATACTGCTTGCGATAGGGTGTGAACGCCACGCCGCCATGGAAGAACATTTCGAGATTGGGCCACACCTCCTCAAGGTGGCTTTTCCCCGATAGTTCTATCACTCTTGTCAGCACGGAGAGCATCCACGACGGCACACCGCTGATGTTGGTGACATTCTTAGTCATCGTCTCGCGTGCTATACGATCGCGCTTGAGTTCGAAGTCGGATATGAGAGCCGTCTGTTTCTTAGGCACTCTCACGAGATTTGCCAATGGGTTGATGTTCTCAATGAGGATGGCACTAAGATCGCCCACGATACTGTTGGCTACATTGTAGTTGGGCGAATGGCTTCCCCCGAGAATAAGTGCCTTTCCGTCGAAGAGTCGGCTTTTAGGATTATTGGCGAGATACATCGCCACGGCATCCTGTCCTCCTCGATAGTGAGTGTCCTTTAGTCCCTGTCGGCTCACGGGTATGAACTTGCTCTTGTCGTTGGTTGTTCCCGACGACTTGGCATACCATCTCACCACCCCCGGCCATAGCACGTCAGCCTCTCCATGTCTCATTCGGTCGATGTCGCCCTTGAGCTCTTCGTAGGTGTTTAGAGGAGTGTGGGCAATAAATCCCTCATACTGTCCCTTTGCTATGTCGAAAAGGTGTTTCCTTCCGTATTCAGTGTCGTTGGCCGACTCGAGCAGTGTGGCAAGCACATGTCTCTGCATTGCCTCGCCCTCGTCGTTATGCCTCTCCAGTTCCTGCTGTCGAGGCACAAAAAATTTGCCTATTATACTGGTCAAACTCATTTTTCTTTTCTTTTGAATGTGCAAAAGTAATCATTTCTTTTGTAATAGCGCCCACTTTTACATTATTTATGATTTCACGTCGTATAAAATAATAAAAACACAGAGAAAAATCCCTATGTTTTTATTTCCCTGTGTTTAATATAGCTTTTATTCGTATGCCGCAGCCTCAGCAGCTGCGATGATATCCTCCCTTGACTGCGACTTAGGAGTGGCAGATATGTCGGAGAGGTCAAACTCGTCGTTCTCCTCCTCTATCTCCACTGCAGGAGCTACTGGTTTTTCCTGCTTCTTGGTCATGGCTGTCGTTTTGGGATTATCCTCACGAGGCTCTTCGGCTGGGATGTCGTGGGTGATGATAAAGTCTTCCTTCTCCTCGGTGTCGGGCACGTTGAGCACTGGCATTTCCTCCATCTTGGTGCGTTCGGTCTTTGCTGCAAAGACGGCATCAATGAATTGCGGTTCGCGTTTCAGTCGCTGCAGAGTCTCCTTCGAGGCTATCTGCTGGCTCTCCTTCTTAGAGTAGCCTTTTCCCTGTCCGCCATCGAGTCCCTCGATTATTGCCTTATATATAAATGTGGGACTGCCACCGCTCTCCTTGCTTTGGCTGACGAGCTTGAAGTCGAGTCTCACCTTGTTTTTCTGACTCCATTCAATGAGCTTGCTCTTGAAATTTACCTCCTTATATGCCACCTTGTCTATATTAATGAGTTGCGACAGTATGCGTTTTTGCATAAACCGCATGCACATGTTGTAACCACGGTCGAGATAGATGGCGCCCACAAGAGCCTCGAAGGCATTGCCGCCCATGTAGTTATTGTGGGAGTTGGAGTGTCCTGACGAGAGTATGAGTCGGTTAATACCCATCTCCTGTGCAAGTTTATTGAGTGTGTCGCGTTGCACGAGTTTGCTTCGTGTATTGGTGAGGAATCCCTCTCGTTTGCCCTCGAAGTGCCGATAGACGATATCGCCCACGACAGCATCCAGAACGGCATCGCCCAAGAATTCGAGTCGCTCGTTGTTCACTGGCTTTCCCTTGGCATTGCGCCGTGCTATACTTTTGTGCATGAGTGCCAGTTTGTATAGCTCGATGTGACGTGGATAAAACCCGAGAATCTCGCGAAGAGAAGAAAAAAGCTCCTTCTCCTTGCGGAAAGGGAGCTTGATTCTATCTATGATACTGTTATTCAGCATACTTCTTGAATACTACACAAGCATTGTGTCCACCGAATCCGAAGGTGTTGCTGATGGCAGCACGCACCTCGCGCTTCTGGGCTTTGTTGAATGTGAAGTTGAGGTTGTAGTCGAGCTCCTCGTCATTGTCGCCCTCAACGTGGTTGATTGTCGGGGGAACGATGTCGTTCTTCACTGCAAGCACTGTGGCCATAGCCTCCACTGCACCAGCAGCACCGAGCAGGTGACCTGTCATTGACTTGGTAGAGCTGATGTTAAGCTTGTAAGCCGACTCTCCAAACACTTCCTTGATGGCCTTTGCCTCAGAGATGTCACCCACGTGTGTGGATGTTCCGTGCACGTTGATATAGTCGATGTCCTCGGGCTTTAGACCAGAATCCTCCAATGCATTCTTCATCACGAGAATGGCACCGAGTCCCTCGGGGTGAGAAGCTGTGATGTGATGAGCGTCGGCACTCATGCCCTCGCCTACCATCTCGGCATATATCTTGGCGCCACGTGCCTTGGCATGCTCCAGTTCCTCGAGGATGAGACATCCTGCACCCTCGCCCATGATAAATCCATCGCGACTTGCACTGAACGGACGCGAGGCGTGCTCGGGATCGTCGTTACGGGTACTGAGGGCGTGCATGGCATTGAATCCGCCCACACCACAAGCGCAGATAGCAGCCTCGGCACCACCAGCAACGATGGCATCAGCCTTGCCCAGGCGAATCACGTTGAACGCGTCGGCAAGAGCATTTGTTGAAGAGGCACAAGCCGATGTGGTGGTATAGTTAGGACCATGGAAACCATACTTGATTGAAATCTGACCCGATGCGATGTCGGCAATCATCTTCGGGATGAAGAAAGGATTGAACTTGGGGCCTTCAGCCTCATGCAGTCCGTAGTACTTCACCTCATCCTCGAAAGTCTTTATACCGCCGATACCCACACCGAAGATAACGCCAATGCGGTTCTTGTCAAGATCCTCGGCGTCGATCTTGCTGTCGTTGACAGCCTGTGTGGCAGCCACAAGAGCCAACTGTGTATAGCGGTCCATCTTGCGGGCTTCCTTACGGTCGATATATTCATTGATATTAAGCCCCTTCACCTCGCAGGCGAACTGGGTCTTGAAGTTTGATGCGTCAAACAATGTAATAGGCGCTGCCCCACTCTTTCCAGCCACGAGATTCTCCCATGTCTCCTCAGGAGTGTTGCCCACTGGAGTTACCGCTCCAAGGCCTGTTACAACAACTCTTTTAAGTTCCATTAAATAAAAAGTAAGATTAATAATACAAAAGAAATTGGAATTCGGAGAGGCAATGAGTCCTATAAAACGGACAGCCTGCTCCCAATTCCAAGTTCAGCCTATAAAATCATTTATTTGGCATTCTCCTCGATGTAGCTGATAGCATCACCTACAGTACCGATCTTCTCAGCCTTGTCGTCTGGAATAGAGATTCCGAACTCCTTCTCAAACTCCATGATGAGCTCTACAGTGTCGAGTGAGTCAGCACCGAGGTCGTTTGTGAAACTTGCTTCGGGCTTTACTTCAGCCTCATCTACACCCAGCTTATCAACGATGATAGCCTTTACTTTTGATTCAATTTCTGACATAATTTCTAATATTTAAAATGTTAATAATGTGTATCGTTTTCAAAATCGGGTGCAAAGTAACAAATTTTATTTCACATTTGCAAATTTTTTGTGCAAAAAATGAAGAAAAATGCACATTCCACCCTTTATTGTGCATAACTACATCATCAAAATTGCACATTTTTATCTTTTTGAGCAATTACATTTGCATTTTTGTGCTCGACAACTATACCTTCTCTCGTCTCAGTGGATAGCATCCTCTTTGCTCTTCGAATGTCTCGGGATGTGATTTCAGTTTTTGGGAATCCACAAGGGGGTCGTAGAGATCGAGCGCACTACCTTTATATATAAAGTCGTCGGGAAGCGGCGGGGGCACCACCTCTCCGGGATTCTTGATACCGAAGTGACAGCATAACGCATCTATCACCATATTGTCGGCCTTCACCTTGCCGTCGGCGCTATATCCCGCGATATGTGGAGTAGCAATGTCGGCACGCTCCATCAACTGTCGGTTGATGTCAGGTTCACCTTCCCATGTGTCGATTACGGCATGCTTTATCACTCCCCTGTCGAGGGCGCGAATGAGCAACTTCTCGTCGATGATGCCTCCTCTGCTGGTGTTGATGATACATTCCAGGGGACGCCCACGTGAGACAAGACGGTCGAAGAAACCACTATCGGCCATCATGTGTGTGTGATGTCCACCTTTATATGTAAGAGGTACATGAAAGGTGATGATGTCGGCATGGCGGATTATGTCATCGAGCGACACATATGAGGGATCGGCTACATAGGGGTCGTTGATGAGCATCTTCAGCCCCATGCGCTCGCACACCTTCTTCACCTCCTTGCCCACATGTCCGCAACCCACGATGCCCACCGTCACTCCCGAGGTGAGGGAGAGGCGCATGAGCGATGTCTCGACATACTGCCCCACCGACGAGGCATTGCACCCTGGACAGTTGACCCAATGTATGCCTGTTGAGCCGAGCCACTCGGTGTCGAGATGGTCGATGCCAATGGTAGCTGTAGCAACAAACTCCACCTTGCTGCCCTCGAGCAGATGACGGTCGCAACGTGTGCGGGTGCGCACTATCAGGGCGTCGGCATCAGCCACATCCGCAGGCTTGATGTCGGCACCACGAATATACTCCACGTCGGCCTCTATTCTGTCGAGCGCTTCACGTATATATGGTATCTTATCGTCAACAATTATCTTCATTTCAGCCGCAAAAGTACACAAAAGTATTTAAAAAACGCCCCTTTATAGGAAAAAAAACGCAAAATAGTTGGTTATTTCAGAAAGTTTTTATAGATTTGCACTAAAATTAATAGAACAACGAAGAAAAATGTCATTTACAGAACACTCAAACCTGATCTTCGGACAGGCAATTAGAGATTATCATCTCACGGACAATGTGGACACGCCGATGAACAATCCCTACGACCGAGGGTCCATCGACTACAACCTATATATGAAGTGCTGGATAGACACTGTCCAGTGGCACTTCGAGGACATTATCCGCGACCCACACATCGACCCCGTCGAAGCTCTCAACCTGAAAAGGCGCATCGACCGCAGCAATCAGGACCGCACCGACCTCGTGGAGGAAATCGACAGTTACTTCAGACAGAAATACGGAGAGGTGAAACCGCTGCCCGACGCCCGACTCAACACCGAGAGTCCGGCATGGGCCATCGACCGCTTGTCTATCCTTGCGCTGAAGATATACCACATGCGCGAACAAGTGGAGCGCGACGACGCCAACGAGGAACATCGCTCACGTTGTGCCGCCAAGCTCGACGTGTTGCTCGAACAACAGAAGGACCTGTGCCTTGCCATTGACCAACTGCTTGAGGATATCGAGGCTGGACGCAAGTACATGAAGGTGTATCGACAGATGAAGATGTACAACGACCCTTCCACTAATCCCGTTCTCTACAGAAAGTAATTCAAGAAGTCAAGATACTCCACATAAATCCCATAGGCAAACGATGAAGAAAGAGCACATACTTATTATCAGGTTTTCAGCCTTGGGCGATGTGGCCATGGCAGTGCCCGTCGTGTATTCCCTCGCCAAGACCTATCCTCAGGTGAGGATAACGGTGTTGAGCCGAGGCTTTGCCCGACCGTTCTTTGAGGACCTCGCCCCTAACGTCAATTTTATGGAGGCCGACATCAAGGGCGAATATCGTGGCATCAAGGGGCTCAACGCCCTCTACCGTCGTCTTGTTGCGAAGAAACCCACCGCCGTGGCTGATTTCCATGGAGTGCTTCGCTCTGCCTATCTGCGCATGCGCTTCAACCTTGAACGTTTCAGGGTAGCGCACATCAACAAGCATCGCAATGAGCGGCGAGCCCTCACCTCTGCAACTGCCAAACGAATGGTGCAACTGCCTACCTCGTTTGAGAATTATGCCAATGTGCTTGCCCGATTGGGGTATCCCGTGGATTTGAAATTCACTTCGATTTTTGGCGTTGAGAAAGGCAATCTCAATCTGCTGCCCGCGGCAATCGGTCCGCACAATTCAGGCGAGCAATGGATCGGCATAGCACCCTTTGCCGCCCACAAGGGTAAGGTGTATCCTCCCGAGCGGATGGAGCGAGTCATAGATATGATTGAGGAGAAATATCCCCACAGCCGCATCTTCCTCTTCGGACGTGGAATAGACGAAGACCGCACGTTCACCTCATGGTGCTCTAAGCATGGACGATGCCTCTATGTGGGCAAGCATCTTGAGTCGATGTATCAGGAACTGGTACTGATGAGCAATCTCGACGTGATGGTGTCGATGGATAGTGCCAACATGCACATGGCTTCAATCACGGGCACTCCAGTGGTGAGTGTATGGGGAGCCACCCACCCCTATGCGGGATTCATGGGATGGCATCAGAGTGAGGACAATGCAGTGCAGTTGCCGCTCGCCTGTCGCCCTTGCAGCATATTCGGCAATAGGCCTTGCCGCCGTGGTGATTTCGCCTGCATGACGGGCATCACTCCCGAAATGATATTCGAGAAGATAGATAAGTTATTAACCCTATAAAAAAGAAAGGAAATAAAAAATGAAAAAGTACATTTGCGACACATGTGGCTGGGTGTATGACCCAGAAGTAGGCGATCCCGAAGGCGGCATCGCAGCAGGAACAGCATTCGAGGACATTCCCGATGATTGGGTATGCCCATTGTGCGGAGTAGGCAAGGAAGACTTCTCGGTAGTTGAAGAATGAAGAATGGCTGCGCAAGCCGAACGCAGAGCCGAGCTCGCTCGAGCTATGCTGAGGTGAAGCCAGCCATCGACGAAATCAATGAAACAAACAAAGACACTGAATTACAGACAAATAATATCTCTGTGATTCAGTGTCTTTGTATTTATATTACCCCCAACTGATTGAGAAAGACGATGGCGATGAGGATGGGACAAATGAAGCGCACTATGAAGAGATATACGGGGAAGAGACGACGATAGACAGTGCCGCAGTTGGTAAACTCGCGGTTGACCACTGCCGTGCGCGCTCCCCAACCGATATACAGACTAGTGAGCAAGGCTCCGATGGGCATCATGTATTGGGCCGTGATGCAGTCGAAGAAATCCATGAGCGACATTCCAAGCAATCTCAGGTTGCAGGCACCACACGACATACTGCTCAGCATACCAATCACGCATGCTCCCACAGTCACTATCCATGCTGCCTGAACACGAGGCCTCTTGAGCTCCTCATGAAAATATGCCGTTCCAATCTCATGCATCGAGATGGTGGAGGTGAGGGCTGCCACAGCAAGCAAGGCATAGAAGAGGATGGAGATGACATATCCCACTATGGGCATCGACGCGAATGCCTGTTGGAAAACGTTGGGCAAAGTGATGAACACGAGCGACGGACCGCTATCTGGACTCACTCCCACCGAAAATGCCGCGGGGAATATCATGAGACCAGCGAGAATGGCTATTATGGTGTCGATGATGGATATCTGCACTGCCGACTTCAGCAAGTTGGTTTCGCGACCAAAATATGAGGCGTATGTGCAAAGACATGCCGTACCGAGACTGAGCGAGAAGAACGACTGTCCGAGGGCTGCCAAGATGACATCTGACGTAATCTTCGAAAAGTCGGGCTTAAAGAGGAACTCTACTCCCGTCATCGCCCCCGGAAGCATGCACGAGGCAATGACAAGGATGATAAGCAGGACGAAGAGCGTTGGCATGAGCAAATTGGATATGCGCTCTATTCCCTTCTTCACTCCACGGATAATCACCAAGTGGGTGAGCAGCACGAATCCCACTGACCATAATATCGGTCTGAGAAGACTCGACGAGAACTCCTGGAAATAACTCCTCACATAGTCGGCATCACCCGACAGTTGACCTGCTATCGAGGCATACAGATATTGCAGACACCAACCAGCCACCACCGAATAGAACCCGAGGATGATAGTGGAGCAAAGGATGCCCAACAGTCCTACTCCCCTCCAGGGCCGTCCTCTCGACATCTTGTGATAGGCACGGGCGGCATTGGATGCCGAATGGCGACCGATGATAAACTCGTTCACCATCCCCGGGATTCCGAGCAAAAAGATGAACACAATATACACGAGAATGAAGGCCGCACCTCCGTTCTCGCCTGTCATATATGGGAATCGCCACACATTGCCCAAGCCCACCGCTGAACCGGCTGTGGCGAGGATTATGCCTATCTTGGAGCCGAAGCTGCCTCTTTTTTCTTCTGTCATATCTTGTCGCTTCGCAAGATTAAAAAATATAAATATTATATCAACCCGAATTGATGCAGGAAGATAATCATGATAAATGCCGGACAGAGATACTTGATGGCGAAGAGATAGACATGGAAGAGCGAACCACGGAGAGTGCCCCAATTCGTAAACTCGTCGCGCACCAACTTGTGCGGCAGATACCATCCCACCATCAGACATGTGAGGAATCCGCATACGGGCAGGAACACCTGACCAGTGACAAAGTCGAAGATGTCGAACAGCGTCTTGCCAAGGAAACTCATCACCTCATATCCTCCGAGCGACAACGAACAGATGGCGCCAAGCACACTGCACGATACGGTGACTATCAATGCCGCCTTCTTGCGACCGATGTGCAGTTCCTCGTAGAAGAAAGCCGTGCTCACCTCATGCAGCGAGATGAGCGACGTGAGGGCTGCCAACGACAGTAGGGCATAGAACGCCAACGAGATGACATATCCCAACACGGGCATTCCGGCAAACGCCTGCTGGAAAACGTTGGGCAATGTGATGAAGATAAGCGACGGACCGCTATCCGGGCTTACTCCCACCGAGAATGCAGCAGGGAAAATCATGAGGCCCGCAAGTATTGCCACAAACGTGTCAATAAGTCCTATCTGCACTGCCGACCGCAACAGGTTGGTATGACGACTGAAATATGAGGCATAGGTGCAGAGGCATCCCATACCGATGCTCATCGAATAGAACGACTGTCCGAGGGCACTGAGCAGCACGTCGGGCGTCACCTTCGAGAAGTCGGGTTTGAAGAGGAATTCTATTCCGGCAATTGCATTGGGCAACATGCACGACGATACTACCAACACCAACAGCAGAATGAAGAGCATGGGCATAAGCATCTTGGAGGCCTTCTCTATTCCGTCGCGCACACCGTGCTGGATGACGAGATGAGTGATGCCGAGAATGGCAACAGTCCACACTATCGGTTTGACGGGATTGGTAGAGAAGTCGGTGAAATACTGCTTGAAATACTCAGGGTCGCCATCGAGATGACCCATCACCGAGGCATAGATATACTGCAGGCACCATCCCGACACCACGGCATAATAGCTTGTGATGAGAAATCCCGTGAGCACACTGAGGCAGCCCACTACTGTCCATATCTTCGACCCCGAAATCTTGTTGTAGGCACGGGCGGTATTTGCCTGGGCATGACGTCCGATGATAAACTCGCTCACCATGCAGGGCAGTCCCAACACCACAACGCACATTATATAGAAGATGATGAAGGCAGCACCGCCGTTCTCACCTGCCATATATGGAAATCGCCATACGTTGCCTAAGCCGATGGCCGAACCGGCAGTGGCAAGTATTACTCCCATTTTACTGCCGAATTTTGCTCTTTCTTGTTGTGACATTTCTATTTTCTCTCTAATTTGCTTGCAAAATTACAATTATTTTCTTAATTTTGCACCCAAATTGAAAATAATGATACAAAAAATGTGTCAAAAAGTGGATTTTAACATAAAATGGATGAAAAAATGAAAGAAATAGCGATAAAAATCAAGCAGACCATAAGGAAATACCCCTTATCGTCGTTCTTTATATTATTAATATGGTATCTGTCGTTCTTCACTCCCCCGAAGACAGAGCTCGACGAGGTGGAGTTCATCGACAAGTGGGTGCACATAGCGATGTATGGCGGCACATTCGGCACTCTGTGGATTGAGTATCTCGTCAAGCACAAGTGGCTTTGCCACCGCATTAACCTCTTCCTATGGGCATGGCTCTTGCCCATAGTCATGAGCGGCTGCATTGAATTGCTGCAGGAGTATTGCACTGGCGGCCGACGCAGTGGCGACTGGATTGATCTTTTAGCCAACGCCGTGGGTGTTACCCTTGCAGCCCTCTTCGGTATGGCTCTAAAGAAAATCAGCTCCAGGTAGTGTAGGGATTAGTGGTGAGATGGGAGTTATAGTAGCGGCGGTCGCCTGTCACCTCACGCTCGATGAAGGGAGGAAGTTCAAATGGCTCATCCTCCGAGGATAGCTCCACCTCGGCAATCACGAGGCCGTCATTCTCACCATAGAACTCGTCCACCTCAAAGACGTGACCGTCGGCCATCGGCACGAGATAGCGTGTCTTGTCTATTACTCCCGGTTGACACAGTTCGAAGAGATGTTCAGCCTCATCGAGTGAAATCTCCTTCTCAAACTCATATCTAGAAATACCGTTGGGCGAGGGTCCCTTGATAGTAAGGAATCCCCGTCCGTCGCGTATTCTTATCCTTACCGTCCTTCCGCTCTCACGACAGATGTAGCCTTGGCGTATGCGACTCTTTGAGCTTGCCGCCTCGCGATAGCAGTTGGAGTTTACCAAGAATTTTCGTTCTATCTCTAATGCCATAGAGTTATTACATCATGATATACACTGAATAGATGACAAAGCAAATGGCGAGGAATATCAGTGCACCGAATATCCAGTTTACCACTTTCTTGCCTTCTTTCTCTTGTCGTGCTTGATAAGCGGCACGACGCGCATTATTCTTTTTGCTCATAGTTATTATATTTTTTAGTTATCACTCTTCATTCTTCATCGTTCACGGGGAACTCCATGAGATAGGCTTTTATGAATCCGTCGATCTTGCCGTCCATCACGCCATCCACATCCGTTGTCTGATAGTTGGTGCGGTGGTCTTTCACACGGCGGTCGTCGAAGACGTAACTGCGTATCTGACTGCCCCACTCAATCTTCTTCTTGCCAGCCTCTATCTTGGCTTGGGCCTCAAGGCGTTTTTTCATGGCACGGTCATATAGTTGGGATTTCAACAGTCGCATGGCGTTGTTACGGTTTTCGAGCTGTTTGCGGCTCTCGGTGTTCTCGATGAGTATTTCCTCCTCCTCGCCTGTATCGGGATCCACATACTGATATCTCAGTCTCACTCCCGTCTCCACCTTGTTGACGTTCTGACCTCCTGCTCCCCCGCTTCGGAACAGGTCCCAACTCACCTTCGATGGATCTACATACACCTCGATGGTGTCATCCACGAGTGGCGATACAAACACCGATGCAAAACTGGTCATTCGCTTACCCTGGGCATTGAAAGGCGACACTCGCACGAGTCGATGCACACCGTTCTCGCTCTTGAGATAGCCATAGGCATACTCGCCACCTTCTATCTCCATCGTCACGCTCTTGATGCCAGCCTCGTCGCCGTCCTGCAGGTTGCTGATGGTCACCTTATGTCCGTGAGCCTCTGCCCATCGCTGGTACATTCGCATAAGCATCGACGCCCAGTCCTGGCTCTCCGTACCGCCCGCTCCAGAGTTGATTTTCATCACGCAATCCATCGGGTCTTCCTTCTGTCTGAGCATATTTCGGAGTTCGAGGTCTTCGATGGCCTTCAGGGCTTTGTCATAGTTGTCGTCCACCTCCTCCTCGGTCACCATATCCTCCTTGTAGAAGTCGAAGGCGAGCTGCAGTTCGTCGGCTCTCGATTTCACCTCGTTATATCCGTCAATCCATTTCTTTATCGACTTCACCTTCTTCATCTGTTCCTCAGCGCGCTTGGGGTCGTCCCAGAAGTCGGGAGCCTGCGTGCGAAGGTCTTCTTCCTCGAATTCGATTTTCTTACGGTCGATGTCGAGATATTTGTGGAGTGCATCCGTGCGCTCCATCACGTCTTTCAGTTGTTCTGCTGTTATCATCAATATTGTCTTCTTCTCTTAATTAATTCAAGTTTGTCATCGCGGTAGCTACTTCTTCATTCTTCATTCTTCATTCTTCATTTTCAACTCTCCTCATACATCTTTTCAATCTCTTCCTTGTAGTTCTCGTTGATCACCCTACGTTTCAGTTTGAGCGTATTCGTGAGCTCACCGTTCTCCATACTGAAGTGATGGGCAATGAGTGTAAACCGCTTCACCTGCTCGTAGTGGGCGAGTTGCTGCTGCAGTGTCTCTATGCGCTCCCACATCATCGAGTGTATCTGCTCGTTGGCACAGAGGTCCTCGCGACTCTCAAAGGGGATTCCCTTCTGACGGGCATATTCCTCGAGGAGGCGATATTCGGGGATGATGAGAGCCGACACGAATTTGCGCTGGTCGGCGATGATGGCTATTTGGTCGATATACTTATCAACGAGCAATCGCGACTCGATCATCTGTGGAGCTATATACTTGCCGTTGGATGTCTTGAATAGATCCTTGATACGCTCCGTAAGGAATAGCTCGCCATCCTTCAGATATCCACAGTCGCCAGTACGGAAATACCCGTCGGCAGTAAATGTCGAGTCGTTGAGGTCAGGACGGTTGTAATACCCCTTAGTGATAGTCTTTCCCTTGAGTAGCACCTCCCCCTCGTCGCTTATCTTCACATCCACGACACTAAGCGGACGTCCCACCGAACCGATGGTGTAAACCTTGTCCAACTGGTCGCACGACACGGTTGCAAGACTCTCCGTCAATCCGTATCCCGCCACCATGTTCAAACCGATGGCATGCACAAATTCCTCTATGTTTGGCGATATAGCCGCACCGGCAGTGGGGAATATGTTGGGATTGGTGAGCCCCAGTTCCTTGCGCACCATACTGAACAAAGTCTTGTTGATAGCCTCATATTCAAGATGAAGCATAAGGGGCGGTCGCTTGCCACGGCTCAGATACTCGATATTATGCTTGCGACCCACACGAAGAGCGTTCTGGAATATCTTGCGCTGCAGAGCTCCGGCATTGTCAATCTTCTCCATCACACCCGTATATACCTTCTCCCAGAATCGAGGCACCGACGACATACTCGTGGGATGCGTCTCTCTCATCGACTGCTGCACCTCCTGCGGATAGGTGTTTACAATCATCCTTGCACCCACCGTCATTCCCAGCAGAGCCCATCCCTTCTCAAAGATATGGGCAAAGGGCAGGAAATTGAGCACACGGTCGTTTTCATCCACTGGCACCACCTCTTGATTACCCTTAAGGGCAGTATAATACTGCTCATGACTGAGCATCACTCCCTTACTGTCGCCAGTGGTGCCGCTGGTGTATAATATGTTGGCAATGTCGTCGAGGGTTGTAGCCTTCTGCAGAGCCTCCACCTCCGACTGCCTCGGCAGTCCCTCGCCAAGCTTTAGAAAATCGTCGAAGTAGAGGGCGTTGGGGTCGTGACTGCTGATGCGCACTGTCTTGTCGAAGATGATGATGCGCTCGAGCGACGGACAGAGGGCGAAGATGCGATGTGCCTTGTCATACTGTTCCTGCTCACCCACGAAGAGGAAGCGCACCTGGGCGTCGTTTACCATAAACTGTATCTGCTGCTCGCTGCTCGTGGCATAGAATGGGATGGTGACAGCCCTAACGCCCCACGCTCCGAAGTCGCAATAGAGATATTGCACACAGTTGTTGGCGAAGATGCCGATATTCTCCTGCACCTTCACACCTATGTTGAGCAATGCGTTCGACGCCTGCTTGACGGTGGCCGACAGTTGGTTCCACGTCAGCGACTTCCACTCGGAGCCGCCAAAGTCCTTGTAGATTATCTCCTCACGATCGCCATATTGCTTGGCTTGCTCGTGCACCAAAACGGATAGATGACAATTCATTTTCATCGCAGTATGATTTTAATTTTAATGCAAAAATACAAAAACTCGGGCAAACGACAAAACAAATTCAAAGTTTTTTTTGTATTTAGGGCAAATTTGTGTAACTTTGTCCCAAAATTACATAATTATGGACATCAACTACAACAAATATTCCGACAGGGCGATAGAATTGCTAAAGCGCATGATAGCCACTCCATCGGTGAGCCGCGACGAGACTCTTGCTGCCGACATCATGCAGCAATGTATCAGCCAAATGGGATTTGAGCCGCATCGCGAAGCCAACAACGTGTGGGCTCTATCGCACAACTTTGACGAGGGCAAGCCCACTCTGCTGCTCAACGCACACATAGACACGGTGAAGCCCGCGGCATCCTGGACTCGCGACCCTTTTCGCCCTGGGATTGCCTACGACCGACTCTACGGGCTCGGCAGCAACGACTGCGGCGGCGGACTGGTGTCGCTGCTTCAGGCATTCGACATCCTCGACTCTCGCGAGCGTAAATATAATATGGTGTATCTCGCCTCGGCCGAGGAGGAGGTGTCGGGGAAGAACGGATGCGAGCGCGCCCTTAAGCTGCTGCCCAAGATTGATGTGGCTATAGTGGGCGAGCCAACGGGTATGCAGCCAGCCATAGCCGAAAAGGGACTGATGGTGGTGGATTGTACTGCCCACGGCCGCTCGGGACATGCCGCACGCAACGAGGGCGTCAATGCCATATATATCGCTCTCGACGACATTGCATGGATACGCAATCACCAGTTCCGCCGCACAAGCCCCCTGCTCGGACCTACGAAGATGACCGTCACCATCGTCAATGCCGGCACTCAGCACAATGTGGTGCCCGACAAGTGTGACTTCACCATCGACATACGCACCAACGAGTTCTATCGCAACGAGTTAGTGCTTGCCCATCTTCAGAAACACCTCAAGAGCGAGTGTCGCGCGCGCTCCTTCCGCCTCGATTCGTCGAAGATCGACCCCGAGCATCCTATTGTTGTAAAATGCAAAAAGATGGGCATGAA
>SAMEA3663023__coassemble_856_pt1 | contig 28770 bp, 16 predicted proteins | sample SAMEA3663023__metabat2_low_PE_038 | metagenome-assembled genome bin SAMEA3663023 (sample SAMEA3663023) | pig gut metagenome | biome: pig gut; feature: pig-associated habitat; material: faeces | place: France | collected 2012
CGTGAGTGATTTCGTCAAGTTCTACAACGACAAGCGCACTCTCTTCCTCAAGGATATTAATGGTTTATATCTGAACAAGTAACATTACTAAAGGCGGCTCGGCGAACACCTGTCATCGGTGTTCGCCGCTTGCATTAGTTTCTACATATTAAGAAAATCATAGATATTCATAAAGAGAATGCCATGGTCATCCCAATGCCTCCTCTTTTGTCCCATCAAAGAAAGTCATCAACTCTGAGAAACTGAATGGCGAGACATGAATTTGTAATCCTCTTCCCCTAAACTCTGTTATTATATCTTTTGAAAGGAAACGTGCATTGCTGCCAGTGACATGTGTCTGCTTTCAAGCAGCTGGTTCAGATACTTGTTCCTTTCTACTATCATATGGCTTTTATAATATATTTTTGCGTATTTACGCATTTTTCTAATATAATTTAACAATCACTATCTTTGCACCGTCATCGCGGATTCAACCTTCTTAATCTTCACGAGTTGTAAGATGTTAAGACCTATATGAAAAAAGTTTGAAAACATCTGTCACTGTCAGCGATTTTATAATGTATTGAATAACAGTTACTTAAAAGAGAGACAGACTGACAGATGCTTTCAAAAATGCCAAAACATCGAATCTTCTCAGTGCTAATGAAATTGTTTTCATGCTTTTGAAGCTATTAAATGTCAACCCTCACGATAATAATTATATTAAGGTGGGCAACCTTCAGAGTGAACAAATACTATCCAAAGTCAACCTGAATTATAAATAATCAATAGGTTATAGTTTAGCCAAATCGGCGAAAAAACTGCCGATTTGGCTAAATAATTAATAGGAATATAACCTATAATCCTTGAGTTTTATCCACGAATAGTTTTGGGAGTAGGTGGTTTGATAGGCTCCAATCCTCATACTTGGAGATTTCACCTCAACTGGCGAGCCTGGCATATTCTCCCATGTCTTTCCATCGGCAGATGTGCGCGCGAAGAGTAGGTTGCCACGACGCTCAAACTGCAATATCCTGTGGAAGTCATATCCAGTGTAGTTGGGATATTGCGGGCGACCTTCCTTGCTGAGAACAGTAAACATATTACCGCAGTTGTAGAGCGGGAAAGCACCAAGCTGATAGTATGTACTGTCGGACTCAAGAAGTATGCCTCCGTCGTTCCATCCCTTTATTTTTCTCTCTGCAAGACCGTCGATGTCATCCACTGTAGCCATTACCACAAAGTCGCCTTCCACCTCCTTGTATATATATCCACCGTTGCCGATGGGAGCGAGGTTGAAGTCGGGTGTTGAGGCTGCAAGAGTAAACGGCTCTTGTTTCTCATAAACAATATTCATCTTCTCGGGCATAACAAACCGGCTGTTGGGGTCGGTATCCTCGAAATCGTCACCAAGCGAGGGCAGGTCGGAATGAGATGTCGATTCATACATACTCTTGATGTCATCCTCAGAGATTGATACAGGAGATATGCTGAGCGAGTGAATATAGCCCACGAAGTTATTTGTGCCAGCACCGTCGGCTCCGATAGTCACATTGCCTTCGGGTCGGAGCATTATGAAGTTATTCTGCTCCCTAACCAACTTTCCATTGCAATATACACGTTCCATCCATCCGTCGTAAGTGACTGTCCACATCGTCCATTTGCCCTCATTAGCCTTTATGATGTCGGGGGCTCCACAGCTTTCAAAAGAACCATTGTGATTGATGAGTCCAGAGGCTGCATCGGAGCCAAGACGAAACTCGGTCGTTGCAAGGTCGGCATGTGATGACGAGAGAGAGGTGATTGTTGACACTGGTCGCACCTTGGTTGACAGTGTCCAAGCATTGATGGTGTAAGGCGCATTATATCTATATACCGACGACACAGGTTGCATGCTTCTAAGAAGTTGGGTGCCGTTGAAGAACATTGCCCATCTACCATCTTTTATGCGCATACGGATGGGTTTGTTGGCATGGAATGTTACATCCCCAGCCTCTATCTTTTCAATGTCGAAAGGTTTTTGGGCATTTGCTGCCAGCTTGTTGGCGTCGAATGTCATGACAGCCTTGGCTTGCTTTCTTTCGTTATCATTCACATCCAACTTGTGCATACCAGGATAGGCATCATTGGTCTCTGCATTTATCTCGGGCAAGAAAGGAGCTTTCTTCCACACCTTAATATTCCATACTGCAGGCATGTGTCCATTCTTCTGAGTGTCGGTGATGGTAAGCCTGATATATTGAGCCTTTGTCTTGCCGCGGTCGATCATCGGTGAACCTTGCATGGTATTGTCTGTCCTGTCGGCATAGGTAAGCCATGTCTTTCCGTCGAGCGAGATATCTATCTTATATCTATAGAAGAAGGTGGGATATTCAAATTGCGTCCATATCTCTGTGAAGGTCTCCACCTTGCCCAAATCTACTTGAATCCATTCGTCATGACGCTTACTGGAGGGCGAGTCCCAGTTGGTGTGACGGGCTTTCCACAAAGTTCCGTTGTTGTCATCCACAGCATATTCTGGTTTAAACCACTCGTCGTAGTATGACGAGCAAGTCACCTTTGCCCCGAAGGCAAGATCCTTGCATTTCGTCTCTTTGATTACATCCACCCCATTGCCGCTATGTGTGGGATTAACAGGCAGGATATTCCCCTGGTCGTCAAAGTTGAGTTGGTCGATGCACACTTGACGATTGAATCCATGTACAGACTTCGGGTTGTTGTGGCGGTGATATACGATATAGTATTTCCCGTTGATATCGATGATGGAGTGGTGTCCGGGACCATGTATGGTTTCGTCGGCATTGGTGGTGAGAATCTCCCCGCGATAGGTGAACGGTCCCATAGGCCCTTTGGTTGATGTGGCATACTGCACACGATAGGTTGCGTCGTGACATGAGCCCGACGAATATGTGAAGTAATATGTGCCATTGCGCTTAAATATGAAAGGAGCCTCAAAGATATCCTTCAGTTCGGTGTTGGGGATGAGTCTCTTTTCCGAGAAGAACTTGTCGGCGGCGATAGAGTAGGGGTGAACCTCGTTCCATCCGCGTGCGTCAAGCCGTATGTCCTTAGGCAGGGAGTTGATGTCGAAATCACCATCACGCAACTTAGCCACTCCGCATCCGAATCCGTCGTATATTCCCCATGTTGTGAAATACAGATATTGGCTTCCGTCTTCATCCTCAAAGAGCATAGGGTCGAGGGTGATGACATTATGCACGTAGCGGTCGGGCACAAGCACTGCATCTTCCTTGCCGAGGATATTGTGCCATGGACCTACAGGCGAGTCGCTTTCACCCACATTCACGTTGCATGGTTCGCAGTAGTAATAGCGATATTTTCCATTTTTCTGCTTCACCACGTCAGGAGCCCATACCACCTCGGTGGTGGGCCAGTTCATGACAAAGTTGCGCCAATGCTTAAAGTCACGGCTCACCCACACCTGTGCCGGTCCATATCCATTTCCCGTACCGTCGGTTGTGGCATATAGATAATAATTGTCGCCAAACTTACGAATAGTCGGGTCGGCAAAATATCCGGGGATAAATGGATTGGCATTATTGGGAGCGTTCCATTTCTCTGTAGCCACTGCGGATAGTGACAAAGTGGCAAAAATCAGTGATAGTACTTTCTTCATAGTATAATCATTTATTATTTTTTAATCTCATAAGCCCATTGAGCGTCTGGTTGTGGAGTTTGCTCTCCCTCAGGTCCCCAGGCATCAACATTGCGCCAATGGCGGGTGGGGGCACCCATCACTACGAGATAGAGACTGCTGAGAGGGCGTTCCTTTGAAGTCTTCAGTGTGGCAGTGCCGTTTTTTGCCGAGCACATCTTGCCATAGACGGTCTTTCCGTTGTTGTCAATACCTACAAGTCCGTATCTCCATCCCGCAGCTTCTGGATTGAGCGATACATAACCCTCAGCCTTGACAATGTCGCTCTTGGTAATGCCACGGAACTGCACCTTGGCGGTTGCTCCTGCCTTGGGTACATCTAGCTTGATGATATTGAATCCATAGTTCTCAGGACAGTCTTTGGCTTCAACACGCAGCCAACCATCATCAGTGGCTCTCAAATTCGTAGAGAACTTACCCGCGTATGGTCTTGTCTCCTTCCAAGCTCTCGGAAAGTCCATATTTACCATACGTCTCACATTACAGAACATCTCGTCGCAGAAATCGCTCTGAGTCATTCCTGTGAGTCGCTTATATGTCATCACAGGGTCCTCGCCCCTCTTTCCCTGGCGGAACAGTTCGGCGATAAACGGTTTGCCGTACTTCTCTCCCCAACATTCGATGACGTAAGGAGAATGATAGATATTCTCAAGATGCAGGAAAGCCTTGTTGCATGTCTTGGTGAAGGCGTCGAAATGATATTTCTCGTCGGTTATCCATTCCGGATTCACCTGCCACAACATCCATTGAGATGTCATCTCGAAGAAACCGCAACCTCCCCATGCCTCGCCCTCTCCGTCGCATGTTATCTGCGACTGGAACGAGTGACCCAATTCGTGGGCGATACAGTTGAGCCTTTTGTCCTGTACACGGTTGGGTGCAAGCCACAGAGCACCAATCTCTCCGTCATAATCACCACCGTAGGCAGTGCCTTCGAGCGAGTAGTTGAGCATCACCATCATACGGTATTTCTCTGCCTTCGACCCCTTGCGTGTAAACTGTAGCGAGTCGCGGAAGAAGGCATAATAATTCTCGAGTTTATCCTTTAGGTTGTCCATGTCAACCCTCATCGGTTTTCCGTTGAGCGAGGGCGGGCAACAGAGGTCATAACCGAAGCCCTTCTGCCACATAATAGCGAAGTTGTCGGTGCAAGTCATTCTTGCATAGCTCCATGTCGAGGAGTCGCAAAGCAGGTTCATCTGCTGCAAGTCCTTGGGAGTGTATAAACATTTTTGTGCCGAGGCACTGAGCGAACCCAGTGCCAACAGCACAAAAACAAACCTAACTAACATGCTCATCTCAATATTTCATATTCAGTGTAATCGTTGCCTTATACTGCTTGCCACCCTTGGTATATACCAATACGGGCTTTATGGTATAAGTCTTGCCTGCCTCGGTCTTTCCGGGGAAGTGACCATAGGTGATAATGAAATTGTTCTTGTCATACTCAAACCACAATGGGTCGCTATCGTTCCATGAGCCAACCGAACCGTCTGCCTTGCAATAGAATCCGGCATTTGAGGTGTAGGAGTAGTTGATAGTGCCGCTTGGTTCCAGTATCCCGAGCGCAACCTTACCTTCCGCCGGAGTGGCAGTGGTGCCATTGGCAATGTTGATAGTGTTGCTCGACAAAGTAGAAGCATCCATCACGAAGGCCTGTGCCAACTTCTTGATATCGCCATTCGACTGTAGGTCGATAGTGCCTTGCACATAACCTTCCTCTGCGGCATTGCAACTGATGTCGTAGGTGAGACTGATATCAGTGGGATCCTTACTGTCGTCGATAGTGAAATAACCCTTGAGCGAAGTGCCTGTCACCTTAATCTGGTATGGCCACTGGTCGTCGGTGGATTCCTTCTCGTCCCATGGACACTGGCGATACTCAGTGGGAGCACCCTGTACAACCACCCAAAGGCGTGATATGCCAGAAGGTACGTTGAACGAAGCCTGATTGTCGCCAACCGATGCGTAGTTGATGTCGCCATAAACGCGAGACCCATCGTTCTTGAGAGCCACGAATCCATAGGTCCAACCTTCCTTGCCGCCACCTCTATTATTATAGGTAGAGACAGTTGCCACCACTTTACCGTCGCCATCAACCTGTTCGCCGGCATCGCCATTGGCAAGTTGGCTACCTACAGCCAAGCCCTTGAGGTCAACAGTCACCTTAGTGCCAGCCTCAGGCACCTCAAGCGGAATGACGTTAAATCCCGTAGAACTTGGACAATGGGCATAAGCCACCTGATAATATCCATTGCCGGCATTAAGCAGTTTGGTGGTATATCCGTCGTAGGCAGTACCTACGTATGGGCGCACGTCAACAAAGTCGTAGGTCACACAACGCTGTGCATACTCAAAGAGTTCCTTCTTCACAGTGTCGTAGTTGCCATTGTAGAACAGGCGCATGTAAGCCTGTGTGGCATCCTCAGGATACTTGCTCTCGTTCCATATACGACCCACGGTGTTGTTGCCATGTTTCTCCGTCCAGTAATATTGCAGCCAATAGCTTGCATACCTCTGCCATTCGTTCTCGAAGTGACGATGGTGGTTCTGCATCCACACTTCATAGTGATAGTTGTTGATAGTCTGCTCAGGATAGTCCTGGAATGACTGCCACTGTGCACACTGTTCCCAGAAACCACATCCGCCATTGCTGCCGTCATAACCATAGCGGAATCCGCTCTTGAAATCGTTGGCCTTGCCCTGGAGGATATTGTCGCAGTAGGTCTGATATTGGAACGAGTGTCCAATCTCGTGGGCAATGGTAGAACCAACAGGCTGACAAGTGGAGGGATTCACCCAAAGGGCACCGATGGTATTATCGTAACCCGAACCAGTGGCGAGCCACTCTGTCTGATAAAGCAGGTAGATTTCCATCTTATACTTGTCGAGTTGCGACTTGCCCTGTCCGGTAACGCACATGTTGAGTTTCTCGATGTTCGTCTTGTAGAACTGTTCTGCCTTCACCAGCAAGTCGTCAATATCCACCCTCAGTTCAGCAGGAACATCCTGTGAGTTGGGGTCGCTGCCGAATCCCGGTTCCCAGAATACCACGAAGTGCTCCGACTGCTTTGACCGGAACCACGACCACTTGGAGTCGCTCTTGAACATGTCCATCGACTTGAATTCCTCGGGCTTGTAGTATTTATCGAGGTCCTTCACGTCAGCCTCGGTCATCGTCTCCACAGTCGTTCCCGACTGTATTACGGTGATGTTCTTCACGTCAGTCTGACATTTCACAGTGATGGTAGCCTGTCGTGCTTCCTTCTTGGTGTTCTTGTCCATCTCGAAGGTAAGCTTTTCCGAACCGCCCACACCACTGTTTTTCACCAATCGCAACCATGTTGCGGTGGAGGCATTATCAACAGTTGCCGTCCACGCAGCCTTTGCGCTAATGGCGATGGAGTAGAAGGTGTCGTCGCAACCGACGCTCACCTCTGTCTCTCCGATTGTGATGTATTCGCCCTTATATTCGCTGTCGCTGTCAGAGCACGCAGTGAACGTGATGACAGCGAGAAGCGATAAGGCGAGATTGATAAATCTCTTCATTGTTTATTGTTGAGCAGTAATATCGAATGTGATGTTGTAAGTGACGGTAACACCATTGCACTCAATGATATACTTGGTCTTGATAGTCTGTCCTGTTGGAGAACAGTTTTCAGGATGATTCCCACCAAAGATAGTCAGTGATGTTTCCGAATTACCAAGGAATACATACGCTACGCTTGATTCTCCGAAACCTACGGAGTCACCATTGCTGTCGAGCCAATAGCCTGGAGCCTCGCCTGTGTAATTAGGAGTTCCGTCTTCGTTAGCATTGGCGCCGATTTCCTTAACCCACATCTTCAAGCTACCATCTTTGATAGCTTTGAAAATCTGATAGGTAGTCATCTTGAATGCCTGACGCAGATCTTCCTTCACATCAAGTTTGTCGGTAGAGCCCCATTCTGCATCAAATGGCTTTGTGATGGTTATGTCCTTCTCCATTGACTTTGGTGTTCCTTCCGGAGCTGTTTCAGGATCTTGGTAGGCAACAGTCTTCACATGTATCTCAACCATAGCAATCTTGTTGTTGGCAAGAGCTCCGAACATAACTGTTACTTCGCTGCCTTCTGGCATCTGTCCTGGCATCTGACCAATGAGTACAGTCTGTGACTCAGCGTCGAAGTGAGCGAATACACTTGCATTGTCGCCCCAAGAGCCTGCGAATCCTTCTTTGTCATACCAGAATCCGGGTGCGTCAGCTGAATATTCCTGAGCATAGCTGCCGTCGGCATTTGTTGCCACCCAAGCAACCTCATCAAATGAAGCAACACCAAGGTCGGACAATACCTTTGCGGCATCGAAACCAGGAACTTCAATGGGTTCATAAGTGTCGTTAGGAGGAGTTTCTAGACTAAGTTTCTGGGTAGAAACAACAGAAGCCTTAACCTCTTCAAGTCCCTTGGCAACCAATGTGATTACCACGGCAGCACGCTTGTCCTGATATTTTAGACCCTCGATGAACTTGATGGTCTGACCATCTGTCAGATGACCAGGGAATTGTCCTACATAAAAAGCGCCCTCCTTTGGGTCGAACTCGGCGAATGTCATGGCACCGTCACCCCAGCCAATAACATTTCCGTCGGCATCCCACCAGTGTCCCCATGCAGCACCAGTGTTGGTCATCGTCATATTGTCGGCATGGGTAGTACCTTCGATGGCGAATCCGACAACATCCTTCGGTGTACCAGTCTCATCGTTGCCAAGCGAGGCGAGGAGGTCATCTTTGCTGATACCGAAAAGTTCGGCAATCTTATCGCAGTCGATGGGTACTGACACACCATCGTATGAAGTAGAGCTGATTGTCACTTCTGCTGTATATTCCAACACAAGGTCGGCATTGATAGTGTTTCTCTGTGCCTCCTTGATGGAGTCCTGGCGCTTCATTTCGGCAATCTCATCATCGGTAAGGATATGAGCGCCCCAGAAGTCGGTATTGTCGCCGCAGCTTGTAATCATGGATGAACCAACCACCATGAGCATGCTGCATATAATGAATGATAATCTTTTCATATCTTTAATCTTATTATGTTGTTAGACATGTTATTGACCTACGATATATCCAGGGTTCTGAACGAGCTTGTTATTGGTCTTCATAGCCGTCTCGGGGATAGCATATACATCGTATGTGGTGGATGTAGTGGCATCCTTGCAGAACCATGACTTTCCGTTCCATACGTTGCGTCCGTCTGCCATCTTGAAGCGGCGAAGATCCTGACGACGATGAAGCTCAGCGCAGAACTCCCATCCCAGGTCGTCGAGCAGACCGCCAAGTTCGATGTCGGCACCACCCTCGTATGTGCTTACGTAAGAAGCAGGATCCCAGTTGGTTGCTCCCTCACATGTGTATTCGCTGTGACCATACTTATATACACTGCCGCCTTCCAGGTCGGCTACAGTACGTGTGGCAGCGGCGAGAGAGGAGAATGAGCGCTTTCTTACCTCAGTAACGAGACTTGCGGCAGTCTCCTTGTCACGACCCAAGCGGAGCAGACACTCTGCCTTGATCATAAGGGCATCGGCATAACGGAATACGGGGAAATCATCGGATGTAGTACCATCGTCTGTTCCTGCGATAATCTCATACTTATGCAGACGTGCTCCCTCCTGCTGATAAGCTCCGGGGTTGTCGATAGAGTGTACGTTGATGTTGTAGTTCAGATTGCCAGTGCCACTCCAGTCGTCAGACGAGAATGGAATAGGATCGCCTGCATTCGGGGTGTAAGAACCGTCGGAGTTCTTCACTGCATAGCGCTGCTCGCCATAAGCCCATGTGTCGTCGAGACGCTTGTCGCCGTCGGCATAGGTGTAAATCCACTGTGGGATAGCACATGAACCATTATATCCAGGAGCGGTAGAACCATAGGCCTCAAGACCTGTCTGCGGGAAACAGTAGCTCTGCAAACCGAATTGCACAGTGTGGGTGCGGTCGCCGGGAATGGCGAAAATAATCTCGGGACATTCCTCGATAGATTCACGGAAGCAGTCCTTGTAGTTGGGAGCAAGCGAATATTTGCCTGTGGCGATAATCTCCTCAACCTCGGCGAGAGCAGCCTCAAAGCCGTCGTTGCCAGTGGTGCCGAGATACACATTCTTGTTCAAATAAAGCTTTGCCAAGGCCATACGGGCGGCATTGATATTAGCCCACCCGTAGGCGTCGCTCTCTCCGATGTTCTCCTTTACATACTTGAACTCATCTACGCAGAAGTTGTAGAGAGCCTCTGTGCCTACCTGCTCGGGCAGATAGCCGTCCTCAACCTTCTGTGTGGTCTGCAGAGGGGCGTTGCCGAACATGTCGAGCAGATGATAATAGAACATTCCGCGGAAGAACTTTGCCTGGGCTATGCTCTCCTTTGCGTCCTCGGGAGCTGCGTCGAGCACCATATTGGCGTATGCGATACCACGATAGGCGATGTCCCAAGGATTCTGGAACTGGTCTACTGAATATGACCAGTTGTGCTTGTGGAGGTTGACGTATGTGTCACCCCAACCCACACCGGGACGTGAGGGCACCATATACTGGTCGGTTGACTCCTCAATAAGGTGGAACATACCAAACCAGTCCTCCACCAAATAGCGATACTGTGCCACTGATGCACCGAGAATCAGCGAGAGGTCTTTCTCATTGCTGAGGTCGATATTGCTGTCGTTCAGCTGGTCGTATAGTGTCTCGTCGAGATTGGTGCAAGATGTAGCTCCAGTAAGCACTGCTCCGCCAATGCAAAGACCGACGAGGGTTTTTCTTATTATTGCTTTCATAATATATATGTGTTATTATGTATTACTGATTTTAGAAATTGAATGACATACCGAAGGTATAACTGCGAGTGGTAGGATACTTGTCGCGGTCGTCGATACCTGGAGACTTAAAGTAGTTGCTGACCTCGGGGTCGATACCCGAATAGCTTGTGATACAGAAGAGGTTGGTGGCAGAAGCAAACACGCGCACGTTCTTCAGATAATTTGTAATCTTACCCTTCAGAGGCAATGTATATCCGAGAGTCACGTTGGCGAGCTTCAGGAAGTCACCATTCTCCAGATGGTCGCTCCATACACCCTGAGACATTGAGCTCGACAGTTTCACCATCTTCTGCTGACCAGTCTCGGGATCGATATAAGGAGTTCCGTCGGCATTGATGGCAGGATAGTAATTGTCGGCACTCTTCAGGCGGTTGTAGGCGATAGAGTTATTCTCGTAGAAGCAACGCTGTGCGTTGAGAATCTTAAAGCCAAACTGACCGGTGAACTGCATGTTGAGGTCGAAATCCTTATAGCGCAATGTGTTGTTCCATCCGAAATATACATCAGGCATACCATTGCCGCAGCGCTGGCGGTTTTCCTTCACATTGAGGTTGGTGTTGAATGGCTTTGCAACCCAGTTGCCGTTTTCGTCCTTCACTTCTACAAGTACAAAACCGTCCTTGTCAACACCTACCGACTTAAGCATCCAATAGTCACCAAGTCCGGTGCCTACCTCCATACAGTGAGTAGTAACAGAGATTGGTTCGCTCACGCCTCCCACTTCCTGGAAGTTGTCTGTTTCATACAAGTCGTTGTTGAGGCTTATCAGCTTGTTCTTGTTGCTCGACATGGTTACTGTTGTCTCCCATGTGAAGTCCTTTGTCTGTACGGGGATGGCATTCACCATAATCTCTATACCAGAGTTGCGAATCTTACCCACGTTGGCAAGTGTATATCCATAGAGGTTGGGAGGACATGGCACTGCAAAGTGATACAGCAGATCCTTGGTGGTCTTCACGTAATAGTCAATACTACCGCTCAGACGACCTTTGAGCACCGACCAGTCAAGACCGAAGTTCCACTCCTCTGTTGTCTCCCACTTTAGGTTCTTGTTCACGTTCTGTACCACCTCAAGAGTCTTAATCCAGTTGCCTTCGAGATCCTTGACATCACCATATCCGGCAAAGTTGTAGAGATATTGTGACAGATAGTTTTTAGAAGGTGTAATACCAGTAACACCAAATCCTACACGCAGCTTCAGATTGTCGAGCCAGTTCTTGGTGCTCTCCATAAATTTCTCGTTGCTGATGGTCCATCCTGCTGATACAGAGGGGAATGTAGCCCATTTGTTATTCTCACCAAACTTGGTTGAACCTTCGCGGCGGATACTTGCCAGGATATTATATTTGTCGCCATATCCATAGCTTACACGTCCGAAGAAACCAACGAGCTTGCTGCTGCTGCGATTAGAGCCCATCGATGCATGGCGGTCCTCCTCCTGAATCAGCGAACCATTGCCGAGGTTGTTCCACAGGAAGGCGAGCGATGAGAAGTTGCCGTTGCCAGCTTTGAAGCCGTCATCCTCATGATAGAGGTAGCTATAACCCACGAGAGCGTCGATGCGGTGCATGTTGTTGATTGTGGTGTGATAGCGAGAAGTGAGTTCGAGGTTCTTGTCAACCCAGTTGCCGTTGCTCTTTGAGGCAGAACCGTTGTAGTTTTCCTGACGAGCGAGGCTGTAGTGAAGCGGAGATGTGAAGTATTCTGCAGCATCCGAACCTTCGCCCCATGAGAGCATGAGTTTGGTTTCCCAACCCTTGATTGGGGTGACTGTCACATTACCAGTGAGCTGGGAGAAGCGGCGGCGAACATTACCAAAACTCTCGTTCAACATTTCTACGGGATTATAATACTGCAGTTTATTGAAGTTCTCGTAGTAGCTTCCGTCCTCGTTATATACAGGCTCAGACGGGTTGCGGATAACCGCATTACGATAGGCGAGGTTGAAGTCGCCGGTGGTGTATTTCTGGCGAGTGACGAGTGCATTGAAGTTAAACTTCAGGATGTCGTCCCATGCATACTGTGTATAGTCGAGCTGGGCCTTGAGGTTCTTGTTGTCATTGTTGCGCATTATACCTTCCTCATTGTTGTAGGCCACGTTGGCAGAATAAGTGGAATTCTTCGTACCGCCGTTGATGAGCAATGAGTGGTTGTGCTTGAATCCAGCCTTGCGTGAAACAGACTTAATCCAGTCGGTGTCGTAGCCGAGATATTCCTGGGATGTCTTGCCGTAGATGACATCGTGTGTGTCCATAAACTCAGCCTTCTTCGACCACTGTGAGAATGAGAAATAGTTGGAGTAGTTGATGTTCACCGTTGCGTCGCGCTTACCAGTCTTGGTAGTGATGAGGATGACACCATTGGCACCACGTGTACCGTAGATAGCTGCTGCAGAGGCATCCTTCAGCACGTCGATAGAGGCGATGTTCTCGGGAGCCACCGTGTTGAGGTCGCCCTCAATACCGTCAACAAGCACAAGCGGAGTAACACTACCTACAAGAGTAGTGGCACCACGGAGCATAATCGAAGACTTCTCCGTAGGGTTACCAGATGAGTTGACTACAGAAAGACCGGCAATCTTACCTTTCACGAGCTCGGCAGCATCACCAATCTTACCGCCTGCGAAGTCCTCGGCCTTGACGCTCGATACAGCCGATGTGATATCGCCTTTGCGCTGTGTACCATATCCGATGACAACCACTTCGTTGAGCGACTTGAGGTCTTCCTGAAGTGTTAGCTTGCCACCTTTGGTTTCCTGTGAGATAAAACCGATGTATGAAACAACAAGGGGAGTTTTGTTGCTCTTCACCTTAAGAGTATAGTTACCGTCGAAGTCGGTAATGGTGCCGTTCTTCGGATTGCCCTTTTCCACTACGCTGGCTCCGATGATTGGTTCACCGTTGACATCCACTACCACACCCTTGATTACTGTGCCGTTCTGTTGCACGGATGTAGTCGATGTGATACCCATACTTTCCTGGGCAGCCTGCACAGGAGAGATCACGCCGCCTGCTGTCAAGAGCAGCAGACAAGTCGTGGCTTTGACTATGGCTCTGCCATGTCGAAAGTTCATTTCTTTCTGAGATACATTCATATCAACATAAAATTTTAGTTAGTATTTTTTTTGTTATTAATTATTATTTTACTGATTAATTGCCTTGCGTAGCTTGTCCACGGCAGTGTTGATCATGTCGTGTGTACCGCTACCGTCGGTGACGTATTTCTTCACCATCTCGGCATATTCCACAGCCTCGCGCAGTTCTGCTGGCGATTTCTCGTCGATAGTGCCTGCCCTGCGCAGCAATCCTGTCAGCGGGCGGAGGTCTTCCATCTCGGCAAGGTTGCCTGGACGCATAGTGTTGATGGCCTTATTTAGCTTGGCTGCCGCAGCGTTAACCTTCTTCTGGGTTAAAGCTGCAGTGCTGCCATTTACCATTTTGGCATCGTCGAGAGCCTTCACAAGGCGCCAGTATCCGTTGGGAGCCCACTTGTCCTGTTCTGCCACTCTCTCCTCTGCCATTGCGATGAGAGCTTGCAACTCACTCTTATCTACCTCAGTAGTAGTCTCGTTTACCTCGCTTTGTGGTGCATCGGTGTGGTTGATGCGATAATAGTGGGTGGTATGATTAGCCCGATAGTAGTCGGGCTGGAAGGTCTGTCCGTTTACTGTCAGAGTGTATATGTTGCCGTTCACTCCAGAGTCCTTTGTAGGGCGGTTGGCAGTGATGTTGTCGAGATATGAGTCGATGTTGAGTGTGGCGTCGCTCCATGTCATGGCATCAGTGCCCGTCATGGCTAATGGGCCATACATCAGTGTTCCCACCCATGCATCGTCGAGTTGCGTGCCGTCGGCACTTGCCACGTCGCTTGTCAGTTTGTCGGCACCATAGTTGATGTGCTTGGTGAAAGGCATTTCCACCTCTATCACATCTCCTTTCTTCCATTTGCGCTCCACACTGTAATATGTAGATGGTTGGCAGTTGGTGGCGATAGTCTTTCCATTGAGCTTTACCGTGAAGCCCGCAGTTGCCCAATAGGGAACACGGAGCTTCAAGGTAAATTTGCCTTTGCCCTCAACAATTGAAATCTTCGATGATTCAGCAGGCCAAAGACAATCCTGGACAATCTTTATTCCTTTTTCTTTCCAAACCAAATTAGTAGGTATATATAATGTAACAAAGAGAGAGTTGTCGTTAACAAAGTATGCAGCCTCCTGATACTTTGTGTGGTTCTCCGATCCCGTACCTCCGCAGCATGTGGATTGCGGTGTTTCGTTGCCGAATGGTTTTGTGGCATTCAGTCCCACGGCATATTGGTAGCAAGTCTGGTAGTGCTCAGGGTTGAGCGATCCAATAATCTGGTTGTAGAGCACTCGCTCGTAGTAGTCCATATATCTTGCATCGTCGGGGTTGTAACAGTTGAGGTCGCGCGTGAGTTTCAGCAGGTTATATGCGCAGCAAGTCTCGTTGATGTCGGGATTGCTCTCAGCCTCTCCCTCCTGCATGCCATTTGTTGCCATACTCAGGATTTGTGTATATGGTTGGCGGAACATCTCTCCGTTGCCCACTCCACCAGTGGCATATACATATCGTCCCTGAAGCATTGTCCAGAAATTTTGGGCTATATTATAATAATAGGTGTTGCCGTTGCCATTGTATGAGCGCAGTGCACCTATAATCATAGGTATGTGCTGGTTGGCATGGCGTGTGCGTATGTCGTCGATGTTCCTCGACAGCGGGTCGTAGAATTTTGGTGCGTCAAAGTAGTTGCTTGCCTCAAGGAGTTTTGCTTTCTCGTCCTTGTCGCTCACCATCTCCGACAGGCGTGCCAGTGATTCGCTGATGCCGCCCACCTCTCCGGCGATATACATATCCCACATCTCATAGCGGTTGCCTGGACGCTCACGGCGTTCCTTCTGTGTTCCATCCTGCTTCACGTATGTGCGGTAGTGCATGCGGTTCCACACCCACAATCCCATATCCTTGGCAATGGTGAGAGCTTTGTTAGCAATTTCCTTGTCGTCGAACAGGTTGGCGATGTCGATAAGTCCGGCAAGCTGCTTGTGCACCGAGTAATATGGTGCCCACACTCCGTCGGTGTTATTGTATGGCGCATATCGCTCAATGAGGGCACAATGTTGTGCGGGAATGGCGTTGATATATCCATAGCCATATTCCTTATACTTCTTTTTATATCCGTCGAAGTCGCTCCATGCTCCCTTCATATTGCCCAACTCTTCCTCGGGGGCGAAATCGCGAGCCTCCCAATAGCGTCCTAACTTCTCGTTATATACGAAGGTGCGCTCCTGACATTCGCGCAGTTCGTTCACCATCCTCACGATATTCTTTCTAAGGATATCCTTCTGCACAGGATCGGTGGTCACAGCATAAGCTTGTGCCAATGCCGACATATAATGTCCAGAACCATGACCTTTGAGCTTGCAGTCGGGAGCGTCCCATCCGTCACTGATGGTATATCCCTCGGTGGGCAATCCATAGGTGTCGCGATAGTTGTAGAGTTGCTGAGTAACGTCCCACGAACAAATTTCGCGGATAGCCTCGTCACGGTTCCATGTCAACCTGTTGTCTCCATTGAGGGTGACATCCGATAGGGGTAAGGTATGTGCCACGGCATTGCGTGGCACATCACTCTCACCCTTCACCACCTTCACCTCAGCGGCAACAGGGAAACCCTGTTCGGTGGTTTCGTCTCCAATTATGTAACCATTAACTTTATATGACTTCCCGGCTGGATTTTTCTTACTGTCGGCCTGTTCCTTCTCTTTGGCGAGGGCAGAATTGCTCCATCTTACCTGTCGATATTCTGCCTGTCCGTTGCTGTATGTCACCCATACCAAATAGGGCAGACGTGGGGCGGTGCCCTCTGGACAGTTCACCACCACAGGACTCACATCTTTTATAATGCGAGGGCTTCCGTTGTTGGCACTTGTCGTGAGAGTCATCATCGAACAGCACACGATAGCCATGATTTTTTTCATCTGTATCATAATATAGTTTTTTTTAGTTATTCAGACTGTGTTTCGATTCACGCTGCAAAATAACATAATTTTAATGAAACGGAATGAAAAAATCGTCTCAATTGGTGTAAAAATCGTCCCAATCTTACAATAATCCCGCATTTCAGTACAATTTTTGCATTGTATCACCATTGCCACTGCTCCAATAATCCTCCAATCTTCCTCCGTACCAAAGTCGGTGATGCTCCATATCAAAGTCGGTGGTACTCCTATCTGGGTGGGGTAAAAAAGCGGAATCACAGCGGAGTCATAGCGGAGTAACATTGGCGCAGAGTCTCCTCAGCACAAGGAAATAATGCTGAGGAAGACATCACACTCGACCAATTGTTTATGATATAAGCCATAATTATTATGGAAACTAGGAGATAATGAGGCAAAAATATGTTAAATAATCAAGATTTTATAGTTAAAAAACCTTTTTATTGCCACTTCTGCCACCCTTCTGCCACCACTTAACCTTAAGACAATGTGATATTTAAGGTGATAGGTGGCAAAGGTGGCAAAAGAAAATTAAAATCACTGATGCGCTCGCGTACGCGCGTTAGGGAGTGGGCAATTTGATGAGATGTGGATAGTAGTTGTGATTGTGTGACAACAGTTATTGTAATGTACTCACTATAGTTATCTGAATGTTCACACTATAGCTATCATAAAGTTCTTATTATTGCTATTATAATTATACAAGAATAGGCATCTAATCTATGTTCCGCACTGCGGAACGTACGTTCACCACTGCGGAACGTACATTCCGCAGTGCGGAATATACATACCGCAGTGCGGAACATAACTCAAACATAGGCTTCACATAACTTTATATTAGCTTTAGTGATAAAATATAGATAGTTAGAGTGAAAAAATCTATTCACTCTGTTCAGTACATGCGACAATAGTCATATTGAGATTGATACAGTAGCTGTTTCTATATGTCGTCTTTCTATTTCAATGCCGTCATGTCAATGCGGAATATCTGTCTTTGCATTGGCTGTTTCCTTTCTATGAACATGGTCATGTATATCGGTGCATAGATGATCTTGCCGCGATTCTCGAAATTGCCGTTGCATAAGACGTACGCCTTGGATATTGCATAGTCAGGATTGCTTAATACATTGCTTAAGGCATTGTGTCTTTCGAAGTCTTTTCCCGATTTGACCTCTATTGGTATCGCCATATTAAATGTTCATAAAAACGTCCTGATAATGGAAAAATAGTACTGAAAAGCATTAAAATAGGCAAAACGAGACTATTTTTGCATTGATTGAGACGATTTTTTCTTTCTATTATAAATAAAAGGAGTATCTTTGCAAGCGAAATACAGTCATCGAAACAATAATTAAATAACCGAATATGAAAAAAATCATTATCGCTACAATCATGGCGGCAGTAATGATGCCCGCCAATGCACAGAAGAAGGGTGGTCATGGCTATCCAATCACTCCTGTGGAGTTTACCAAAGTGAAAGTCACAGACTCATTCTGGGGACAGAGACTAAAGGCAAGCCGCGAGGTAACTATACCACTCGCCTTCAGCAAATGTGAGGAAACAGGTAGATACACCAATTTCGAGAAGGCTGCCAAACCGAGTGAATCATATAAGGTGGAAGGATTGTCGTTTGATGACACCGATGTATATAAGACCATCGAAGGCGCAAGCTACTCACTGCAGACATATAGCGACAAGCGACTCGTGGAATATATCGACAGTGTGCTCGACATCGTAGCAAAGGCTCAGGAGCCTGACGGATACCTATATACATCGCGCACGATGAACCCGAAGCATCCTCATGAATGGGCTGGCGACAAGAGATGGTCGAAAGAGGAAGACCTCAGTCATGAACTATATAACCTCGGACACATGGTGGAGGGAGCTGTTGCCCACTATCAGGCCACAGGTTCAAGGAAATTCCTCGACATAGCATGCCGTTATGCCGATTGTGTGTGCCGTGAGGTAGGTCCGAATAGCGGTCAGGCTTGTGTTGTTCCGGGACATCAGATTGCAGAGATGGCACTGTGCAAACTATATGTGCTGACTGGCGAGAAGAAATACCTTGATGAAGCAAAGTTCTTGCTAGACTATCGCGGAAAGACGCAGTTTAAGAGCGAGTACAGTCAGAGTCACCTGCCAGTGCTTGAGCAGGATGAGGCTGTGGGACACGCCGTGCGTGCCGCATATATGTATGCCGGTATGGCCGATGTGGCTGCCCTTACTGGCGACAAGTCGTACATCGAGGCCATCGACCGTATATGGGAAAACATTGTGAGCAAGAAGATGTACATCACTGGAGGTATTGGTTCTACAGCCTCCGGAGAGGCCTTCGGCAAGAACTATGAACTGCCAAATATGTCGGCATATTGCGAGACATGCGCTGCCATTGGTAATGTATATGTCAACTATCGCTTGTTCCTGCTCCACGGAGAGTCGAAATACTACGATGTGCTTGAGCGTTCACTGTATAACGGCCTTATCTCAGGAGTATCTCTTGACGGTGGTGGATTCTTCTATCCCAATCCCCTTGAGTCAATGGGTCAGCACCAGCGCCAACCCTGGTTTGGATGCGCTTGCTGTCCTTCGAACATCGCCCGATTCATCCCCTCTTTGCCTGGATATGTATATGCCGTGAAGGACAACAACGTGTATGTAAATCTCTTTATGAGCAATACATCAACACTTGACGTGAAAGGTAAGAAAGTGACTATTGAGCAAACTACAGAATATCCCTGGAATGGTGACATCGCAATCAAGGTGGGAGCCAACAAGGCTGGACAATGGGGGATGAAGGTTCGTATTCCGGGATGGGTGCGCAATCAGGTAGTGCCAAGTAACTTGTATGAATATAGCGACAACTTGCGCCCGCAATATAGTATTGAGGTGAACGGAGTGAAGGTGGAAGGCAAAATAGAAGCCGACGGATACTTCACCATCAATCGCAAATGGAAGAAGGGTGATGTAGTGAGAGTACACTTCGACATGGAACCGCGCACAGTTCGTGCAAACGGAATGGTTGAGGCTGACCGTGGATTTGTTGCCATTGAGCGCGGTCCGGTTGTGTATTGCACCGAATGGCCCGACAATGACTTTGATCTTATGGGAGTGCTGATCAACCAGAGCCCAAAGATGGTTGTGGAGGACGGTACATTGCATGCAAAGCATGCCAAGGAGGCCGATTATTATATAAAGGTGATAAAGACAGATGGTCAGATATTGAGCTTCGACAAGAGCGGACGACTCACCACAAAGGATGTGCGCATGACATTCATACCATATTATGCTTGGTGTCATCGCGGTAGTGGAAAGATGCGCGTATGGCAAGCACAGGACCTCAATGCATCACGTCCCTCTAAGCCAGCTACACTTGCCTCATTGAGTAAGATAACTGCCTCAACACCAGCTACGTCGCTCTCGTCAATAAATGACCGACTCGTTCCGAAGGATGGTGATGACCGCTCGATGCCCTACTATCACTGGTGGCCTAAGAACAACTGCACGGAGTGGATAGCTTATGAGTTCCCGCAGGAATCAACTGTACAGAGCTCAACAGTGTATTGGTTTGACGATGGTCCTTGGGGTGGATGCCGCATACCAAAGGCATGGCGTATGTATTACAAGGACGGTGAAGGAAAATGGCAACCAGTGAGTGGTGCCGACAAGTATCCGTCTATCAAGGGAAGCGCATGTACAGTCAACTTCGACCCCGTGAAGACTACTGCCGTGAAGATAGAAATCGATTTGCCAGAGGACAACTCGGCTGGTCTCTTTGAGTGGAGCGTAAAGTAAATGAACAATGAAACTGTTTCTTAGAATAATTTTGGTAATTATGGCCATACCAATGTATGGCAAGACATTTAACTTGCAGTCGCCAAATAAGCGACTGCAAGTTACTGTCGTTTCTGGGGAGTCATTAACATGGAGTATTCTTCATGACTCCAAAGAGGTGATGCGCCAATCGCAGATAGATATCAACAATGCCTATCAGGGCAAGGCGAGTGCATCGGCAGTGAAGAATCACAAGATATCATTCGCCACACCATTTTATCGTCAGAAGAGTGTTACGACAGAGTATAACGAACTGACCTTGTTGCTTGGCAAGGGATGGTCGGTGGTGTTCCGCGCCTTCGACGAGGGTGTTGCCTATCGCTTTCAATGTAAGGGTAAGGTGCCCGCAATCATATCCGACGAGAAAGCAGAATTCCATTTTAATGGTGACAGTCAGTCGTGGCTCTCTTTCACTACCAATGACAAGAAGCCCGAGGCAATGGCATTCCAGAATATCTATGACCAGAAACCACTTGGCGAAGCAAAGGATAAAATCGCCTTCTTGCCAGCCACTGTGGCAAATGGTTCCGTAAAACTGACTATTCTCGAAAGCGACCTTAGGGCATATCCTGGAATGTTTGTGAAGAAGTCTGCCGATGGAGAAAGTCTTGAGGGATGGTTTGCGCGTTATCCCAAGACCTTCGACAAATATCCTTGGCGTCAGCAGAGATATGTCACCTCTACCGAGGACTTTATCGCGCGTACTAATGGCAAACTATTCCAGACACCATGGCGCATTGTCGCTGTGACGGAGAAGGACACCGAGATGCCAGTGAACAACCTTGTTTATGCCCTTGCTGAACCAGCCAGGATCACCGATACGTCATGGATAAAGCCGGGAAAGGTGGCATGGGATTGGTGGAACGATTGGAATCTGAAAGGTGTGGACTTCGAGGCTGGTATCAACTTTGATACATACAAATACTACATAGATTTTGCAGCGAAGAACAATATAGAATATGTGGTGCTCGACGAGGGGTGGTATGAGTCGAAGAAAGGCGATATTATGAATCCCATTCCAGAAATCCGTCTGCCCGAACTTATTCAATATGCCAACTCCAAGGGGGTGGATATCGTTTTGTGGACAGTGTTCAATGTGCTCGACGAACATCTTGACGAGGCAATGGCAAAATACAAGTCAATGGGTGTGAAGGGTTTCAAGATCGACTTCCTCGACCGCGACGACCAAGAGGCGGTGGAACTTGCCTATCGCATAGCCGAAGCAGCACTGAAGTATCAGATGGTGCTTGATTACCATGGCTACTACAAGCCTACTGGCATGAGTCGCACGTTTCCTAATATTCTCAACTACGAGGGTGTATTCGGTATGGAGGAGTCACGATGGACAGAACTATCCAACGATATGCCGCTATATGATGTCACCTTCCCATATATCCGCATGATGGCAGGAAGAGTGGATTTTACACCAGGAGCCATGCGCAATGGAACGAAAGACAACTGGAAGGCAATATACACAGCTCCAGTAAGTATGGGAACACGTTGCCACCAATTGGCATGCTATATCGTTCACGACTCTCCGTTCACTATGCTTTGTGACGCTCCCACCAACTATGAGCGGGAGCAGGAGTGTGTTGATATGATAACAAGTCTGCCCACAGTGTTCGGCCGCACTATCATCCCACAAGGTGAGATGGGCAAGTATATTGTCACTGCACGTGAAAAGGACGGCAACTGGTATGTGGCAGGACAAACCAATTGGGACAAGCGTAAAATAACTCTGAAATTTGATTTCCTGGAGAAAGGTAAGACATACCACACCACTCTTTTCCGTGATGGCATCAATGCCAATCACAATGCAGAGGACTATAAGATTGAGACAATTGATGTCAATTCCGATACCGTTCTCGACATCACTATGGCGAGCGGAGGAGGTTTTTTGATGAAATTAGGGATTAGTAATTAAGGATGAGGATTAGGGCAATTATACTGGCGCTGCTGATGGCAGTGGGAATGTATGGACAGGAGTTGGCATTCAGGCACTATGCCGACTATGATGGTCTTTGGCGCAATGCCATCAGTGCATTGGCACAAGACAGATATGGATTTATCTGGATAGGTGCCGATGCAGGATTGAAACGCTTCGACGGAATATCCATGCGTAGTTTCCATACCTCCGACGACAAGTCTGTGCAGTCGGTATATGCCCTGCTCGATATGGGCGACAGTTTGATGGTAGGTACTGACGACGGGGCATTTGTGCTCAACTACAAGACGGAAGCTATCCATCGGATTGCGCTCAAACCGGTAAAGGGCGGACAGAAGAACATTCATGTTACTTCGCTTGCCCTTGACAAAGACAATAATGTGTGGATCTCCACAATGGGACATGGCGTGTTTCACTATACTACCGACAATGGTGTAGTGAGACACGCCAATGTTTGTGCCAATAACCGCGTGGCACAGGTGTTTGTGGATAGTTCCAATCAGATATGGGCTCTTACTGCTTGGGATAAGAATGGACTATATCTCTTTGATAAAGCCACAAGGAGATTTGGTGTATATAAGCTCAATGGTAATTGGTCGCCATCAGTGTATTGTATGACCGAAACAGACGATGGTACACTGTGGCTCGGTACATGGAATGAGGGAATTGTGGCATTCGACCGTGGAGGCAGTGTTAAGTCAACATATATAGGTCCTGGACATAAGGACTATTCCCTTCATGTACACTCAATATGCGAATATCGACCAGGGGTATTACTCGTTGGTTGTGACAAGGGAATGGTGTGGTTAGACGTCAAGAACAATACCAGTACCACTTATTCCAAACTATCCAAGATAGCATCCCCAATATCAGGTTCATTTGTATATCCTATCATCACCGACAATGAGGGCGGAATATGGATAGGAACATTTTATTCGGGTCTTAACTACGTGTCGCCAGCCAACGGGCGATTCACGTCGTTCACATATAAGCAAGGCGCCAATTCTGTGCAAGGCAATGTCATAAGTCGATTTTGTGAAGATGGCAACCATGATATATGGATAGCCTCGGACGACGGCGGACTCAACAAGTATTCGCCATCGACGGGAATGTTTGAACATATAGTGCTCGGAAACGGTGATATGTCAGACAACAATATCCATGCACTATGTATTGATGGCAACCAGTTGTGGATAGGCACATACACTGGTGGAGTGTATGTGATGAATATAGCCACACGCAAGTGCCGACGATACACTGCATCCACCAATCCTAATTCTCTCTATGGTAATAGTTGCTATGCAATCTATAGAGACAGCAAGGCGAATATATGGGTTGCCACCACTACAGGAATCAACCTTTACCGACGTGACACCGACGATTTCCTAAGGATGAAATCCATTGAATCCACTATTATGGATATCAAAGAAGATGAACATGGCAATCTGTGGTTTGCCTCACAGAGTCATGGTATTCTGAAATACAATACTACTACACGCAAATGGAAAACATACAAGAGTGAAAACACTCACTCGGTGACAAACAGTATGTTGGTGGCTGAGAATGGTAAGGTTTTGGCAGCCACCGACGATGGACTATTGCTTTATGACTCCAAGGTAGATGCCTTTTCCAATGTTGAGATGTTGCGCGATACTGCCGTATATGCTATAGTGGAGGATAATGGTAATATGTGGATTACTACTAATGAGGGACTATATAAGGTGGCAGATGGAAAACCTATGATGCACTTCGACACCAATGATGGTCTGCTTAGTGACATATTTATGCCAAATGCTGCCTTGAAGGCTTCAGACGGCAGAATATACCTTGGTACGGTGAATGGATTCAACACATTCTATCCTTATCAGATCAAAACCAACTCACGGATACCGAAGGTTATGATAACATCGGTGAGGGTAATGAATGAGAAGAGGAACGTGGCCGATCGTATAGAACTATCCTATCACGACAAGATGATTAGTATCTCTTTTGCTGCGCTCAGCTATTGCATGCCACAGAAAAATCTCTATTCATATATACTCAAAGGATTTGACCGTCAATGGGTTATGGCTGGCAATAACTCTACAGCCACATATACCAATCTGGCTCCCGGAACATATAAATTCATGGTGAGAGGTTCCAACAACGATGGAGTGTGGAGTAACGAGGAGGCTGTGCTCGAGATAGTGGTCAATCCACCCTTCTATTGGAGCATGACAGCTAAGGTGTTGTATTTGATTATTATAGTATTGATAATAATCTATGCATACAGATATACTATCACAAGGGAGCGCAAGAAGCATGAGAGGCAGATGGCGAAACTCAATGAGGAGAAACAAATTGAGGTGAGAAACACTAAGATTCAGTTCTTCACAACTATTGCCCACGAGATACGCACTCCGCTGTCGCTGATTATCGGTCCTTTGGAGAAATTGGTGAAGACCACTGCCCAATTATCAGACTCTGAAAGAAAGAACCTGAGGATTATAGACCGCAATGCCCATCGCCTGCTCGACCTTGTTAACCAACTGCTTGATTTCAGTAAGGTGGAAAACAGAAGTATGGTGGTGAGGTTTAAGGTGCAGAATATATGCAATATGCTACAGGCTGTGACTGAGCGATTTGAACCTACATTCGCCCAAAATGGCATAAATTTTAAGATAGAGATGCCCGATAGCCATTTTACTGCCGTAATCGACAATGAGGCAATCACCAAGGTGGTGAGCAATCTGCTTACCAATGCACGTAAATACACTAACGACTTTGTGCGCCTGTCATGCCATGTCATGCCCGACGACAATAGTTTTGCCATCGAGGTGGAGGACAATGGAGTGGGAATAGATCCAAATGACCACGAGAGAATATTCAATGCATTCTACCAGTCGGCCGACAACAAACCAGGTACTGGTATCGGATTGTCGATAGTGAAGAACATAGTGGATCAACACCATGGCAAGGTGAGTGTGAAATCAGAACCGGGACATGGTGCAATATTTACTGTAGTATTGCCTGTGAGACAGGATGTGGGTGCGGAAAGTGAATTGACAACCGACAAGGTGGAAGAATCCAATAATAACATGACGATATTATCTTCGGCTGAAAGCCAGTTGGTTGTGCCTGTTGATGATTCGGCTGTACTTGTTGTAGATGACAACAATGATATGTTGGAATATCTTGAGGAGAACATGTCCGAGAAATATCGTGTGATAGTGGCTCACGACGGACTGGAAGCTCTCGACAAGTTGGCATCCAACGATGTGTCGCTTATCATCTGCGACTGGATGATGCCGCGAATGGATGGAGCGGAGCTGTGCCGACGTGTGCGCAATGATGCCTCAACCAGCCATATCCCATTTGTGATGCTCACGGCAAAGACCGACACCGACTCCAAGGTGGAGGGAATGAATGTGGGAGCCGATGCATATATCGAAAAACCATTCTCGATGAGTTATCTTGAGGCCTGTTGCCTAAATATCATGCATGTGAGGAGATTGCTGCGCGAGAAATACTCTACAACACCATCTGAACCAATATCCGAGATTGCATCCACAAGTGTGGATAAGGATTTCCTTGAACGTATGCAGAGGATTATCGAAGAGAATTTCGCTAATCCCGACCTCAATGTCAACTTCCTTGCCGACAAGATGTGCATTAGTAGGTCGCGACTCTTTGCCAAGATAAAGACTCTTGCCGACGTGTCGCCCAACGACATGATACAGATAGTGAGACTCAAAAAGGCCGCCCAACTGCTTGCCGAGGGCAACATGAAGGTGAGCGAGGTATGCTATACCGTAGGATTCAGTAATCCATCGTATTTCTCTAAGTGCTTCTACAAGCAGTTTGGAGTAAGTCCTTCGGAGATAAGAAAATAAATTGCGTTTATTCATTGAATGTCGAAAAAAATATGTAACTTTGCAGCCAAAAATTCAATTTGGCTATAATGAAGAAGTTACTCGAACTCTTTAAAAAAGAGAAAAAGGCCAAGAAGGGCCTAATGGCAATAGAGTGGGTGGTGATGGGCTATACCATTATCACCACCCTCCTCATGCTGTTTACATATACAAAGGTACACAACCCCGGGGAGATGTTGTGGGGAAGGGTGCAGATAGTGATAATGACTGTGGCTTTGTGGGCTGTGTATCGCATGCTGCCGTGCCGGTTTACTCGCCTGTGTCGCATATTGGCGCAGATGGCACTGCTGTCATGGTGGTATCCCGACACATACGAGTTCAACCGCATGTTTCCCAATCTCGACCATCTGTTTGCCTCGTGGGAGCAGGGCGTGTTTGGTTGCCAACCTTCATTGCTATTCTCGCAATGGTGCTCATGGTCGGTGTTTAGCGAACTGATGAATCTCGGCTATTGGTCGTATTATCCCATGATTGCCGCCACGGCACTTTATTTCTTCTTCTGGAGATACGACCAGTTTGACAGGGCGGCATTCATCATCCTCACTTCTTTTTTCATATATTACCTTATATATATAGCAATACCGGTGGCGGGGCCTCAGTATTATTATGCGGCAGTGGGGGTGGATAAGATAGCTCAGGGAATATTTCCTAATGTGCACGATTGGTTTAACACCCATCAAGAGTGTCTTGCCAATCCAGGATGGCACGATGGGCTGTTTTATAGGCTTGTGAGCGACGCTCATAATGCGGGCGAGCGTCCCACGGCAGCATTCCCGAGCAGTCATGTGGGAGTGAGCACTATCCTCTTGTTGTTGATATGGACTGCCCGCAATCGCCGACTGCTCTATTGGCTTCTTCCCTTCTATGTGTTGTTATGCCTGTCCACGGTGTATATATATGCCCATTATGCCATCGATGTTCTTGGTGGATGGGTATCGGCAATAGTGCTGTTTTTCGGTTTGAAGTTCTATTACGACCATTTTATGCGAAAATAGCGAAAAAACACACTGTGTTCGCACACAAATGATTGATTTGTGTCAATATAACACGTATTTTTATTAAAAAGCGGTAGAAAAATATTGCGTATATGAGAAAATCGTCGTACCTTTGCAACGTCAAAAGACAACAAGGGTGTTAGTCAAAGACATTAAGAAGGTAAATAAGAATTTGATTTAGGATACATCATACTTAGGTTTTTAGTTATAAAGGTTATTAGGTAATAAGATTGATTTGTTTCGTTTGATAGGTTAGTTTTTTTTGGTAAAAGATTAGATTGTTTCGGATAACACAAAAGGAGGCCGTGAGGCTGTGAATTTGGTAAATTAATTTTTTGCAATAAGGCCTGGTGATTCGTCATCAGGCTTTATTGTATATGTTAAAATCAACAATAATTTGCTATAAAAACCTTTTTCCTTCGAAAAAATTTGGTGGTGTCGAAAATAATGCCTACCTTTGCAGCGGTTCATACAGGATAGACATAAAAGAATAATGAGGATTCTGACATTTTGCCGTGTCAGGATTCTTAATTTTTTTCTACCCCAGTGAAACCAGCTAACATTTATAAACAAATAAAAAACAATTGGAAAAATTATGGCTTACATGTCACAAGAGGGCTACGATAATTTGGTAGCCGAGTTGAAACGCTTGGAAAGCGTGGAGCGCCCTAAGGCATCAGCAGCCATTGCTGAGGCCCGAGACAAGGGTGACCTGAGTGAGAATTCTGAATACGATGCAGCCAAGGAAGCTCAGGCTCATCTCGAGGATAAGATCAACAAACTGAAGCTTGCAATCTCTGAGGCAAAGGTGGTTGACACTTCGAGACTGAGCAACGATACTGTGCAGATTCTGTCGAAGGTGGAGATGACTAATCTCACCACCAAGGCAAAGATGAGTTATACTATAGTGAGTGAGAACGAGGCTAATCTGCGTGAGGGCAAGATTTCGATCATGACCCCTATTGCACAGGGATTGCTTGGCAAGAAAGTGGGTGACGAGGTGGAAATAAAGATTCCACGCGGCACCATCACCTTGCGTATCGATAACATTACAATAGGGTAATAATTCCTCATCCCTAATTCCTCATTCCTAATAATAAAGAATATGGATATATTTTCAAAGATTGCAGCCGGTGAGATTCCGAGCTATAAGTGTGCCGAGAGTGACAAGTTTTATGCTTTCCTCGACATCAACCCAGTGGCGAAGGGCCACACGTTGGTGATACCTCGTCGTGAGGTGGATTATATCTTTGACATGGACGATGATGAATTGGCTGAATACCAGGTATTTGCCAAGCGAGTAGCAACTGCCTTAAAGAAGGCATTCCCATGCAAGAAGGTGGCACAAGTAGTACTCGGACTTGAAGTGCCCCATGCTCATATTCATCTTATTCCGATGAATTCGGAGGCTGATGTCGATTTCCGTCGCGAGAAACTAAAACTTACTAGTGAGGAAATGGCATCCATCGCCGAGGCGATCAGGAACAACTTCTGATTACCGTTTTCCACAGATTAACATAGATTAATTATTATGGTTGGATTATCACAGATTATGTTGCACACAATAATCTGTG
>SAMEA3663023__coassemble_862_pt1 | contig 28229 bp, 29 predicted proteins | sample SAMEA3663023__metabat2_low_PE_038 | metagenome-assembled genome bin SAMEA3663023 (sample SAMEA3663023) | pig gut metagenome | biome: pig gut; feature: pig-associated habitat; material: faeces | place: France | collected 2012
TTCAGAAGTGATTGAAAAATAAAAATATTAAATTATTATAGAAATGAGAAGTAGAACAGCAATTTGGTTTGAATGTAAGGTACGTTACGAGAAGACAATGGAAGACGGCATGCCCAAGAAGGTAGTTGAGATATACACCGTGGATGCACTCAGTTTCAGTGAGGCTGAGGAGCGCATCATGGAGGAGATGTCGTCATACGTGAGCGGAGAGATTGATATTGTCGATCTGAAGATTGCACAATACAAGGAGATATTCTTTGCCGACAGCGACTTGGCAGACAAGTGGTATAAGGCAAAGCTCGCATTTATCACCATCGACGAGAAGACCGACAAGGAAAAGAAGACATCGGTGTTCTACCTGGTGAATGCAGGCAACATCAACTCAGCAATCAAGAACATCGACGAGGTGATGGGCGGCACGATGATTGACTATCAGACACTCAACGTGAGCGAGACCAATATCATGGATGTCTTCGAATACAAAAAGAAAGAAAAAGACGACAAACCCGAATACGAGCAGCAGTAGAAGGGGGGCAAAGAAGATGGAGTATGACGTAAAAGGAAACCTGAAGGAGGTGACGGACAGTCTGCCCGAAGGAGTAAGATTAGTGGCTGTGAGCAAGTTTCATCCTGCCGAATATATCGATGCCGCCTATCAGGAGGGACAGCGCATATTCGGCGAGAGTCATGAGCAAGAACTGTCGCGCAAGGTGAACGAACTGCCAAGCGACATACGTTGGCATTTCATCGGACATCTCCAGACAAACAAGGTGAAGTATATCGCACCCTATATCTCGATGATCGACGCGGTGGACTCGCTCAAGCTACTCAAGGAGATACAGAAGCAGGCTGCCAAGAACGAAAGGGTGATAGACGTGCTGCTCGAACTGCACATCGCCGAGGAGAAAACCAAGTACGGCCTCACTCCCGACGCCTGCCGACAACTGCTTGACGAGGGCGAATGGCGCGAGATGCCGAACGTGAGAATATGCGGACTGATGATGATGGCATCAAATGTGGACGACGAGGAGCAGATAAGGCGCGAGTTTATGACAGCACGCCTACTCTTCGACGAGCTCAAGGAGAGATACTTTGCCGATGCCGACTACTTCTGCGAGCGTTCGTGGGGCATGAGCGACGACTATCCCATCGCTGTGGAATGTGGCAGTACGATGGTGAGGGTCGGTACGAAAATCTTCGGGCCTCGGGTGTATTGATTTTGGGAAGTTAAAGAAATTAAAGAAGTTAAAGACAATGGAAATAAAGAACGCCGAATTTACTCTCAGTGCTCCGACAGTGTCGATGTGTCCGGCTGACACCAAACCGGAATACGCCTTCATCGGCAGGTCGAACGTGGGCAAGTCGAGTCTTATCAATATGTTGTGCAACAACAAGAAATTGGCAAAGACCTCGGCAACACCGGGCAAGACATTGCTCATCAACCACTTCATCATCAACAGGGAGTGGTATCTCGTTGACCTTCCGGGATATGGCTATGCCAAGAGGTCGAAAACCGAGATAAAGAAGCTCGACCAGATGATACGTGGATATATCCTGCAGAGGGAGCAGTTGGTCAGCGTGTTCGTGCTTGTTGACATTCGCCTTGAGCCCCAGAAGATTGACCTCGACTTCATCAACTGGTTGGGCGATAGCAGTATTCCCTTCACGATAGTATTCACCAAGGCCGACAAACTAAATGCCAGTAAGATAAGGGCCAGTGTGGCTCTCTACGAAAAGGCATTGAGCGAGACATGGGAGGAAATGCCCATGATGTTCATCACGTCGAGCGAGAAGAAGACAGGCAGGGACGACATCCTCGGATATATCGAGGAGATTAACAAGGATTTGGCGGATCTCGGATAAAAAATTACGACCGGATAATCATGGCTGAAATACCATTTCTTGACGTACAGAACCTGACGAAGCGTTTCGGTGCCCTCGTACTGTTTGAAAACATCAGTTTCGCCGTGGCACAAGGGCAGAGAGTGGGACTGATAGCCAAGAACGGAACAGGCAAATCGACGCTCTTGTCGCTACTTGCAGGCATCGACTCGCCCGATTCGGGCAGTATAATATTCCGCAAGGACATAAAGGTGGGCATACTCGAACAGTCGCCTGTGTTCGACCCCGACGAGACAGTGCTTGAGGCGTGCTTCAACCACGAGGGCGAGGACGAGAAGGTGCTCAAGGCAAAACAGGTGCTCACCCAACTGAAGATACGCGACCTCAACCAGCCCATGGGACAGTTGAGCGGCGGACAGCAGAAGCGTGTGGCATTGGCAAACGTGCTCATCACCGAGCCCGACCTGCTGATACTCGACGAGCCTACCAACCATCTCGACCTCGAGATGATAGAATGGCTTGAGGGCTATCTGTCGCGTGGCAACAAGACATTGCTCATGGTGACACACGACCGATTCTTCCTCGACCGTGTGTGCTCGGTGATATTAGAGCTCGACGACCGCACTATATATACCTATCGCGGCAATTATGCCTATTATCTTGAGAAACGCCAGGAACGCATCGACAACAAGAGGGCGGAGATAGAAAGAGCCAACAACCTGTATCGCACCGAACTGGAGTGGATGAGACGTCAGCCACAGGCAAGAGGACACAAGGCGAAATACCGCGAGGACGCCTTCTATGAACTTGAGAAGGTGGCAAAGCAGAGGATGGAGGAGAGGCAGTTGCGACTCAAGTCGGCAAATGTGTATATAGGGTCGAAGATCTTCGAATGTCAGTATATCTCCAAGGCCTTTGGCGATCATGTCATCATGAAGGACTTCTACTACAACTTCTCAAGATATGAGAAGATGGGAATAGTGGGAAACAACGGTACGGGCAAATCGACATTCATCAAAATGCTGCTCGGCAAGGTGGCTCCCGATGCGGGCAGGATAGACGTGGGCGAGACGGTGAGATTCGGGTATTTCTCACAAGAGGGACTACAGTTTGACGACCAGCAGAAGGTGATTGACGTGATTACCGACATTGCCGAATATATCAATCTCGGAAGAGGGCGTCAGCTGTCGGCATCCCAGCTCTTGCAGTATTTCCTCTTCACCCCCGAACAGCAACACAACTATGTGTATAAGTTGAGTGGTGGCGAGAGGCGCAAACTGTATCTGTGTACCGTGCTCATGCGCAATCCCAACTTCCTCGTTCTCGACGAGCCTACCAACGACCTCGACATCGTGACGCTACAGATACTTGAGGAGTATCTCGCCGACTTCCCCGGATGCGTGATTGTGGTGAGCCACGACAGATATTTTATGGACAAGGTGGTTGACCATCTGCTCGTGTTCAAGGGTAATGGCGACATACAGGATTTCCCAGGCAATTACACCCAATATCGCCAGTGGTTGGCAATGAAGACCAAGAGCGAGGCCGAACAACAGCAGAAGAAGCAGGCGGCTCAGGGCAACAAGTCGGGCCGACGCGACGGCAACGAAGACAAGCCGCGCAAACTGACATACAAGGAACGGCTGGAGATGGAACGCCTGGAAAAGGAAATAGGACAATTGGAAGAGGAACAGAAACGCATAGAGGAAGCCTTGTGCAGCGGTACTCTCGATGTGGAATCACTGACAGAGAAGTCGAAAAGGCTTGCTGCCATCAAGGACGAACTCGACGAGAAATCCATGAGATGGCTGGAACTTTCGGAGATTTAATTAGGAATTGCTGCGCAAACCGAACGCAGAGCCAAGCTTGCTTGAGCTATGCTGAGGTGCAGGCAGCAATCGACGAAGTCAATTAGGAATTAGGAATTATATGACAAGATATCCTTCGGCGCTGCTTGACAAGGCAGTGGGCGAGATGGCAAAACTGCCGGGCATAGGACGCAAGACGGCATTAAGGCTTGTGCTCCACCTGCTGAGACAGGACGAGACACTGACCGACACTCTTGCCCAATCACTGATAGAGGCGCGACATGAAATCAAGCGCTGCCGCTGCTGTCATAACATCAGCGACGACGAATTGTGCCCTATATGCAGCAACCCGCAGCGCGACAAGTCGATGATTTGCGTCGTTGAGAACGTGCAGGACGTGATGGCGGTAGAGGCCACACAACAGTTCAATGGACTGTATCACGTGCTCGGGGGAGTTATCTCGCCCATGGACGGAATAGGACCCAACGACCTTGAAATCGACTCGCTCGTGGAAAGAGTGGGAGAGGGAGGCGTATCGGAGGTGATACTTGCCCTTGCCTCCACCATGGAGGGCGACACCACCAATTTCTATATTACGAGACGCCTTGCCCCAACGGGAGTGAAGGTGAGTATGATAGCAAGAGGAATATCCGTGGGCGACGAACTGGAATACACCGACGAACTAACACTCGGCAGGAGTATTGTCAACCGCACACCAGTAAACTGAAAATTATATAAAAATGAAAAAGACAGTCAACATATTACGCACGCTGTTCATTGCCTCTGTGGGCATTGCGGTAGTAGTGGCAGCATTGTACGAACTCGACATATTGCCGTCGGGAGTATTGGCAGACAGACCGCAGGACGAGTTTCTGTGCACCATTGCCATGGAACTTGTCACAATAGTGTTTATTCCCATAGCCTTGCGCCTGTTCAAGACCAAGGATGTGGACAGACGATTGGACGAGGGTGACATAAAGACATTCAAGACATGGAGCATAGTGAGGATTCTCATGATAACAGTGCCGCTTTTGATGAACACCTTATTATATTATATCTTCATGAGCACCACCTTCGGCTATATGGCTCTTATTTTGCTCATCTGTCTGCCCTTTATATATCCCGCAACAAGAAAATGAAGCTAACGGTAGTAATCGTCAATTACAACGTGAAATATTACGTCGGGCAATGTATCGACAGTGTGCGTAGAGCACTGCAAGGCATTGACTCGGAGATTATTGTCGTGGATAATCACTCGCGCGACGGTTCGGTGGAATATTTGTCCCGTCTGGAGGGTGTAAGGCTGATTGAGAGCGGACATAATCTCGGATTCTCCAAAGCCAACAATATCGCCATACGTCAATCCGAGGCAGAGTATGTATTGTTGCTTAATCCCGACACCATCGTGGCGGAAGACTCTGTCAAAAAGATGCTCTACTTTGCCGACACCCATCCCAAGGCAGGCGGTATTGGGGTGAGGATGTATAACGACTGGGGAACCAAGGCAAGGGAGTCGCGACGCGGGCTGCCATCGCCCATGACATCCTTCTATAAAATGGTGGGACTCTGCAGGCGAATGCCCCTTCATCCACGTTACGGCAAGTATTATATGGGATGGTTGCCCTGGGATGCGGCATCACGCATTGAGGTAGTGAGCGGAGCCTGTTTCCTCATACGACGCAAGGCTCTCGACGAAGTGGGAGTCTTGGATGAGGACTACTTTATGTATGGCGAGGATATCGACCTGTCCTATCGTCTGCTCAAGGGCGGATGGGAGAATTGGTTTGTGCCAGCCGACATTATTCATTATAAAGGCGAGAGCACCCACAAGACATCGTTCGAGTATGTGCATGTGTTCTATAATGCCATGCTCATATTCATGCGCAAGCATTACAGTCATTTGTCAAGGCTCGTTATTTGGCCCCTTCAGGTGGCGGTGTATTTTATCGCTATGCTCACGCTTGTGAGTGCCATGTGGAGCATGATGAAGAAGTCGTTGGGATTTGCCCGCAGATACGACAAGGAGTTCCCCATGTTGATTTTGGAGGGAAGCGACAAGATGAAGCAAAGATGCCGTGCCATAGCGATGCGCAAGGGACTGAATCTTATCGACGACATCCGACAGGCTGGGCAACAAGTTGTAATAAGGGTGTTCGACCCCTCGGAGACCCCTTACGCCGACATCATCAGTATGATGCAACAAACAGCCAACGAGAGAGTACGACTCGGACTATATCATAGCGACTCGGATATTATCATCACACAAATGGAAATATATGAATGAAATAAGACTAAGAGCCCTCGAGCCTGAAGACCTCGACGTGCTGTATGACATCGAGAATGATCTCGACTTATGGAGTGTGGGATACACCACAGTGCCTTATTCGCGCTATCTGCTCCACGACTACATCGCCAACTCACAATGCGACATTTATGCCGACAGACAGGTGAGGTTGGTGGTTGAGATGGAGGATGGAAGCGACGTGGTGGGTATCGTTGACATCACCGACTTTGAACCCAGACACAACCGTGCCGAACTTGGGTTGGTGGTGAGAAAGAAATACCGTAATATGGGATTTGGAGGCAGTGTAGTGAGAAAAATGATAGATTATTCGCGCGAAGTGATACATCTTCACCAACTATATGTAGTGATAGATTCCAACAACACCTCATGCATAGATTTGTTCAAAAACTATGGTTTTAAGGAGTCACACTGTCTCGAAGACTGGCTCTACGACGGTGAGAAATACAGAAAAGCAGTGTTTTTAACACTTTTTTTATAAATTCTGCGCAAAAGGTTTGGTGTTTTGCAAAAAACTCCGTACCTTTGCACCCGCTTAAATGAAGCAACGACTTTTGGTGCGTTAGTTCAGTTGGTTAGAATACATGCCTGTCACGCATGGGGTCACGGGTTCGAGTCCCGTACGCACCGCCAGTCGAACATGAATAAATTTACATAAACTGGTGCGTTAGTTCAGTTGGTTAGAATACATGCCTGTCACGCATGGGGTCACGGGTTCGAGTCCCGTACGCACCGCAGATATCGAGAACATGACATAATCATGTTCTTTTTTATTTATATATAATGCGAAACAAATGAAAATCGGTATTGAGGCACAACGGATATTCCGCAGCAATAAGCATGGTATGGACTATGTCGTACTGCAGGAGATTCTCCATCTCCAGCAGACTGATTTGCGTAACGAATACTTCATATTTGTCAAACCAGGTCCCGACCATTGCGTCAAGGACACATTCAATTTCCACGTCATCGAGGTGAATTGTCCGTCTTATCCACTATGGGAGCAATGGGCACTGCCACGCGCAGCAAAGGATGCAGGAGTGGATATACTGCATTGCACGAGCAACACTGCCCCTATCTTCACCTCTATTCCGCTTGTGCTCACCCTGCACGATATCATCTTCCTCGAACCTCGCGACAAGAGCAACAAGTCGCTCTACCAGAATATGGGATGGCTCTATCGTCGTCTTGTCGTACCGAGAATCCTCGGCAAGTGCAGGCGCATCATCACTGTGTCCAACTATGAATACGAGAACATCGTCAGCAAGTTGAATATCCCGCGCCAGCGAATGAGAATGATATACAACGGATACAATGAATGGTTTAAGCCTATCGACGACAAGGAATGTGCCTATGGCAAGTATATACGCAAGAGCGGGTATTTCTTCTTCCTCGGCAACACCGACCCCAAGAAGAACTCGGAGCGCACCATAGTGGCCTATGCCAAGTATCTTAAATTGTCGTCGGTGAAGCGCGAACTGCTTATTGCCGACCTGAGTCAGGAGATTATCGACGACATCCTCAAGCGCAATGACATCGAATATGCACGCGATTATATCGTGGCGGCAGGATATGTGGACAACAAGGACCTCGTGTCGATATATAATGCTGCATTCGCATTCCTCTACACGTCGCTGCGTGAGAGTTTCGGAATACCATTGCTTGAGTCTATGGCATGCGGCACTCCGGTGATCACGAGCAATACATCGTCGATGCCCGAAGTGGCGGGAGTGGATGCTGCCCTTATTGACCCCACCGACAGCAACACTATCACCGACATGATGCTGAGACTGGAGAATGACGTGGACTATTATTCACGGATAAAGGACTACGGGCTCAATCGTGTGAATATGTTCTCGTGGAATCACACTGCCGAGTCGCTTCTCGCTCTCTATGATGAGGTGTATAACGAAAAATGATGATGCCTTATGGACAGAAACGCAATAAGAGAGATGATGAAAGCCAATAGCGGAATCAAACGACTTGTTGACTATCTGATTATGAATCAGCGGCTCACGCGCCCGCGCTGGTATGTGCGACTCTTTGCGCCACTTTATCAGCACAGGGCATTAAGTGCCAAAATATACGGGTCGGTGCGCATGGACACACCGCCCTATCGACGTTTCTCCATCGGCAAGCGCAGTGTGGTGGAATCATTTTCGTGCATCAACAATGCCGTGGGCGATGTGGTGATAGGCGACTTTACACGCATCGGACTCCACTGTACGGTGATAGGCCCTGTTACTATAGGCAGTCATGTCAACCTCGCGCAGGGAATAACCGTGTCGGCACTTAATCATAACTTTGACGACACGCACTTGCGCATCGACCAACAGGGGGTGAGCACCCGGGAGATAAGGATTGATGACGATGTGTGGATAGGAGCCAATGCCGTGATTACGGCGGGAGTGCATATAGGTAGCCATTCGGTGGTGGCTGCCGGTGCGGTTGTGACCAAGGATGTGCCCGAATATAGTGTAGTGGCTGGTGTGCCGGCAAAGGTGATTAAAACAATTCGTCGAAGAGACTAAAACAATTCGTCGAAGAGACTGAGCGACAGGTCGGGAGATTGATTGTGAGTGTCCTCCTCTTCCTCCTCATCCTCGTGTTGCTCTTGAAAATTGAGGGCGAGCTGTTGTGCACGTCCCGAACAGGGATTCAGTTTGTATTGTCCCCACGCTTCATTGCAGAATAATGACTGCGACATCCTGGAGTTTCTAAACAGAAACTGCTGCACATACTTATGGATTTCATCAAAATCGGGTGTAGAGAAGAGTGTGCAGTTGAGATTGTACAACTGCATGCTAATCTTCTTCACGCTCATTCCGCGTTCGCCAGCCCGTGCAAGTATGGTGATAATCTGTTCGTCGTATGATGCCATTATTCTATCGTTGCTTAATAAACACAAAGGAAGGCTGGCAACGAATGCCATCCTTCCTTTGTATTTGCTTAACTGTGCCAGCCTTAAATGAGGGCAACTTTGCCTTCAGCTGTAGTGATCTTTCCTTCCTTAAAGAGCCAACCCATACCGAGCAGAGTCTCTTCCTCAGAAATCTTAGCAGCCTTGGCAATCTCCTTGACGGTGAGAGCCTTCTCTGCTGTTGCAAGTGCCTGATAAACATCACCTGCCTTGAAACCAACATTCTCAGCGTTGTATTCTACGGCTACTGCCTTTGTTGCGCAAGCCTTCTTGCAAGTTGTCTTCTTAGCTGCTGTAGTCTTCTTTGCTGCAGTCTCTTTTGTTGTTGTTTTCTTTTCTGCCATAATTCTCTATATAATTAATATTCTCTCGTATTATTTAGAATAATTTTAATTATTCCGCTGCAAAATTAGATATAATTTTATTCTTACACAAGAAAATATGATATTTTTTTATTATATTATGTATTATTCTTGACGTAGGTCAACCTTAAGTTGCAGTTCTTCAAGCTGTTTGGGGTCAAGTTCGCCTGGAGCGTCGAGCATCACGTCACGTCCGCTGTTGTTCTTCGGGAACGCTATGCAGTCGCGAATACTGTCGAGTCCTGCCATGATGCTCACAAAGCGGTCGAGACCGAATGCCAAGCCTGCATGGGGAGGTGCTCCATACTTGAAGGCGTTGATGAGGAAGCCAAACTGTGCCATTGCCCTTTCGGGTGTGAAGCCAAGTATCTTGAACATCTTCTCCTGCAGTTTGCCGTCGTGGATACGCAGGCTACCGCCGCCCACCTCTATGCCGTTGCACACAAAGTCGTATGCCATGGCTCTCACCTGTTCGGGATGCTCGTCGAGCAGGGGTATGTCAGCAGGGTTGGGCAGTGTGAACGGGTGGTGGGTTGCCATCAGGCGTTCTTCCTCGTCGCTCCATTCGAAGAGGGGGAAATCCACTATCCAGAGGCACTCAAACTTATCCTTGTCCCTCAGTCCGAGACGGTCGCCCATCTCAAGTCGCAGTGTGCACAGCTGTGTGCGTGTCTTGTTGGCCTTGTCGCCACTGAGTATCAGTACGAGGTCGCCGTCCTTGGCTCCCATCTTCTCCTTCACCTTCAGCAGCACGTCTTCGCCATAGAACTTGTCAACGCTCGACTTGATAGTGCCGTCCTCGTTGTATTTGATATATACGAGTCCCTTTGCGCCCACCTGCGGACGCTTCACAAAGTCGGTGAGTTGGTCGAGTTGCTTGCGGGTGTAGTTGGCGCAACCTGGTACGCAGATACCTCCGATATACTCTGCCTGGTCGAAGACAGTGAATGTGCCGGTCTTCATCACGTCCATCAGTTCGACAAACTCCATACCGAAGCGAAGGTCAGGCTTGTCGCTACCGAATCGGCGCATAGCCTCATGCCAGGTCATCTGCTGCAGTTTGGCAGGCAGTTCCACTCCGCGCACCTCCTTGAAGAGATGGCGTGCCATATCCTCAAACAGGCTGATGACATCCTCCTGATCCACAAAGCTCATCTCGCAGTCGATCTGTGTGAACTCAGGTTGGCGGTCGGCTCTGAGGTCCTCGTCGCGGAAGCACTTGGCAATCTGGAAATAGCGGTCGAATCCGCTCACCATGAGCAGCTGCTTCAATGTCTGCGGACTCTGCGGCAGTGCATAGAACTGTCCGGGATTCATGCGCGAAGGCACTACGAAGTCGCGTGCGCCCTCGGGGGTTGAACCAATCAATATCGGTGTCTCCACCTCGATGAAGTCCTTTGAATCGAGGAAATTGCGTATGAGGATAGTCATACGGTGACGCAGTTCGAGATTCTTGCGCACGGCATTGCGGCGCAGGTCGAGATAGCGGTATTTCATGCGAATGTCGTCGCCGCCGTCGGTATTGTCCTCGATGGTGAACGGGGGAGTGATACTCTCGCTCAGCACATTCAGACTTGAGGCGATGATTTCAATATCGCCGGTGGGCAGGTTCTTGTTCTTGCTTTCACGCTCGTTCACTGTTCCTTCCACCTGTATGCAGAACTCACGTCCCAGTTTGTTGGCACGGTCGCAAAGTTCTTTGTCTATAGCCTCGTTGAACACCAACTGTGTGATGCCATATCTGTCGCGCAGATCGACGAATGTCATTCCGCCCATCTTTCTTGTGCGCTGCACCCATCCGGCAAGTGTCACCACCTGTCCGGCATTAGAGAGTCGAAGCTCTCCACAAGTATTACTTCTATACATTTTTCAATCTTTCAATCTTTCAATCTTTCAATCTTTCAATCTTCAATTTTCAATTTTCAATCTTCAATTTTCAATTTTCAATCTTCAATCTTCAATTTTCAATTTTCAATTTCTTTTTAACCACTCTGCCACGTTCTTCTCTATTCTTGCCGCAATGTCGCCAGCCTCGGCAGCCTTGTCGAAGGTCTCCCCGGTGATGTGCTCGTAGAGCTCGATATATCTTTCGCTCACGCTCTCGGCATATTCGTCGGTGATTTCGGGCATGGTCTGTCCTGGCTCGTTCATGAAGTTGTGCTCAATGAGCCACTGGCGCACAAACTCCTTTGAGAGCTGCTTCTGAGGCTCACCCTTTGCCAGTTTCTCCTCATATCCGTCGGCATAGAAGTAGCGGCTTGAGTCGGGAGTGTGAATCTCGTCGATGAGATACACCTTACCGTCGCGCTTGCCAAACTCATACTTGGTGTCAACGAGGATAAGTCCCCTCTTGGCAGCAATCTCCTGACCGCGGGCAAACAGTTTGCGGGTGTAATCCTCCATCTGCTCATAGTCCTCCTTGCCAACGATGCCCTGGGCGATGATTTCCTCCTTTGAGATATTCATGTCGTGACCCTCGTCGGCCTTGGTGGTGGGAGTGATGATAGGCTCGGGGAATCTCTCGTTCTCCTTCATTCCGTCGGGCAGGCGCACTCCGCATATCTCCCTGCATCCGTTCTTGTATTCACGCCAAGCCGATCCGGTGAGGATAGAGCGGATAATCATCTCCACGCGGAATCCCTCGCACTTGAGTCCCACTGTCACCATTGGGTCGGGAGTGGCAAGCTTCCAGTTGGGGCAGATGTCGTTTGTGGCGTCAAGAAACTTTGCCGCAATCTGGTTGAGCACCTGTCCCTTGAACGGAATTCCCTTGGGCAGAATAACGTCGAATGCAGATATTCTGTCGGTAGCAACCATAACCATCAGGTCGTCGTTGATGTTATACACGTCGCGCACCTTTCCGTGGTACACGCTCTTCTGTCCCTCAAAATTGAAGTCAGTTCTTGTTAATGCTTTCATTGTCTTGTATTTTTTGTTTTTCGTTCTTTTCGTATGCGTTCACTATTCGTGTCACAAGCTTGTGGCGCACGATGTCCTTCTGTCCTAATTCCACCACACTGATACCCTCTATGTCGCGCAGTATTTCAAGCGCCTCCTTCAGTCCGCTCTTGGTGTGGCTGGGCAGGTCAATCTGTGTCATGTCGCCTGTGATGATCATCTTCGAGTTCCATCCCATTCTTGTCAGAAACATCCTTAGCTGTGCGCAGGTGGTGTTCTGGGCCTCGTCGAGGATTACGATGGCATCGCTGAGTGTGCGTCCTCGCATAAAAGCCAATGGGGCTATCTGTATCACATGCTTATCCATCATGTCCTGCAGTTTTGCTGCCGGGAGCATATCCTCAAGAGCGTCGTATAGCGGTTGGAGATAAGGGTCGATCTTGTCTTTCATGTCGCCTGGCAAGAATCCCAGTTTCTCTCCGGCTTCTACGGCAGGGCGACTGAGAATAATCTTCTTGATGGTCTTTTCCTTCAGGGCTTTCACTGCTAGGGCTATGCTCAGGTAGGTCTTACCCGTTCCTGCAGGGCCCACGGCAAACACCATGTCGCTGCGGTTGAAGGCGTCCACCAGTTGCTGTTGCTTCTCGCTGCGTGGCTTCACTGGTTTGCCTGCCATGGTATATACTACCACGCCCTCGGGCATCTCGTTGCTTGTTTTGCCGCCCTTGACGATTTCGAGTATGTCCTCTTCACCTATATGGTTAAACTTGAGCACATGTCGTCTTATGGTTTCGATGTTTTCCTCGAAAGCGCACATCTGCTCTTCGTCGCCCAACACTCGTATGACATTGTCGCGTGCCACAATTCTGAGTTTCGGGAACAATGCCCTTATCATCTGCAGATGAGTGTTGCCTGCCCCATAGAGAATCACGGGGTCAATATCTTCGAGTACTATATGTTTCTCAATCAATGTTTCTACCTTTTTATATTGTTATATTCTGAAATTTGCTGCAAAATTACATCAAATCAATCACACTACAAAATTTTTCCGCTTATTTTTGTTGTTTTATCCAGAAAAAGAAGTACCTTTGCACAAAAATACGAAGAAAATGAAGATTACCAAGAAGAGATACCTGCAAGGATTTGCCGCCACGGTGGCTTTTCTTGCGCTTGTGAGAGTAGTTTTTCCAGGTGTGGCTCGATCGCAGTCGCCAGGTGATGTGTCCGTTGCCGACACTACGTTGTGTGCCAAGGCAGATTTGTCGGCCTCGCCTCATGTGTCCGATGGTAGAGGAGCTGCCAAATGGTATAATGCCGACGGCAGCCTCGTCAAGAACAGGATATACAGTGTACCGGCATTCAAGACCACCTTCCCCGACAGCAACAGTGTGCAGATGGTGGCAGCCAAGAAATACGGTGTCTCGCTCGTTAAAAACCGCAAGGAGGCGGAGCAGCGCAAGAAGGAACTCGTCTTTGTAGGGGCCAATCCGTATTTTCATATCGACAAGCTCAACAACAGTATTCCCTATCTCGTTCCGCGAGCCTCGGTGTTGCTTCAAGACATCGGCAAGGCATTTTTCGACTCGCTTACCATCAAGGGCATCCCCCTTCACAAGATTATTGTCACGAGTGTGCTTCGCACCCAGGATGATGTGCAGAAGTTGCGCAATCGCAATATGAATGCCACCGAGAACAGTTGCCACCTCTATGGCACCACCTTCGACCTTTGCTACAACCGCTATATAACAGTGGAGGACCCCGAAGGCCCCGCCCGTCGTGCCGTGCGCAACGACACGTTAAAGTGGGTGCTCTCCGAAGTCCTCCGCGACTTTCGTCAGCAAAAACGCTGTTATATTAAATATGAGGTGAAGCAAGGTTGCTTTCACATGACAGTCAACTGACGCCTTTTTTTAGTCCTCGTCAGCTATCTCCAGCCCATCGGCATCCTCGTCCAGTCCTTCGCTGAGATTGAAGGTGGTGCGGTAGGTGTTCTCATCGAGGTCCTCGTCGTTGAAGTCGCTAGGCTCATCCATCTCCAAGTCGTCCTCGTCGATGTCGTTGTATGTGTCCTCTGGGATTTCGTCTTCGTCGTGGGGCTGCAACTTCATGCGCAATTTCTCCTGCTGCGGTTTCACCTTTACGAAGATGGCCTCCGTCCATGTGCCCTTAGGCACTTCGAGCACCTCGAATCCGTCGTTCACCTTCTTGTCGTACATGCCACCTGGCTTGTGCAGGCGGTTGCTGGGCAATGTGGTGGTCGAGATGTCAAATCCGCTCTCGATGATGTCTCTCACACTCTGCGACAGAGAGTCCCAACCGCCTCCGAAGTTGCGTCCGAGCACCTCGCACAACTTGGCAGCCGAGATATGGGTGATGTTCTCGTAGCTCAGGTCCGACACTCTCGCGATAGGGCGTTTCTTGATAGCCCACACGATTTTGTTCTTCTCGTCAAACGTGATGATGGTGATCTTGTATCCCATCTTCTCGTATTTGCCCTTGAGCAAGGCAGCGTCGTCCTTCAGTTCTTCAAGCAGGAATGCCGTTTTGATTATTTCCACGTATTTCCTGATGTTCTCCTTGGCTTCAACATCCTTCTCAATACCGTCCAACATTCTGAAAATGTCATTCTCCTGGATATCCCATACATTACTCTTTGTGAGAGTTTTCAAGCTTAAAGCTTTTTTGTTGCCTTCTTGTTTCATTTATTCCTTTTTTTTTCTCGTTTCTCTTTAATTGTGGGTGCAAATGTAAGTACTTTATTTTATTTAACCAAGATTTTATGCGTTTTTTTTGGTTGTTAGCCTCAAATTTATTACTTTTGCACTGTAAAAAAGTAAAAATACGACCTTATGGCACAACCATTGGCAGAAAGATTGAGACCTCGGACGCTTGACGACTATATTGGTCAGAAGCATCTTGTAGGTGAGGGTGCGGTGCTTCGCAAGATGATCGAGGCAGGGCGCATCACCTCTTTTATATTATGGGGCCCGCCGGGTGTCGGCAAGACCACCTTGGCGCAGATAATAGCCAACAAGCTCGAGACGCCATTTTTCACACTCAGTGCAGTGACGAGCGGAGTGAAGGATGTGCGCGACGTGATTGAGAAGGCCCAGAAGGGGCGTTTCTTCAACGAGGCGTCACCCATTCTCTTCATCGACGAGATACATCGTTTCAGCAAGTCGCAACAGGACTCGCTTCTCGGAGCCGTAGAGAGGGGCATTGTCACTCTCATCGGAGCCACCACCGAGAATCCCTCCTTCGAGGTCATTCGTCCGTTGCTGTCGCGATGCCAGCTATATGTGCTCAAGTCGCTCGACAAGGACGATCTCCTGCAGTTGCTCGACCGTGCCATTCACACCGATGTGATGTTGCGTGAGCGACATATCGAACTCAAGGAGACCGCCGCCATGATACGCTATAGCGGCGGCGACGCGCGCAAGTTGCTCAACATCCTCGAACTTGTGGTTGAGGCTGCGCCCCAGGGGGATGTGGTTATAACAGACGAAATGGTGGTCAATCGCTTGCAGCAGAATCCCCTTGCCTACGACAAGGATGGCGAGATGCACTACGACATCATCTCGGCATTTATCAAGAGTATCAGGGGCAGCGACCCCGATGCCGCCCTCTATTGGCTTGCACGCATGATTGAGGGAGGCGAGGACCCTAAGTTCATAGCCCGTCGCCTTGTGATTAGTGCCTCCGAGGACATCGGACTTGCCAATCCCAATGCCCTCCTGCTTGCCAATGCCGCATTCGATGCCGTCAACAAGATAGGGTGGCCCGAGGGCAGGATTCCGCTTGCCGAGGCAACGGTTTATCTGGCTACAAGCGAGAAGAGCAACAGTGCCTATCTCGCCATCGACAAGGCACTCGACCTCGTGCGTCGCACCGGCAATCAACCCGTGCCTCTCCATCTGCGCAATGCCCCCACCAAGCTCATGGCCGACCTTGGCTATCACGATGGCTATCTCTATCCCCACGATTATCCCGGCCACTATGTTGCCCAGCAGTATATGCCGGATGCATTAAATGGACATCAGATATGGCAACCACAGCCGCACTCCGCTGCCGAGGCGAAGATCTTTGATAGAATTGAAAAATTGAAAAATTGAAAAATTAAAATATTAAAGTATTAAAGAATGAAGATTGTTGTATTAGATGGCTATGGAGTTAATCCTGGCGATCTGTCATGGGAAACTCTTGAGGCTCTCGGTGATGTGGAGGTATATCCACGCACCGCCCCGGAAGACGTTATCGACCGCTGTTTTAATGCGGAGATAATACTGACAAACAAAGTAGTGATTAACAAGCAAATCCTCGTGTCATTGCCACGCCTTAAGTACATCGGTGTCCTTGCCACAGGCTATAACGTCGTTGATGTTGACACGGCATCCGATCTCGACATCATCGTCACCAACATTCCGGCATATAGCACCGACAGTGTGGTGCAGATGACATTTGCCCACATCCTTACGATGACCAACAGGGTGGAGCACTACACTCAACAGAACCGTAACAGCAGGTGGAGCAATAATCCCGACTTCGTTTATTGGGACACACCGCTTATCGAACTTGCCGGTAAGACGATGGGTATTGTCGGTCTTGGCAACATAGGCATGAAGGTAGCCCAGCTCGCGCGTTGTTTCGGTATGGAGGTATATGCCTTCACGAGCAAGGCGTCGTCCTTATTGCCCGAAGGCATACAGAAGACGACATTCGAGGGCCTGCTCTCTGTGAGCGACATCCTCTCTCTCCATTGTCCGCTCAACCGTTCTACTCGCGAGATGATCAATGCCTCATCCCTTGCCAAGATGAAAGAGGGCGCATTGCTCATCAACACCGGTCGTGGACCTTTGGTCAATGAGGCGGATGTGGCTGAGGCTCTGCGTAGCGGACATCTTGGCGGCTATGGTGCGGATGTGATGTGTCAAGAGCCCCCGGCTGAAGACAACCCGCTGTTCTCTGCCCCCAATGCCTATATCACCCCGCATATTGCTTGGGCTACATTCGAAGCTCGCAAGCGGCTTATTGCTATTGCCGTGGGCAACGTGAAGGCCTTCATCGACGGCAATCCTGTTAATGTCGTAAATTAGATTTCAGGGATTTTGCGGAATATGCAGCGCAGATAGCGGTTATGCCTGTTCCTGTTGACCATCTTGTGACATCGTCAGGGATGTAGGTAGAGGCATACACCGCGCCCACCATTGCCACGTGCGATGCAAAGTATGTGATGAGTTTGCCGCTCTGTTTCAGTCCGTATCTGAAGTGCAGGCAAACGCTGTTGATAGTCAGTTCGGCGGCATAGGCCATCGTCAGTCCGACACCCGTTCCCGTGAGTCCGCCGTATGTATATCCTGCTATCACTCCTGCTATAGTCATCAGGTAAGATAGGCTTTCGAGAAATATGTATATCCTTGAGTCGCCTTTCGCCAACATGACATAGCTCACCGGCAGGCATGCCGACTTGCACATCATCGTCAGGGCAGTGGCTTGCGCCATAGGAATGGCAGCATTAAACTTTTCGCTGAACAGCACTGGAACGATAGTGGGCAGCAGCAGTATGAAGACACACATCATAGGTGATATCAGAGTGAGCGACACCTCGGTTTGGTAGTTCACCAATTGGTTGATTTTGGTGATGTCGTTATTCACTGCCGACAGTCTTGGGTAGTAGTCGGATTCTAACGACGTAAAAAACAATCCTGCATAGGTGATGGCCAGCAGGTAACCCGCGTTATATAGTCCCACAGTGTCGAGGTCGGCCTTTACATTCAGGTATGCCCTGATTATCAGTTCCGATGCACTGCCTATAGCCATTGCCGTTACGAATGCCAACCCGATTCTAACCATTGGTCGTCCTTCGGCAATGAGTCTTTTCCATCTGCCATACCACATTCGCCAGTTGCCAATCCGTGGCTTAACTGTCGCAAACGAGTAGAAGATTGTGGCAATCATGGTGACCATGGCTATGAGCCCGATGATAGGCACGATGGCAGCCTGGTTGAAGAAATAGAGTAGTGGAGCTGTGATCACCAATGCTCCGAATGCAGTTATCATCTGTATCACCGCCAATGCCTTTAGTCTGTGCAGTCCCTTCAGTATGGCTGTCTCTCCGGCAGTGATTGCCATCAGGGCCAATGAGGGAGAGAGAAGCAGATAGTGCAGCGAGTGGTCTCCCCACGTGAAGGTCAGTTTGTCAATCCACTTGCTCGACAGGGCGCATACCGCCATTCCTGTCAATGCAGCCAACAGCGACCATGCCCTTATGATGGCGGCATATCTATCTATTCCAGCCTGGTCGCCTCTTTCCTTGCACGCGGCAATTTCCCTGACACCGCTATACGCAAGTCCCATACTTGTAGCTTGTGATAAGAATATGACCGTAGAATTGAGCAGCGACATCATCCCCATACCCATAGTGCCGAGCAAGAGGGCGGTAATCTTGTTGCGTATGACTCCAGTCATCACGCTTATTCCCTGGATACTGCCAAATATTCCGGTGTATTTTACAATTTGGGTATATATGTTATTATTATTGCTGTCCATACAATAAATAACGCATTCTCACGTTTTTTATTATATAATATTATGTGAATATGGAAAAAAAAGATACTCAATCACTTCCGATAGTAAGTTTTATCATTGTTTATCACAATGAGGATGTCGATGTGCTTTGCCGGTGTATCGACAGTGTCCTCGCCCTGTCCCTCAGCCGTTCCGAGAGGGAGTTGATAATTGTTGACGATGGTTCCGACTATAGTCCGATGAACGAACTCCTGCGTTTTGGCGACGACATCATCTATGTGCGCAAGCCCCATGGCGGCAAGAGCACGGCTCGCAATCTTGGCATCTCAGTGTCTGTTGGCAATTACATCCAGTTTGTCGATGCCGCCGACTCTCTTTTGCCTTCAGCCTATGAGCGTTGTCTTGATGTGGTGAGATATAATTCGCCCGACGCAGTGTTGTTTGACATCTGCCAATCGCTTCAGGCCAACGACGTCAACTTATCCGAGCCTCTGGGACCTGTGGGCGGTGCTGAGTATATGCGTCACACCAATCTCCGTACCCGGGCGTCTGGTTATGTCTTCAGCAGGGCGATACTTCATGACTTGCGCTTCACACCTTATATTATTAATGAGGATGAGGAGTTCACACCCCAACTCATCCTTCGTTGCGAACGCCTGTTCCATCTTGGGGTGAAGGCTTATTGTATTAGCGAACAAGGGACAAAACTCTCACCGTCGAATGACATTAAGTTCAACCTGCGCACGCTCGACGATGCCGAACAAGTCATCATGCGCCTTTTCCGTCTCAGCGAGCGTCTGCCCCATGCCGACCGCATAGCCCTTCGCCGTAAGGTTGACCAACTCACGATGGATTATCTTCTCAATACCATCTACACAACCCGTTCGCTCAAGAATTTGCGCGAGCGCATTTCTCGCCTTGAGCCCCTTGGCCTCTTCCCCTTGCCCGACCGTACCTACACCAAGCGCTACAGTTTATATCGCCGCATGCTCAACAGCGGCATAGGCCAGCGCTTGCTTATTGTCGCACCACAATTCGGAAGATTTGCTGTCTAAATCTTCCGAGGTTTTTATTTTCCGTATTTCTCAATCAAGACATCGGCCTGGGCATCACCGAGATCCTTTGCCTTGAGGAGATTGCCAACACCCTGCACCTTGTCGCCCTTGAGACATTGGGCAAGACCGAGGAAGAGATAACCGTCACTGGCGTCGGGGAAGAGACGTATGCACTCCGAGGCTGTCTCGATGGCTTGGTCGAGTAGGTGAACCCTTATCTGTAGCGATGCCTTCTCAGAGCGATAGAGCAGGATGTCGGGCGACTTGTCGATGGCCTTGTCGAGGTCGTTGAGAGCCTGCTGGAAGAGGCGCGCCTTCGCCTCTACCTGAGAGCGGATGTAATAGAACTCACTGTTGACCTGGGATATCATTAGATTCTCGTATTCATTGTAGTCGTTGACGGCAAGGCGATATTTGCCCGACTCGGCGAGAGCCTGTGCGCGGGCATAGATATACGGAGCTGCCTCCTTGAGATAGGGCTTGGAGAACGTAGCCACGGCACTGTCGAGAAGGGCGAGACAGGCGGTGGTGTCGTTGAGTTGCTCCTTGCAGCGGGCTGCGCCATAGAAACATTCGGCTGTGCGACCGCCCTTGCCGATGACATCCTGGAAGGCGGCATAGGAGTCGGCATATCTCTTGCACGCAAAGAGCAGTTGGGCCTTCAGCGTGAGATAGGGCAGTTGGGGGTCGAGGGCAACAGCCTGTTCGGCCTGTTCGAGGGCTTGCTCGTAGGACCATGCATGCGACGCACTGTCGTAGAAGTAGATGAGGTTCTGATACATCATCTTGGCATAGTTGTAGCGAGCCTCCGCCTTGTCGGTGGCATTGTCGATGGCGAGTTTCATGTATTTGTCGGCCTCGGGATAGTTGTCCTGTGCCGCCATAATCTGAGCCTTGTAGCTATAGCCGTCGGGAGCCTGTGGGAACTTGGCAATGAAGTCGTCAACCAAGCCTACAAAGCTCTGGGCATCGCCCAATGTGCTGGCGAGATAGAGAGTGAGAATGGCCTGGTCGAGTTCGTCGGGAAGGTCTTTCTTGATGGATGTGGCTTTGAGGGCGGGGTCGTTGAGACTCAGTCCCGTCATCTTCAGACCGGTGGCAAAGGCAGCGCCTACGGCATATTGCGTGGTGTTGTCGTCGGAGGATGACTGCTGCTGTATGCCCACGACCTCGCCATTGGCGTTGAGGTAGGGGCAGCCGACGGTGTTTTCGGGGGCAGTGGCTTCGAGGGTGTAATAGTCGTAGTCGTTCTGCACCTTCTGCACCGACTTCACCTTTGCGGAGGTGCAACTATATGCGTTCTTGGCATTGTAGGGCAGCAGCCACAGCGAGGTGTTCTCTACGGCGGCAGGGGCAGTGCGCAGTGTCTGGCACTTGGTGGCATCCACCCTGAACTTGGCGATGTCATACACGTCGTTGGCACCGATGATGCTTTTCACCTCATATTCCTTGCCCATGGCGTCGATGACGACTGCCTTGGCGGCACCGCGGAAGGGGGTGTAGCTGCTGACGGCAACTCCGTCGGCTGTGATGAAAAAGCCATTGCCACTGCCGATGAGACTACCGTCGGCATTGAATGTCTTTAGTGTGAACACGGCCTTTGAGGCCTTCTTTACCCATTTGTCCGGTTGAGCATTTACCATGCAGCACATGCAGGCTGCAAATAATATCGTAATAATTCTTTTCATATCTAATTTTTAACTTAAGTTTCGCATATGCTCAACTTTTTGGAAGTTAAGGAGTTAAGGAGTTATCGCTCCCGTTGGTCGCTGGGAGGAGTTTCCTTGAGCGGTAGCGAAAAAAGCCATTAGTATTGAGCATTGGATATAAGCGCAACAACATTTGGCTTAACTCCTTAACTCCTTAACTCCTTAACTACCAACTATTATCCTTACTTGCGAAAGTTGAGTTTTTAATATTTCATTTAATCCCCAGCAGCGCCTTAGCATTGCTGATCGCCGCCTCGGTGATGTCGCTGCCGCTGAGCATCTGGGCAATCTCGTTGACGCGCTCGTCGGGAGAGAGCACTTGCATACGACTGACGGTGCCGTCGGCGGTGTCTTCCTTATATACCTTATAATGAGTGGCTCCGAGGGCTGCAATCTGGGGCAGGTGGGTGATGCTTATCACCTGGCGCTCCTTGTCGCCCATCTCCTTCATTATCTGTGCCATCTTCTCGGCAATCTTACCACTCACACCCGTGTCGATCTCGTCGAAGATGATAGTGGGCAGTTTGACGGCTCCGCTTATCATTGCCTTCAGCGACAGCATAAGACGTGCAATCTCGCCGCCCGACGCCACCTGCGCCACTTGTTGCAAGGAGCCGTTCTTGTTGGCACTGAAGAGAAAGTCGATGGTGTCCTGACCGTTGGCATTGGGGATGCATCGGGTGAACTGTATCTCGAAGCGTACGTTGGGCATTCCCAGCGACACGAGGCGCTGCATCACTTCGGCCTGTATGCCCTTGGCGGCTTTGGCTCGCTTGGCAGTCAGGGTGTCAGCCAGTCGGCAGCATTTAGCCGTGGCCTTGTCAACCTCGCCCTGAAGCTGAAGCAGACGGTCGTCGATATTCTCGATGTCGCCCAACTTGCGCTTGAGGTCGTCGCGCATGGCGATGAGCTCGCCAACGCTCTCCACGTGATATTTCTTTTCGAGGTCGTAGATCTTGTCGAGACGACTGTTGACCATGTCGAGGTCGGAGGGATTGAAATCCACCTCTTCCAACTGGCTGCTTATCTCCTGGGCGATGTCCTTGAGTTCGATATATGCCGACTCCATGCGCGATGACAGTTCGCCGGCGATGGGCAGCACGTTTGCCACCTGACTGAGTGAGGAGCGGGCAGAGCGCAGACGGGTGATGACGCCAGTGTCTTCGTCAGAGAGCGAGTTGTCTGCATCATAGAGTGCCGACTTGATCTCCTCGGAGTGGCTCATGCGCTCAGCCTTCTGTTCGAGGTCCTCCTGCTCGCCATCCACAAGGCGGGCGGCATCGAGTTCGTCATACTGATACTGCATGAAGTCGGCCTGGCTGCGGTTGTTCTCTATCTCATCCTTCACTCGCTTGAGCTCCCTCTCCTTGTCCTTCATCTCGGTATATGCAGAGCGATACTTATCCAATTCGTAGTGGTCGTTGGCTATGATGTCAATCACGCTGAGCTGGAAGTCCTGGCGACCGAGAAGCAGGTTCTGGTGCTGGCTATGCACGTCGATGAGACTCTCGCCCAACTCCTTGAGAAGGGATAGGGGCACGGGCGTGTCGTTGATGAAAGCGCGGCTCTTGCCGGCGGCGGTTATCTCGCGGCGCACTATGCAGTCGGCGGCATCATAGTCGATGTCGTTGTCGGTGAAGAACGACTGCATGTCGTCATATCGGGTGAGGTCGAAGTGTGCCTCCACGATACATCTGTCGGCACCTGAGCGAATCATCTTGGAGTCGGCACGCTGCCCCTTGAGCAGTCCGATGGCTCCGAGCACGATGCTCTTTCCGGCTCCTGTCTCGCCAGTGATGACTGAGAAGCCGGGGAAGAGGTCGATGTCGAGTTCCTCGATAATCGTGAAATTCCGTATGTATAAATGTCTAATCATATAAATGCCTAATTTCTCACCTTCTCCCACGCGTCGTTTTGCGAAGCGTTGATGGATGAGAGGATATCGTAAATTGACTCTTTTTCCTTTTGCGTGCCCTTGCCCTTGTATATGTTTGCGAGTTCGTCGCGCTTGTAGTCGGTCCATATCTGGGGCAGCAGGCTGAGCGGTTTGTTGGAATGTGCCACCTTGAGACCTTCCTCCAAGGCGGTGGATATGTTGGTGCGCCCTCGCTCCACGTTGTTGGCCATCTCGTCGAGCCCCTTGCGGTAGTAGTCGTACTGCAACTGTCGGAAGGGTTTCATGCCCTCGTCGAGATAATCGTTGATGATGGCGAAACGGTTGCGACTGTCGTCGAACGCCTTCCAGCCGGGGAAGGTGAGGTTCTGGGCGTTGTTGGTGAGGTTCATGCAACGCTGTAGTATGTCGGTGCCGCCAAGGGGCGAGAAGCTGTCGAGGTCGAGACCGATGATGAGGTAGGCATAATATGCCATGAGGGCGGTGAGCTGGTTGTCGATCATCTCCTCGTTGAAGTTGAGTTGGTCGAATTCGGCGTATTCGAAGTTGAAATTGTTGTCGGTGTTGTTATAGAGGGTTGTGGTGTATTGGGAGTTATATACGGGTCGGTTGGCCTGGATGAGCGCGGTACACTCGAATGTGTTGGACATCTTGTCATACTTGTTGACGGTGATGTTGAAGTTGCATACTATCCTTTCGTTTTTCTGAAACTGTAATTCGGTCCATTGGCGGTCGTTGACAAACCGCTCGAGGTTTTGTTGCAGGTTGTCGAATACACTTTTGTCGGTCACGCCCACTTTCTGGGTGTTAATATTTATCTTTGCCTGCAACTCCTGCGCCATGCAGTCGATGCAGACAAAGCCTCCTATTATCAGCGAAAGAATATATAACATTATATATCTCATTCCTAATTGACTTCGTCGATTGCTGGCTTCACCTCAGCATAGCTCGAGCGAGCTCGGCTCTGCGTTCGGTTTGCGCAGCAATTCCTAATTCCTAATTCCTCATCCCTAATTCCCCCAAAAGTTCCTCGATGATATCCGCCGCCACTTCCTCCTTGCTCTTTTTCGGAAAGGCCTTGGAGCCATTGCGTGAGATGATCTTGATTTGATTCTCGTCGCTGCGGAAGCAGGTGCCCTCGTTGCGCAGGGAGTTGAGAACAATGAAGTCGAGGTTTTTTCTTTCGAGCTTCGACATGGCATTGTTGTCCTCGTCGTTGGTCTCAAGAGCAAAGCCCACGAGCGTCTGTCTGTCGCTTTTTTTACTTCCAAGTTCGGCGGCAATGTCGTGAGTGGGAGCGAGACGCAGGACGAGGTCGTCCTTCTCGCGCTTGATTTTCTTGTCGGCAACATGGTCGGGACGGAAGTCGGCCACGGCAGCGCACAGGATGGCTGCATCGCACGAGGGGAAGTGGGCCACGGCGGCATTGTACATCTCCTCGCAGCTCTCCACATCAATACGAGTGATGCGGTTGTTGGCGGTGGAGAGAGCCACGGGTCCTGCTATCAGCGTCACCTCTGCACCCTTGGCGGCACACTCCTCGGCAAGGGCAAAGCCCATCTTGCCACTTGAGTAATTGCCTATGAAGCGCACGGGGTCAATCTTCTCGTAGGTAGGACCGGCAGTAATCATAATACGCTTGCCTTGAAGCGGTTGGGGAGATTGGTCGAAGTAATTGTCGAGCACGTCAACAATCGCTTCGGGCTCCTCCATACGTCCCTTGCCTTCGAGTCCGCTGGCAAGAAATCCGCTTTGAGGTTCGATGATGATATTGCCGTATGACTTTATGGTCTCCATATTGCGTGACGTTGACGGATGGCGATACATGTCGAGGTCCATTGCCGGAGCCACGAACACCGGAGCCTTCATCGACAGATAGGTGGTGATGAGCATGTTGTCGGCAATGCCGTTGGCCATCTTGCCAAGTGTGGCAGCAGTGCAAGGGGCGATGAGCATGGCATCTGCCCATAGACCGAGATCGACATGGCTATGCCAAGTGCCGTCGCGCTGTGAAAAAAAATCGCTTATCACGGGTTTGCGGGTAAGCGTGGAAAGGGTGAGGGGAGTGATGAACTCCTTGCCCGAAGGAGTTATCACCACTTGCACCTCGGCACCCCTTTTTACAAGGCCACGAATTATATAGCAAGCCTTGTAGGCTGCTATAGAACCCGTGATGCCAAGAACAATCTTCTTACCTTTCAGCATACTGATTATATCATTCTGCTCTCACGCAGTCGGATGCGCGTGAGAACTTGTTTTGTATTGTTTGTAAAGTCGCCTCCAAGCATCCAACTGAAGTAACCGGAGTCGTAGCGCAATACGGCAGCCACTTCCTCGCCTTTGTGCTTGCCGAAGTTGAACACCTCGACGCGCACGGGATTGCCGTTTGCGTCGAGCACTGTTTGTCCTTTGGCGTCTTTCTTGTCAGCCCATACTATACGTCCTGCAAAATCCACGTTGTCGTTCTGCTTGGAGAATTCGGCGAGGGCGTCCATGTCGTTGGCAAGACAGCGCTCGGGGTCTTCCTGATTCTCAGGTCGATACATGTCGAGCTGTCCCATCAGCACCCTGTATGTAGCCTCAGTGTCCTGGTCGGCACGGTGAGCCTCGAAATCCTCTTCCATCTTGCGTCCGCAGTAGAACTTGTAGGCTGCGGCGAGGTTGCGGCGTTCCATCTTCTTGAAGATGGTGCAGGCGTCGATGAGTCGGCATTTAGAGAAGTCGAAGTCGATGCCGGCACGCAGGAATTCCTCGGCGAGCATGGGGATGTCGAAGTAGTTGGAGTTGAAGCCGGCAAAGTCGCAGCCGGTGAACTCCTCGTTGAGCTTAGCTGCCACTTGCTTGAACGTCGGTTTGTCAGCCACGTCGGCATCCTTGATACCGGTGAGTTGTTCCACCACCTCGGGGATATGCTTCTCGGGGTTGATGAGCATGTCGCCTCGTGTCTCCTTGCCGTCGGGATACACCTTAATATATGATAATTGTATCACGCGGTCGTTGACCATGTCAAGGCCCGTGGTCTCGAGGTCGAAAATAACCAGTGGTTTCTGTATATTCAGTTTCATTAATCAGTCATCAATAATCAATAATCAGTAATCAATAATCAGTCATCAATCATTAATCAGCATTGGCATCATCAGCATTAGGACATCCTGATCCTCGGGCTGCTCCGTTGGAACAACGAGACCGGCGCGACTGGGGTCGGCAAGTTGGATGTTAACCTCCTGAGAGTCGAAATTGCTGAGCACCTCAACAAAGACGGAGCCCTTGAAACCGATGCTCATCGGGCGACCGTTATACTCGCATGAGATACGTTCGGTGGCAGTCTTGTTGAAGTCGAAGTCCTCGGCGTCAAGCTGCATGATACCTCCTTCGATATGGAAGCGGATGAGGTTGGACGCGTCGTTGGAGAACGGTTGCACGCGCTTGATGGCTGCAAGCAGTCCCTCGCGATCCACGATGGCCTCATTGGTGTTGTTCTGCGGGATGACCGAGTTGTAGTTGGGATATCTGCCCTCGATGAGACGGCAGTTGAGAGTGCTGTTGTTGAATAGGACGATGGCGTTGCGGTCGTCGAATCTCATCACCACCTCGCTGTCGTCCTTCAGCAGCATGCCCTTAAGCAGGGAAGCCGGTTTCTTGGGAAAGATGAATGCGGCAGGCTGGTCGGTCTTGATAGAGAACAGGCGGTTGCGCACTAACTTGTGGCCGTCGCTGGCAACCACCGTGAGGCACTCGTGCGAGGCGTCGAAGTATATACCGTTCATCACGGGGCGCAGTTCCTCCTGAGCCGTGGCGAAGATGGTGCGGTTGATGTTCTCAGACAGTTGACTGCTCTTGATGACTATCTCGTGGGCAGCGTCGCTGACACCCTGTGGCTGGGGGAAATTGTCGGCCGACTCGATGGGCAGGGCGAAATGTCCGTTGAGATAAGACACCTTGGCAGTGTTGGCCGACTTGTCAACCTCGAAGGTGATAGGTTGCTCGGAGAAGCCCTTCACAGCGTCGAGGATGTAATGACTGTCGATGGCAAAAGAATCGTTGGCATCACATTCCGTCAGTTCGAGCGGTGTTGACAGCCAGTTCTCCCCGTCGGAGGCAGTGAGATGGAGAACATTGCCTTCTGTTCTGAACACGAAGCAACCCAATATAGCAATAGGGTTCTTGCTGTTGATAACCCTTGACAGGGCGGAAAGTTTGCTGCTTAATGCAGTGCTGGATAATGTAAATCTCATGAGTTCGTATGATTTTTGTTTTTTTATTTCTCTAAATTGACTACAAAAATACAAAATATTTGGCATTATAGCAAAAATATTAGCCAAAAAGTTGCATAAATTAAAACTAATTTGTACTTTTGCGGTAGAATTGAGCAAAAATCACAATTTATATACAAAATAATTATGGAAATTACAGGAAAAATCATCGCCGTACTTCCGGCGCAGGGTGGCGTTTCACAGCGCACAGGTAATCAATGGAAATCACAGGACTATGTGATAGAGACACACGATCAATATCCCAAGAAGTGTTGTTTCCGTGTTTTCGGCGAAGAGAAAATAAACCAGTTTAACATTCAGTTGGGTGAAGAAATGACAGTGTCGTTTGATATAGATTCACACGAATATCAGGGCAGATGGTTTAATGATGTTCGCGCATGGGCGGTTAACCGCAATGTGCAGGTGCCTGGTGCAGCTCCTGCCGCCCCCGTTGCAGGTGCAGCTCCCGCTGCAGACGCAGCTGCCGCTCCAGCAGCAGAGTCGCCATTCCCTCCACAGCAGCCTGCGGCCGAGGGTAGTGCTGATGACCTGCCATTCTAAATTGAAGATTGAAAATTGAAGATTGAAAATTGAAGATTGAAAATTGAAAATTGAAAAATAAAAAAACCTCCCGCGATTGCGGGAGGTTTTTTATTTATTC
>SAMEA3663023__coassemble_885_pt1 | contig 26773 bp, 25 predicted proteins | sample SAMEA3663023__metabat2_low_PE_038 | metagenome-assembled genome bin SAMEA3663023 (sample SAMEA3663023) | pig gut metagenome | biome: pig gut; feature: pig-associated habitat; material: faeces | place: France | collected 2012
TGGTATTGACTCTCATTTGACTTTCAGCTTATTTGCAATATTTGTACGCAAGTTCTCTATCCCAAAAGTGCTTATACAAAAACGATGTAGATATTTGCACTTGCTAGTAGAATCCGCAAACAAGTGTTTAGTCTGGATAAAGCAAAGTACTGTTAATTCCGAGAATAGTTTTGTTAATTACAGTTAAATATACTACATTTGTTGTTATTTTTTTTAATGTAATAATGTAAATTCAATAAAAATATGTAATTTTGTATCGACTCTGATAGTCTTGGTAAATAACATTTAGACGGGTCTATTGTTTGCACCAGGACAAAAGTCCACGCCATGCTTATTCAGTTTACTGTGTAAGAGGTATTGGGTGGGATATAAAGGGTCACGACATTTTGATAAGGCGTTCATAAGGCGCTTTGTTCTTGACATCAGGAAACTTCGCAACTTTCAGGAATTGTCGGAACTTAGCAACGATGAATGTCCTCGGGATGTGTTTATACGCACCCCCTTGAAGTAATATGTAAGCTTTACATTATCTTGCATATTCTGATAGGGGAGGGACTATATTCATATCGGCGTGGGCTTCGCGTTGCATCGTTCAACAATTCCGGGCAATGCGAAGGCCTCCTGATGTGGAACGGGCAACGAAGGATAGTTCCACGCTTTTTTAATTTGCCGTCAAAATATGTATTACTAGTAGATGCCGAATCTGGAACTATAGGCTGCAGATGTATTATGAAACTTAAAACATTCCTATTCTTAACGGCTATTGTTCTTTCAATGAACACATACGCCCAAGACCTAAAAATTGTAGTTGACAAGAAAGGCAAAGTAGGATTTGCAGACACAAACGGCAATGTGGTCATAAAATGCCAATATGAAAGTGCCCAGCAGTTTTCAAATGGTTTTGCCATAGTTACAAAGTCAAAAAAACAGGGTATTATTGATACTACTGGTAATGTAGTCTTGCCAATAAAGTACAAACAGATTCTTAACTGGTCAGACAACCTATATTTAATAAAGGATGGGAAAAAACAAGGCTTGGCGGACAAACAAGGGAATATAGTATTACCTGCTAAATATTCTCACATTTCGAAGCCAAACTGTTATGGCAAGGCTCTTATTGCACGTGGTGGAAGAGCAACTTCATACGAAAATAAAACATATATGGCATATGCCAGTTATGGAATAATTGACAATAATGGTAAGATTATTATTGAGCCTCAATATTATGGGTTGTATGAATTTACACTTGATAATAAAGGGGGAACTCCATATTATGAAGGATATAGATTAGCATATAGTTGTCATTATATTACAGATACACTTATGACTGATTGCAAATACTTGGGCCATAGTTATAATGGCTATACTACTTCTGGAGCAGGAATTTTGGACAGTAATGGCAATGAATTAGTGAAATTAGGACTCTATGATTATGTTATGGCCCCACAAAGTGACATGGTCAGGTATTATACAAGAAATTCCAAGGAGTCTGTGTGTGGGTATCATGATATAAAAACAGGGAAAGGTTTTCAGGTTTCAAAGTATGATGAGTTCATTGATAGCATCAAAGTATGGTCTCATGGTGATTTTAGAGGCAGTATTGCACCTGTGAATGGGAAAACATGGTCATTTGTTGACAAGACTGGCAAGCCTGTACGCACTGGATATATAGAAATAAAATACAGTTTGTCTTCAGGTTTGTGGGCTGCAAAAAACAATAGTGGAAAATGGGAAGTATTCGATGAGAATAACTCTGATGTAGCTTCATTGTCTAATTATGAAGAAATAAGATTTCCTACTAATAAAGATGACAAACAAATATTCAGTGTATTAAAAGACGGCAAATATGGATGTATCGATAGAAATGGAAATACAGTAATACCATTTGATTATGAACAGGCTCTTTCCAATTCTTCTGATTATGTTCCTGTTAAGAAAGACGGGAAATGGGGATTATTGTCAGCTGATAATAGTTTGATAATACCTCTCGAATATGAGGATTTACATATTCCATCAGAACGTAACACTGAACATTTTTGGGTTATGAAAGCAGATAGTCTCTTTTACCATTATAATGTCAAGACCAACAAATTGTCAGATATTGGTTATAAGGTCGTATATAACTTTAAATATGGTATGGCTTACGTAGTACCACAAGGACTTGCTATAGAAGACACACCTGTTAATCGTGCTCAAACATATGCTCCAAATACCCCTAAAGCGACATTAGATGCAGTGGATATGAGTAAGATGCAAGGATGCTATGTCAATATAATTAACGATAAAGACGAAATGGTATTTGACTTGCCTGTTTCGACAATGTATAAAGATAAGGTAAGAGACATTTTGGTTAAGCGAGGTGATAAAATACTGTCGGACAGTGAGAAAAAAGACCTCATCTTAGATATTACACGAGAAAATCGAACATACGACCTAAATAAGGTTATTAGTGAAAATGAATGGAATTATTAATCATTATAGTATAAATAATTATGAAAATAAGAAATATAGCAATTGGACTGGTAGTATCAATAGCGATCTCCGTCCAAGCCCAAGAAACCGATGCTAATTATCGCAGAAGTTCTATCTACTCAGTGCTTGTAAATCATACTGACCAGCAGTTTGCAAGTGAGATTAAAGAGGCGTTCCTTCAAATCCCTGTACCTGACAAGTTTAATGATCACAACTTGAGTGTAAAAGTGTTGAATTTGGACAAGAAATTGTCAGGTGCAAGTAGCGAGAAGGAAAATCCTATTATTACGGAATTTCTTGATAATAACAAGGTGGCAAGCCGTCTTGTAGGTCGTTGGTTTAACCGTGATTTCTTCACAGGTCAATGCAATATGGAACTTGTCAAGGAGCGAGGCTTGTATAATGCTACAGAATTCGACAAGCAACTTGCCAGTCGATCTGCACGTGGAATGGCTATGCTTCAAGATGCAGGAGAAGACTTGATAGGAAATACATTTGTTTTGGTAAACGATATCAGGTATGTAGATAAAAACAGGGCGGCGAAAACTGCAAGTAGCATATTAAAAGCCTTAGGCAGTATTGCTGCAGCTTACACAGGAAACAATATTGATGATTTGACAAATAATATTGGTGATATGGTTGAGACTATTAAAGGCTTTAAAGTGAAAATCAACACTTTCCTTTATAAATTAGAGTGGTCGGATGACATTGCCACACAATTTTATCAGGATCAGTATGGAGCAGTACCCGACCCTGCAAAGAAGGCAAACTTTGATGCGGCACGAGACAACTATAAACTCAAATATGTAGGAAAAGTGGAGAGTAGTGGCGGTACTACTTCTTTCCTTGGCATCAATGAAGATCAGCCAGTTGTTATGGTTAGAAAAGCATGTCAACGAGCTATTGACGAGAATGTTGTTGACTTGCAGCGCAATTATGAGGAATTCCGCACTAAGTCACCATTAGTGTCGGTTGAACCAATAACGGCTTATGTTGGAATGAAAGAAGGTGTTACGGAAAAATCAAAATTTGAAGTTCTTGAGGTTGTTGAACTTGAAAATGGCAAGCATAAGTACAACCATGTTGGTGTAATCCAACCTATTGAGAATCTTATTTGGGACAATCGATTTATGGCCGCCGAAGAAGGTGCTCGGGAAGCTACTCTCGGATTTACCACATTCCGCAAGGTGAGTGGAAAAGATTTTTCTAAAGGAATGCTTATTCGTGAAATGACTAATAAATAACAAAATTATGATTATGATGAAAAGGCTATTTTTTTTATTTATTATGGTTGTAACCACTGTTGTAATGGCTATGGCCAAAGGTGACAAGTTTCCTGAATATGACATTACTGGAGCTGGGTCTGGTTCAGAGGGAACATTGCTCGTAAAGGTATATGTCTATGCCAAGAACGTTACTGACAATGATCTGAAACGAGCTGCTGTTCATGGTGTAGTGTTCCGTGGATGTGCAGGAAATCAAAGTGGAGCTCGTCAACCAGCAATGGCACCGGCGACTGCCGAGGCGGACAATGCCTCATTCTGTGAAGCTTTTTTCGCTTCTGATGGTTTATGTCTAAATTATGCTTCTGTTGTCGCAGGATCTTATGACAGGGTGAAAACAAAAAAAGGGTATAAGTCAGGAGCAATACTTCAAGTTGACAAGACATCCCTCAGGAAAGAGTTGGAGAAGGCAGGAGTGGTTCGCGCTCTCTCTTCGGGTTTTTAACTAATTAATTATTCTATTATGAGAAAAATCATATCATTATTGTTGTTGCTTATGGTGGCATTAAGCATTTCTGCACAATACAGAGATGTAAAAATGCCAGAGGCACCCAAAAAGAGTAACTATCGCAACTATGGCATGGAAAATTCTGGCTTTTGGTGTGCTGTTGATGCAGAGGGTGGTAGTAGTATCATGGTAAATAGTAAGAATATGCAATACACTGCACTTTCATTTACCGGTGGCTATCGCATCAGTGAATTCCTGCGTTTGGGTGCGGGTATCGGAGTGCGTTACTATGTTAATAATGCAGAGATTAGAGACACTAACAATAAGTTTGGAGTTCCTATCTTCGCCAATGTTCGTGGCAATTTCATATCTGCGTATGACCGTGATGGTGTGCCGTTTTGGTCGGTTAATGTTGGTGGCATCACTCATGAGGGCTTTTTTGCCAGTCCTACCATAGGATATAGCTTTGGAGGACTTCGAAATAACTTCCAGATTGGAATTAGCTATACAATTAATAGTTTTAAGAATTACGAGAAAGCTGACAAGATTTACAGCTACTTTGGCTTAAAACTTGGTTATGAGTTTTGAACATATTAATTGACAGGTTATGAAGAAACTATTATTGCTATTGATTTGTGCAATGTCAATCTTGAATGTAAATGCACAGAATAATCCCGTATATGCCCGTTCTTCTATTAAATGTATGGGCGTGGAGCTAGACGGTTCGCAAACCTTAAGGGTTCAAGGTTATGGTAGGAATCGATCTGATGCTAAAGAACAAGCAATGAAAAATGCAGTATGGGCAGTGATATTCGATGGTATCCGCAATGGTGCTGAGGGGTGTAATATGCGCCCACTCGTTACTGAAGTGAATGCCAAGGAACGTTATGAGGACTATTTTAACTTGTTCTTTGCTGATAATGGTGAGTATAAAAAATACGTGTCTTTGCGTGATACTAAAAAGCGCTCTGGTGGAAGGTCAAAAGATAAATTAGGATATGCCTATGATCTGACAATCCGAGTGTTGAGAGCTGAATTGAAAGCACGCCTAAAGGCAGATAATCTAATCGACTAAATATAAGAATATGAAAAGGATATTATCATTGGCATTGTTGGCAATAATCACATTGTCTGCAATGGGACAGGCAAAAAAACCGACACTCATGGTTGTTCCAAGTGATGCTTGGTGCAAAGAACATGGTTTTGAACAAACTTTTGACAATCAGGGAACAGAGGAGCAAATACCTGATTATAAGAGTGCTGTAGCCTCTGACAAACAACTGAATGCTGTAATATCAAAAATAAATATTTTGATGGCTGACAGGGGATTCCCACTGAAGGATTTGCAGCAAACGGTTAAGAGTATATCCAATCTTTCTGCCGAAGACAGGCTGATAACCAGCAAGAAGAGCGGTGCTTCTATCACGGAAAGTCCGCTAGACCGTTTACGTCGTACTGCAAAAGCTGATATCATATTGGAGATTGACTGGACTGTGAATACAGTTGGTCCAAAGAGTAGTATTACGTATAATTTGCGTGCCATAGATGCGTATTCTAATAAGCAGGTCGCAGGTGCCGAAGGTACGGGGAAAGGCTCTTTTTCTGCCGAATTGCCTGTCTTGCTTGAAGAGGCTGTGCAAGACCACATGGACTCATTCGTAGAACGTCTGCAGGCTCATTTTGATGATTTGTTGACAAATGGAAGGGAAGTCGTTCTTGATATGCGCATTTTTGACAGTAGTTCTGTTGACTTTGAGAAAGAATATGATGGCTACGAACTTAATGAGATTATTGATAATTGGTTGGCTGACAATTGCGTAAATCATCGATTTAGCAAGTCGGATGCTACCGAAAGCATGATTCTTTATGAACAGGTTCGCATTCCTCTTTATAAGGCTAATGGTATGGCACAGGATACTTACGGATTTGCACGTGAATTGGCACGCTTTCTGGGAGCATCGCCTTACTCTATTCCTGTAAAGACAGTTAATCGTGGACTGGGACGTTGTCTTTTGATATTAGGTGAAAAATAAAGATTAGAGTTATGAAACTGAAAAATATAATATTGGCATTTGGTTGCTTTGCAACATTAGCCAGTGCACACGCTCAAGAATGCGTGATGCCTGTATCGATACAATTAGACGAGGACTTCACTAATATTCCAGCTGCTGCAAGTACTGTAATGTATCAGACACTAAATCGTATAGCAACTGAGAATGGACTTACAAGTGAATCACTAACGACACCATTCGTTCTTACAGTGCATTGTGATGTACTTGACAAAAGCAATTTGCCAGGACCCCCTATTCAGACTGTGTACAATCTTGGTCTTACCTTTTATATGGCAGATACATACACTCAGAAAAAGTTTGGCACAGCATATATTACTGTTGATGGTGTGGGAAATGGAGAAGTGAAGAGTTATATTAATGCATTTAGGCGTATTAGTGCCAGCAATGGCGAAATCAAGAACCTTCTAAATAAGGGAAAGGCAAATATGCTAAAGTATTATGACACTCAGTATTCGAATATCATTAAAGAAGCCAAGAGGCTGGTGTCGCTTCAGAAGTATGAAGAGGCTCTTACTCAGGTATTGTCGATTCCATTGTGTTCAAAAGGTGGTGATGAGGCTGCCAAATACGGACTTGAAATCTATACAAAAAACCTCGACAGAATGAATCTGTTCCTGCTAAATCAGGCTAAAGCGTTATGGGCATCCGGACAAGATCAGCAGTCTGCATATAGCGTATGTGAGTTGTTGGCACAAGTAGATCCCGAAGCCTCATGCTATGATGATGCTTCTAAACTTATGAAAGAAGTTAAGGCTCAAGTAAGAAGTGACATTGACCTTGAGATGCGTGAAAAATATCACGACCAGGTGCAACTTGAAAAAGACAGAATCTCTGCAGCCCGCGCTGTTGGTGTGGCATTTGGAAATGGTCAGAAACCGACAACCACAAACGTTATGTGGCTTAAATGATAATAATAGGTCGTATCCTGACCAAATATAAACAGTGTTCCAAAGGATACTTGGTTCATAAAAACATTTTTATTATGAAAAAATTACTAGCAGTGGTCGCTCTTGCGCTGACGACCCTAACAATGAGCGCACAGGAAGATTACAAAATTACCGTTAAGGCAGGAGTCGGACTTTCGTCTTTAGTAGGTAGTGATGCTGACACTAAACTTTCTGTTGCTTACAAAGTGGGTATCTCATATGATTTAGCTTTGTCTGAAAAATTCCTCATCATCCCTGGGCTTGAATTGTCCGCGAAGGGATTTAAATCCGATCTTGTTGATGGGAAAGTTACTATGACTTATCTTCAAGTACCAGTCTTTGCAGCCTATAAGTTCTCAATCGATAACGATGTTAAATTAGCGATTAAAGCTGGCCCTTATGTTAGCTACGGACTCTTTGGCAGCGATATTCAATGGGATGGTGGAGAAAAAACAAATATCTTTGACAGCGATTGGGGATATAAACGATTTGATGCTGGTGTAATAGCAGGCGCCCAACTCGAATGTGATGAGTATGTCTTAGGAGTTGAATACAGCCGTGGTTTGTCTAAGTTGGATTCTAATTTCAAGCAGTTTAATCAAGCATTTGGAATTGTATTGGGATATAGGTTCTAAATATCCGTCATGCGATAATTCGGAATAATTAACTAAAGAACATTGGGACAGATGCCGTATTATTATTAAAATTTACGGTATCTGTCCTTTTAGCTTATTATGAATTAATCATACTGAATAGTGTATTCTATCAACATCCCCTACTTTGACCTTGGCAAAGGCAGCGACTACCTATATCATGGCAAGACTGTCTTCACCGGTGTTCATACCAATGATTTGTTGGAGGTAAATACTAAGGAGGCGAAAGAGCTACGTATGCGTGTGCCCCAAGATATGATGAGCACATGGACGACATCATGGTGCAGAACGACGTGCTTGACACCGCAAAAATGGAAGGGCGTGCTGAAGGCATTATGTTAACAGCCAAAAATTTAAAGACAATGGGGTTAAGTATTCCCGATATTATAAAGGCGACAGGCCTGTCGGAAGAAGATATAATGAAGCTGTAGTATTAGCTGAATAATAAAAGACATATAGTCCCGCAGGGGTTTATACCTTGCGGGATTTTGGTATATGCATAAACTCAGGCGTATTGTATTTATCTCACTAAGGTGTCCGTTTTATATTCCGCAGTGCGGTATGTACGTTCTGCAGTGGCGAATGTACGTTCCGCAGTGGCGAATGTACGTTCCGCAGTGCGGAACATAACTCAAGAGCTATATCCTTATAAATTCATAACGGGTTTTATTGATAAATGACTATAGTCATAACATAAACATTCATAAACCGCAAGATGATAGTATAAGAACAGTTTGTTATGTTTTTCGAAGTATTTCTTTGTTGTTTCATTTTTTATTTGTAACTTTGCAGCCCAAATAAAGGAAATAATAATAATGAAGAAACTATTTATAGAGACATACGGATGCCAGATGAACGTGGCCGACTCAGAAGTGGTGGCGTCGGTGATGCAGATGTCAGGATATGAGTCGTGTGACGACATTAAGGAAGCCGATGCGGTGTTCCTCAACACATGTTCGGTGCGCGACAATGCTGAACAAAAGATATACAACCGTCTGGACACCCTCGACGCCGAGCGCCGCAAGGGACACAAGATGATTATCGGTGTGCTGGGATGCATGGCAGAGCGCGTTAAGGAAGACCTACTTCAGAATCACCATGCAGACCTCGTTGCAGGCCCCGACTCCTATCTCTCTCTGCCCGACCTCGTAGCTCAGGCAGAGACAGGACACAAAGCGATAAATATTGAGTTATCGACATCGGAGACTTATCGCGACATTGTACCTCAACGACTGCATGGGGCAAAGATAGGCGGATATGTGAGCATAATGCGAGGATGCAACAACTTCTGCCACTACTGCATCGTGCCCTACACCCGCGGACGAGAGCGCAGTCGCGACATCGAGAGCATACTTAGGGAGGTAAGAGACCTCAGAGACAGAGGATATAAGGAGGTGACGCTGTTGGGACAGAATGTTAACTCTTATATGATTAGGAATGAGAAATCAGAAATTAGGAATGATTTCCCATCCCTCCTTCGTGCTGTCGCACTTGAAGCCCCAGAGATGCGCATACGATTCACTACGTCACATCCCAAGGACATGAGCGACGAAACACTGAGGGTTATTGCCGAGATACCCAACGTGTGCAAGCATATACATCTGCCGGTACAAAGCGGAAGTAACAGGATACTGAAACTTATGAACCGCAAATACACCCGCGAATGGTATCTTGACCGTGTGGCTGCCATCCGTCGCATCATACCTGATTGCGGATTGTCAACGGATATTTTCGTAGGCTATCACAGTGAGACTGAGGAAGATCACCAGTTGTCGCTGTCGCTGATGAGGGAAGTAGGATATGACTCTGCCTTCATGTTCAAATACAGCGAGCGACCTGGCACATACGCCTCAAAGCATTTGCCAGACGATGTTCCCGAGGATGTGAAGATACGCCGACTGAATGAACTGATACATCTTCAGACCGAGATGTCGGCTATTGCCAACAAAAAGGACGAGGGCAAGGAGTTTGACGTACTCGTGGAGGGATTTAGCAAGCGCTCTCGCGAACAGCTCTGCGGTCGCACCGAACAGAACAAGATGGTAGTGTTCAACAAGGGCAATCATCATATTGGCGAGACAGTGAGAGTGAGGATTACGGGCAGTTCGAGTGCAACGCTGTTGGGAGAATCATTAAAATAAGTATTATGAAAGAATTTATTACTGTTCTCCGTCGCTTCGTTCCGCCCTACAAGCGCTATTTGGTGTGGTCGGTGGTGTTCAACATACTGTCGGCTGTGCTGAATATATTCTCGTTTATGGCGATAATCCCCATTCTGCAGATACTCTTCCAGACAGGAGGTGACAGTGTGCCGCAGAGCTTGATGCCCATAAGCTGGGACAATCTGCAGGATGCATTCTCAAATAATGCCAACTACTATGTGGGACAACTCATACAGAATATCGGTCCCACCACCACCCTACTCGTCATCGGCATATTCCTTGCCTTCATGACTTTCCTAAAGACAGGAGCATATTTTCTCTCGTCGGCTACTATCATCCCAATCAGAACGGGAGTGGTGAGAGACATACGCAACCAACTCTACCGCAAGATAACATCATTGCCATTGGGATTCTTCTCGGAAGAACGCAAGGGAGATATCATTGCACGAATGAGCGGCGATGTGGCTGAGGTGGAAAATTCAATAATGTCGTCGCTCGACATGCTCTTCAAGAACCCTGTGCTCATCGTCGCATATTTCTCCACACTGCTTATCATATCATGGCAACTGACACTGTTCACCCTTGTCTTCGTGCCAGTGATGGGATGGTTTATGGGAATGGTGGGCAGAAAGCTCAAGCAGAACTCCATCAAGGCTCAGGCCCTGTGGAGCGACACCATGAGTCAGGTGGAGGAGACACTCGGCGGTCTGCGCATCATCAAGGCATTCTGTGCCGAGAAGAAGATGAACAACCGCTTCGACCGCATCAACACTGCCTATCGCAACGACATCATGCGAGTGAACATACGCCAGCAGATGGCTCACCCGATGAGCGAGTTCTTGGGAACGGTGATGATTGTCATCGTATTGTGGTTTGGTGGTATTCTTGTGCTTTCGGGCGACAAGATGCTTACCGGTCCTACCTTTATTTATTATCTCGTGATGCTCTACAGTATCATCAACCCCCTGAAGGAGTTCTCCAAGGCGGGATACAACATCCCCAAGGGACTTGCCTCAATGGAGCGTATCGACAAGATACTCAATGCCGAAAACAATATCGTTGAGAATCCGTCACCAAGGCATATCGCCTCGTTCGAGCATCAGATAGAATTCCGCAACGTCTCCTTCCGCTACGACAAGAAATGGATTCTGCGCAACATCAATCTCACCATCCCCAAGGGCAAGACAATCGCTCTCGTGGGACAGAGCGGAGGCGGAAAATCCACTCTCGTGGATCTCATCCCGAGATATTACGACGTTCAGGAGGGGGAGGTGCTCATCGACGGAGTGAACGTTAAGGATCTTGGCATCCACAACCTGCGCCAACTCATCGGCAACGTCAATCAGGAGGCTATCCTCTTCAATGACTCCTTCCGCAACAATATCTCGTTTGGTGTGGATGGAGCTACCGACGAGCAGATTGCCGAGGCTGCAAAGATAGCCAATGCCTACGACTTCATCATGCAGACCGAAAAGCAATTCGACACTCCGGTAGGCGACCGCGGAAGCCGACTCTCAGGTGGTCAGCGCCAGCGTGTGAGCATAGCTCGCGCCATACTCAAGAATCCGCCTATACTCATTCTCGACGAGGCTACCTCTGCCCTCGACACCGAGAGCGAACGACTCGTTCAGGATGCCCTTGAACGCCTGATGAAGACACGCACCACAGTGGCAATAGCCCATCGACTGAGCACCATCAAGTGTGCCAACGAGATATGTGTCATCCACGAGGGAGAGATTGTTGAGAGAGGAACACACGAGCAACTGCTTGCCATCGACGGATACTACAAGAAGCTCAACGACATGCAGTCACTATAAAGAGATGTGGGGCAGGCAACTTATTTCAGTTCGCCTGCCTCATATAGTTTCTTCACCTTGGCATAGGTCTTGGTAGTGCCAAAACCGCTCTTTGCCGCCACTTCCGTCTGTGTAGCCTTGGGATGTTGCTCCAAGTAGCTCAGGGCATAAAGTATGCGCAAGGTGTTGACATAGCAATAGAACGAACCGAATCGCTCGCGGAACACCACCGAGAGATAGGTGCGATTGGTGCCAAGCCTCTCGGCAAGTATGGTTTTATTGAACTTCGGATCGAGATACAATCGGTCGTCCTCTATAATATCGCGTATCTGATGCTCTATTTTTTCCTTAACAGCATCAGAAATCGAACTGCTGCTTTGAGTAGCGGCCCTTGCGTTCAGTGCCTCATTTTCAATATCTTTCGTCATCACCTCGCACTCTCTGCGCTGGGGATGGAGTATCAAGATGGTTATGCCAATACATAGCACTGATATTGATATGAAATATATGGCATTGACAATATGACTGTCGGCGAGAAACACCATTATCGCCAACACCCATACCCAAAACGGTATGTATATCACCATCTTGGCAAAAACCAGCGGAAAGTCCTCTTCATTTGAATATTCGCCGCGAACAAACTCATTTATCTTGCGAAACAGCCAACGGGTGGTGAGAATCATCTTGACTGCAAGCACCGCCGATGCCGCCAACACTATTTCATGCTCCCCAAAACCATCAACGTCGAGGTAGTTGCCGCCAATACATGCGAATACAAACAACGTGGCAAGCACTGCCATAGGCAATACCAACAACAAGAGATAATGGCGAATCCAAGTGGCGGTGACACCGAAAAAGAAAGATCTGAATGACAACGTACCAAACACTGGCATGAAGAAGAGCATAAAGGATTTTGTGAACAACCATGTGTCGTGACTATCATAATGAAAGAGATATGGAGTCAAGAGCAGGGAGCTGACAAACGCCACTGCCACCAACTTTCTCGATGGATAGAAATACGACGGATTGAGGTTATATGGCCTGCACATGTGAAACCATCTGAACAGAGCGCATATCACTGAACTGATTATCAATGTGTAGCATGCCACCTTGCAAAATAACATTTCCTGCATAACAATTAAGTTTTTTACATTAGAAAAAAAACAAAAAGAAGCTAACGCATATTCGTTAAGCTTCTTCTCTTTGGCTAAATCAGTCGGGATGAGGCGACTCGAACGCCCGACCCCTACGTCCCGAACGTAGTGCGCTACCAACTGCGCTACATCCCGATTTCAGTTTGCGGCTGCAAAGTTACACATTTTTTTTGTAATCCGTGCAACTTTTCCCAAAAACTTTCATAAAATCCTCATTTTTTCTTCATTTTCAAAGCATCTCCGGCAATTGGTAAAGCTTAATGCCGTTGCTTCCCTTTATGAGGATATAATATCCCTGCGGCTGATTGTCGGCAATGGCAGCCTTCACCTCATCAATGTCGGCAAATTTGCGCAATGAGGTGTTTGTCTTTCCAAAAGCCTCGCCAACGAGCCATGTGTTCGTCAGTCCTGCCTCAGCAAGGAAGTCAACCACCTTCTGATGTTCCTCCTCACTCGACTCTCCCAATTCCCTCATGTCGCCAAGTATTGCCATCTTCGGTTCCACCTGCATATCACGGAAGTTGCGCAATGCAGCCGCCATACTCGTGGGATTGGCGTTGTATGCATCCACGATGAGATGGTTGTGCTGTGTCTCGGTGAGTTGCGAGCGATTGTTGCTCGGTTCGTATGACGACAGGGCATGACAAATCTCTTCGGGCTTGACTCCAAAGTGCAGGCCGATGGTTGCAGCAGCCAACATATTATATATATTATAGCTTCCGATGAGATGAGTGTTTACATCATACCACCTCTCGCCGTCGGTCCAGCGGAAATGCAGGAATGGTGCACAATCCACCACTTCGCCCCTCACGCTCAGTCCCTCGATTGGCTCCGTACTATATTTAATAAGGTGTAGTCCGTTGGCAATACCCATCAGATGTTCGTTGCCTGCATCAATAAACACCTTGGATGAAGGATTGACACGCAGAAAATCATACAGTTCTCCCTTGGTGCGCACAACCCCCTCAAACGAACCAAAGCCTTGCAGGTGAGCCTTACCCACATTGGTGATAATACCGTATTCTGGTTCCACGGTCTCCACCAAGGTCTTGATGTCTCCTGGATGACTTGCCCCCATCTCCACCACGGCTATATCGTGCTCGGGTGTGAGGCGTAAAAGCGTCTTCGGCACTCCCACGTCATTGTTGAAGTTGCCTTGTGTGAACATCACATTATATTTCTCGCCAAGCACAGCCGCCACAAGTTCCTTGGTGGTCGTCTTGCCGTTTGTTCCAGTGATGCCTATCACCGGTATGTTGAATTGTCGGCGATGATGCCGTGCGAGAGCCTTGAATGTGGCAAGGCAGTCATCCACGAGTATATATCTCTTGTCGGCGATGTCGGCATATTCCTTTTCATCCACTATTGCATATGAGCAACCCTTGTCGAGAGCCGATGCGGCAAACTTGTTGCCGTCGAATGATTCGCCTTTGAGGGCAAGGAAAATCGACCCCTCGGGACAGTCACGACTATCGGTGGTTATCACCGCATGCTGGCGGTAGATTTCGTAAAGTGATTCTATTTTCATATCTCTTTTTTTCTAAATGACGTGCAAAATTACGTCATTTTTCGCATATAAAGAAATAAATCGGTTGTTTTTTTGCTTTTTATTTGTTTTTGTGCGCAAAATAAATTATCTTTGCAGAAAATTGAAGATATAAGATTTGGAATATACAATTAATGTGGGAGGCAAACTCATGGATATGAGTAGCCCCAAAGTGATGGGCATATTGAATGTTACGCCCGACTCCTTCTTCTCGGGAAGTCGCAAGCAGACCGAGCAGGAGATTACCGAACGCTGCAACCAGATAATCGACGAGGGCGGCGAGATAATCGATGTGGGCGCATTCTCCACCCGTCCTGGCGCTCCCGAGGTGAGCGAGGCCGAGGAGATGGATCGCTTGCGCAATGGACTGCAAATCCTGCGTCGCGAGCAACCCGACGCCGTTGTATCGGTTGACACCTTCCGCCCCGACGTGGCACGCATGGCGGTGGAGGAATATGGTGTGGCTATAGTGAACGATGTGTCGGAAGGCGGCATAACGGGTGTTGTCAACAAGCCCTTGGGATGGACCCAAGGCGACTATCCCGACATGTTCCGCATGGTGGCGCGACTTGGAGTGCCCTACATACTGATGTCGGTGAAACCCAATGTCGAGCAGATGCTCATGGCTTTCGCACAGGAGGTGCAGCAGTTGCGCGACTTGGGAGTGAAGGATATCATTCTCGACCCCGGATTCGGTTTTGGCAAGACACTCGACGACAACTATCGTCTGATGGCTGAGATGGACAAACTGCAAGTGCTTGGCCTGCCTTTGCTCGTGGGCGTTTCGCGCAAGTCGATGATATTCCGCCTCATTGGCGGCGACCCCACCACTTCGCTCAACGGAACCACTGTCCTACATACCATCTCGCTCTTAAAAGGCGGAAATATGCTCAGAGTGCACGATGTGAAGGAAGCGGTGGAATGTGTGAGGATCTTTCAGAAATTAAAATATTAAATAATTAAAATATTAAAGTTTTTGGGAATGTTCTTCGAATTTGGCATAAAGGATATTATAGACATCACGCTTGTGGCGTTGATGCTCTACTACATCTATCGCCTGATGAAGGAATCACGCTCGCTCAACGTGTTCATCGGCATAATGATGTTTGTGGTATTGTGGCTGCTTGTGTCACAGATACTCGAAATGCGCCTGCTTGGTTCTATCATGGACAAGTTGGTGAGCGTGGGAGTGATTGGTCTTATCATCCTGTTCCAGGAGGACATTCGCAAATTCCTCTACAACATCGGTGCCCACCAGAGGATGCGACTGCTGCTGAGATTCTTCCAACAGGAAAAGGAAGAAGGCGGCGGTGGGGCAAGCAGGGAGACAATTGTGCCCATCGTTCTTGCCTGCATGAACATGAGCAAAAGAAAAGTGGGTGCCCTTATCGTTATTGAGCGCACCACACCTCTCGACGACATAGCAGACACAGGCGACAAAATCGACGCCAACATCAACCAGCGTCTCATCGAGAACATCTTCTTCAAGAACTCCCCACTGCACGATGGTGCCATGGTTATCTCTCGTCAGCGCATCAAGGCTGCGGGATGTATTCTGCCTGTGTCCCACAGTCTCGACATCCCCAAGGAACTCGGTCTGCGCCACCGTGCTGCGATGGGTATGTCGCAGGACAGCGACGCCGTGGTCATTGTAGTGTCGGAGGAAACGGGTGGCATCACCGTAGCCATCAAGGGACAATTCCAGCTTCGTCTCTCAGCCGAAAAACTCGAAAGCGTGCTGACGGAAGAACTTAAAAAATAATCCCTAATTCCTAATTCCCAAAGTACAAGTTAAGTGCGTGTCTTATCGACCTCAGTCCGAACAACTCGGGATGCACGTCAGATGCTGCAAGCCAAAAACATTCGGTGGCATCATCGGCAGCCTTGGGCTGTACATCGTTCGACACCCTGCACTCAAAGAACATATCGAGAGTGGGAATGTCAAGACCCGAATACCTGTATAGGTTAGGCACCGAGAACAGATAACGGCAGTCCTTTATCTCAAGTCCTGTCTCTTCCTTCACCTCGCGCACTATCCCCTCCTCTCCTGTCTCATTGAAATCCACAAAACCACCGGGCAGGTCGAGAGTTCCCTTTGCCGGTTCCTTACCACGGCGACATACCAGTAGTTCGCCATTGTCGTTTATAATGAAAGCGGCAGTGGATGAACTGGGATTCATGTAATACACGAATCCACAGTTATCACACTTGCGACTTTTCTCGTTGTTCTTGTCAAAATGCTTACTGCCGCATTTCGGGCAGAACTGAAAAATCTCGTCAAAATTCATTGTTATCTCATTTTATTCCCAATTATCCGTACGGAATGGCACGAGAGGCAGACCACCCTGGTTGCCGAAGTTGCCAATCTCAAAGTTCTTGAAGCAATAACGCACTGCCACCGGCTTCTTCACCATCGGCGACGACACTGCGATGCGCTCGTTGCGTGGGTCATTGCCGGCAGCCCAGAACTTCACTGCCGTGGCCTTGTGGAACACGCGGTCCTCGCCAGCCACCTCAAAGCCCTGTATATCCTCCCAGCGGTTGTATCCCTCGGCCATGTTGTCAAATGCCAGATATGCTGTTCCGTCCTGCACAATCATGTCGCGATATGTCATGTTGTCGCAGATGACAGTCTTGAGGCCGTATGTTTTGTTGAGTGCTAGGAAGGCAAGACGCTCTCCCACCTGCTGCTTCTGTGCCGGATGTATCTGTCCCTTCTCGTAGGGGAACACTAGGTCGTTGGTGCACACCATGGCACTGTTGGGGATGACCTTTGTGGCATTGAATTGCTGTTCGCGCAACTTCGCTCCCGACGTGCCTTCCTCTCCGTCGCCATATACATAAGGAGCTATCTGCACGAAATAGAACGGGATGTCGCCCACCTTGAAGTCGCGACGCCACTGCTCCACCAACATCTTCAGTCGCTCGGTGTATTGTCCTGCTGGGTCGCCCACATTCGAGCAACCTTGGTAATAGAGTATTCCCTTGACGGTGTAGTTTAGTATAGGATGGAAGGTGGCGTTGCCCCAAAGCAGGGGATAGTGGAAATCCCACTCAAATCGGTCCTTCATCGTCGTTGAGTCAAGATTCTCCTTGGTGTATTTGGTGAGGTTGTCCTCGTCAATCCAACTCTCCACTCTCGTTCCTCCCTTGTTTGCCTCGATAAGTCCCACTGGCACATTGAGAGCCTTGCGCACGAGTTTGGCAAAGAAATATCCTGTTGCCGAGAACTCGCTCACGGTCTGTGGCGAACTGATGCGCCATGATGTGTCGGCATCGTCGAGCGGTTGGGTACTCATTCTACTCGGTATCTTTGCCGAGCGTACACCGTCGGCAGCATTGAGCACCTCAAGGTTATAGTTTACCACCGGACACTGACCGAATCCCTTCACAGGCATTTCCATGTTGCTCTGTCCGGCGCACACCCACACCTCTCCCGAGAGGATATTGCTCACAGTTACAAGCTCACCGTCGTCGAATGTCACTGACAGCGGTGTGAACGATGCCTCGGGCGACTTCACGCTGACTATCCATTTTCCCTCCTTGTCAGCTTTCGCCTCATAGGTATCAGCCGACCATGAGGTAGTCACCTTCACCTTCTTTCCGGGCTTGTCCCACCCCCAAAGGCGCACGTCGCTCTGCTGTTGTATCACCATGCCGTCACTGATAAGATGTGGCAGCTTTACCTTCGCACTACTGCCAAAAAACATTGAAGCAGCGGCTGCAAACATTAAAAATCGTTTATTCATTTTATCTTCTTTGGTTTTTGGGTGCAATATTACAAAAAAATACGTATCTTTGCAAATGATTTGGCAAAAAAGGCTGAATATTGAACAAAAAATAACATTATTATATAAAAACAATGAGCAAATCAAGATTTCTTTTGTCACTTCTCTTTGTCGTGACATCCATCCTAAGTGCTTCGGCTCAAAAGCCGAAAGTGTTCGACCTATGGCCTAACGGTTGCCCCACGGCAAGTGAAAACCCTCAAGACACAGCCCGCGTGTGGCTCTATCTCCCCAAAGCCGAAAAGTCCACCGGCCGCTCCGTGGTGATATGTCCCGGTGGCGGCTACTCTCATCTCGCCATGAACCACGAGGGCCACGAGTGGGCTCCTTTCTTTAATAACATGGGAATAGCCGTGATGGTGCTCAAATACCGTATGCCCCACGGCAATTGGCAGGTGCCCGTAGAGGATGCCGAGGAGGCAGTGAGGATGTTGCGCCGCAATGCCTCGTTGTGGAACATCAAGCCCGACGACATCGGCATTATGGGTTCGTCGGCAGGAGGCCACTTGGCATCCACGATTGCCACGAGGTCGAGGGGCGATGCTGCGCCCAACTTCCAGATTCTCTTCTATCCTGTCATCACGATGGACCCGAGCTTCACCCACAGGGGCTCCCACGACAATCTTCTCGGCAAGGATGTGAAGAAAAAGACCGAACGCGAATTCAGTAGCGACCAACAGGTGACGAGGGTTACTCCGCGAGCCTTCATCACCCTTAGCGACGACGATGCCGCGGTGTTGCCTGCCAACGGCACCAACTATTATTTCGAGTGCTATCGCCACGATGTGCCAGCCTCGCTCCACATCTATCCCTCGGGAGGCCACGGATGGGGCATACGCAGCAGTTTCGCCTTCCATGTCGAGATGATGCAGGAACTCAGGTCCTGGCTTCTGAGCTTTTAGACGATAGGCAATGATATGCCGTTGATCTTCTGATAAACATCGAGGGCATACACATCAGTCATGCCGCTGATATAGTCGAGCACCGCCATGATGCGCGACTCAAGGTCGGCGGCATGAATGTCGTATTGACTGCTCACTCGGCAGATGAGCTGCTGCGAGTAGTAGCGGTCGGGATGCAACACCGCCTCGGTCATTTGGTCCATCAGCGTCTCCATGATCTTATAACCGGCCAACTCCACGTCGAGCACCGGTTTGCTGTGGTATATCTTCTCCATCGACACCTCGCAGCATCTCTCGTATGCCTTTCTCTGTCGCTCACTCACATGCTGGATGAGCGAGCCCTGGAATGTTCCGTTGAGTATTGCGTCCTCGTTATCCACGAATGCCTTCACACACTCGTTTTCCAACTTCCCGATGGCACAGGCTCGCATATACACAATCATCTCGTTTTTGTCGGTCATTCCCTCGTCGGAGATTCTCTTACGTATGCCGCCCTGCACCTTCTCGTCGAAGAAGGCGAGCAGCAAGTCAGCCGTTTCTTCGAATGACAAAATCTTTAACTTATGTGAATCCTCGATGTCCATTATCTCATAACATATATCATCTGCAGCCTCAACGAGATACACCAACGGATGGCGGGCATATTTCAGCGGTTCTCCCTCAGCCGACAGTCTCAGGAGTCCCATTTCTTCGGCTATTCGCTGAAAGAACTCCTCCTCTGAGGCAAAGAAACCGAACTTCCCCTTTTTGCCTGCACACGAAGCCGCCCACGGATATTTCACGATGGAGGCAAGCATTGAATAAGTCATTACAAATCCACCCTTTCGCCTGCCCTTGAACTGGTGCGACAGTATGCGGAAGGCATTGGCATTTCCCTCGAAGTGGGTGATGTCGTCCCAAAATCTCGCCGACACTCTCTCGCGTAGTGCCTGGCCCTTTCCCTCGGTGAAGAATGTCTGTATCGCCTTCTCGCCCGAATGACCGAACGGCGGATTGCCCATGTCGTGGGCGAGGCATGCAGCCGACACTATCTGTCCAAGTTCCTCAAACAGTGTGTTTCGCAGTTCGGGATAGCGGTTGCCAATCAACGCTCTCGACACGTCGTTGCCGAGAGACATTCCCACCGATGCCACCTCAAGGCAATGAGTGAGACGATTATGCACAAACACACTGCCCGGCAGCGGAAACACCTGGGTCTTGTTCTGCATTCGCCTAAAGGGCGCCGAGAAGATCAGGCGGTCATAGTCACGCTTGAATTCGGTACGGTCGTCGTGTCGCTCGGGGTGATGGTCTTCCTGTCCGAGTCGCTTGTTTGTTATTAGTTGTTTCCAGTTCATATTCTCATTTTTGGTGCAAAATTACTCGTTTTCTTCTAAAAACGCCAATTATATCATAAAAATAATGTAAAAAAATACATATTTTGTAAGGAAATGGCTATAATCTCAATTTATTTTCCTAATTTTGCAGAAAATTTGAAGATTAAAAATGTTACAGATAAAAGTTATCAACAAGGGGCATCAGCAACTACCCGCTTATGCCACACCCCAAAGCGCAGGTATGGACTTGCGCGCCAATCTCGAAGCGCCAGTGGTAATCAAACCAATGGAGCGCCGACTCATCGGCACCGGTCTGCACATAGCACTGCCCGTGGGTTACGAGGCACAGATACGCCCTCGCAGCGGTCTTGCCCTTAAGCATGGCATCACCGTGCTCAACACTCCAGGCACTGTGGATGCCGACTATCGCGGCGAGATCATGGTGCTGCTCGTCAATCTCTCCAACGCCGACTTCACCGTGAACGACGGTGAGCGCATAGCCCAAATGGTGATAGCACGCCATGAGCAGGGCGAATTCCTTGTAGTCAGCGAGCTCGACGAGACTGAGCGAGGCGAAGGCGGATATGGACACACGGGGGTGTCGTGATTTTATAAATCACGAAATTAAAGAAACGAAGTTCGACGAAGTCAATTAAAAAATTTAAGAATTAAAGTTCTTGAAAGTAAAGTTATTCATATTGGGGATATTGATGTCCTCGCAGATTTTAGCTAACGCACATGAAGCGGACGACTCCCAGCGTTACGACAGACTCTTTCTCGAAGCAATGATCGAGAGAGAGAAGGGCAACGATGCCGCTGCCTTCGAGATGCTGCACCACTGCCTCGACATCAATCCCGAGGCTTCGGAGGCCTACTACTTCCTCGCCCACTACTATCTTAGGATGAAGGACAACTCTAAGGCTCTCGCGGCATTCCAAAAGGCATCGCAGTTGGAGCCGGATAATGTCAACTACCTTGAGACACTCGCACAGATGTATCTGCAGAGCCAGGATCTGAATGCCGCCACCGAGACCTTCGAGCGCCTGTCCAAGGCAGAGCCCGACCGCGAGGATGTACTGGGTATGCTTGTACAACTATACGACAACGACGAGAAGTATTACCCCAAGGCCATTGCCGCCCTCGACCGCATGGAGCAGCTCGACGGCATGAATGAGCGCATATCCTATGCCAAGGCCGAGTTCTATCAGAAGATGGGCAATGGCAAGGCTGCCGTCGCAGAGATGAAAAAACTTGCCGACCAATACCCCAACGACCTCAACTACAGGGTGGCATATGCCGACATGCAGCTCGTCAACGACAACGAGAAAATGGCTATCGACATATATCGCGGCATACTCAAGGAGGAGCCAGCCAACAGTAAGGTGCTCATGTCAATGCGCACATATTACAAGGCACAAGGCAATACGATGGCAGCCGACTCCATGACTATCAATATCCTCACGTCGAGCAATGCCAACACCGACGAGAAAATCTATATCTTGCGCCAGGAGGTGATGGAGAATGAAAACATCGGAAGCGACTCTACCAAGGTCATCAACCTCTTTGAGCGCACCTTGCAGACCAAAGACACCGACCCCAGCATCGGAATCCTCTATGCCTCGTATATGGAACTGAAGAACATGCCCAAAGATAATATCAACAAGGTGCTTGAGGGCGTGTTGGAGAAAGCTCCCGACAACGCCTCTGCCCGACTCCAACTCATTGCCGACGCATGGGCGAAGAAGGATTTCGACCGTGTGGTCACCCTATGCTCAGCCGCACGCCAGTACAACCCCGACGAGATGGCATTCTACTACTACCAAGGTGTGGCACTATCCCAACAGGACAAGACCGACGAGGCTCTCGACACCTTCAAGAACGGTATCAGCGTCATCAACGAACAGAGCTCGCCCGACATCGTCTCCGACTTCTATGGCATCATGGGCGACCTGCTCCACGAGAAGGGAGAAATGCAGCAGGCATTCGCCGCCTACGACTCATGTCTGCAATGGAAACCCGACAACCTCAGTTGCCTCAACAACTACGCCTACTACATCAGCGAGTCGGGAGGCAATCTCGCCAAGGCCGAAGAGATGAGCTACAAGACCATCAAGGCCGAACCCAAGAACGCCACCTTCCTCGACACCTACGCCTGGATACTGTTCCAACAGGAGAGATATGCCGAGGCAAAGATATACATCGACCAGACACTGCAGTGCGACTCCGACTCCTCGGCAGTTATTGTCGAACACGCGGGCGACATCTACGCCAAGTGCGGCGACATCGACAAGGCAGTGCAACTATGGACCGATGCCCTCAAGAAGTCGCCAGACAACCGACTCCTGGCACGCAAGGCACGCCAGAGGAAATACATACGAGAAAATAAAAAATAAGGAATTCAACATAAAAAACAAAAACAAAATGAAAACCATCCATTTTATCAAGGTCGCACTCATCGCGTTACCATTGGCTTTTTTAGCCTCGTGCAAATCCCACAAGACCGTTGCCGAAGCACCAGTAGCACCACGCAGCATGGAATTGCAGGAAACACTCAACAAAGTGCTGGACAACCAGCAGACAGCTAAGTTCATCACGTCTAAAGTGAAGTTCCAGGTACAAGTGGGCTCACAGGACATGACTCTCACCGGCAATCTCAAGATGAAGCGCAACGATGTCATCCGTCTCCAGCTCATGGCATTCGGATTCGTCGAGGCAGCGCGCCTTGAGTTCACACGCGACTATGTTCTCATCATGGACCGCATCAACAAGCAGTACATGAAAGCACAATACGAGCAACTCGACTTCCTCCGCCAGAGCGGCATCAACTTCTACACCCTTCAGGCGCTCTTCTGGAACGAACTCTTCCAGCCGGGCGAGAAGGAGATTACCGCCGAACTCATGAACAAGTTCCAGACATCCGAAGAGGCTGGCGACGTCATCATCTCGATGGAGAAGGACAAACTGTCATATCGCTGGTTGGCTGAGAATGTGGGCGGACTTATCCACATGGCCAACATCGCCTACAACGACAAGTATCGCGGCAAGAGCCAGCTCAACTGGGACTACACCGACTATAAGGACCTCAGCAACAAGAAATTCCCCACTCGCAATGCCATTGTCTTCTCAACCCCCAAGTCGGAGGTGAAGATCAACATGACACTCAACTACATCAGCAACGAAAGCGACTGGGAAACACGCACTCCTGTGTCGGCCAAATACAAGGAGGTGACCGTGGATGACATTCTTCGCCGTTTTATGGCTCTCTAACCAATTGTAAATGAAAAGATTTCAAATAATATTCATTATACTATTCGCCTTCACGCTGGCTTCCTCCTCACAAACGAGGAAGCCGGCGCGAAAGAAGGCGTCAACAACATCTACTGCCAAGAAAAAAAGGCAGACTACAACAAAAAAGAAAAAGACAAACACTAACACCGCCAACTACGAGACTGCCTCTATTAAGGGTCTCAAGAACGAGCGGGCACAAATCAAAAAGCAAATTGCCGCCCAGCAGCAAAAGCTCCGCAAAAACGAGCGCGACGTGAAGGAGAGGCTGAAGAACCTCATGGTGATCAACTCCGAGATTGCCGACAAGCGTCGCACCATCGACACCATACGCCGCGACATCACCAAACTCGACGGCAATATCACCAAACTCAATTCCCAACTCGACGTTCTCGGCAAGGAACTCACCGACCGCAAGCAGAAATACGTCAAGTCGATGAGATACATGCACCGCAACCGCTCCATCCAGAGCCAACTGATGTTTATCTTCTCGGCAAAGAATTTCTCGCAGATGTACCGCCGTATGCGCTTCATGCGCGAGTATGCGTCATATCAGCGTGCCCAGGGCGAGGAGGTGAAGGCCAAGCAGAACGAAGTGACGCAGAAGCACCAGCAGCTCACTGCCACCAAGAAGCAGAAGAGCAACCTATTATATAAAGGAGAACAGGAGCGTCGCTCGCTCGAAGGCAAGCAGGTGGAGCAACAGAACGTGGTGAGCACACTGCAAAAACAGCAGAAGACCATACAAGGCATCATCGCCACACAACAGAAGCGTGATGCCGCCATCAATGCCCAGATCGACCGCCTCGTGGCCATCGAGGTGGAGAAAGCCCGCCAGAGGGCTATCGCCGAGGCAAAGCGCAAGGCAGCCGAGGAAGCCAAGCGTGCCGAGGCGGAGCGAAAGCGCAAGGCCGAGGAACTGGCACGAAAGCAAGCCGAACTCGCCCGCAAGCAGAAGGAGGCAGAGGCAGCCAAGCGCAAGGCTGAGGAGCAGCGCAACGAGGAAGACCGTCGCGCCATTGCCGAGGCAAAGAAACTGGAGCGCGAGGTAGAGGTTGCCAAGAAAGAGCAGTCGAAGCCCCTCGTCTATAACCTCGACTCCGAAGACCGCCGCATCAGTGGCAGTTTCGAGAGCAACCGCGGCCGTCTGCCCATGCCTATCACAGGCGGCTACCGCATAGTCAGCCATTTCGGACAATACAACGTCGAGGGTCTCAAGAATGTGCGTCTCGACAACAAGGGCATCAACATCCTTGGTTCTGCCGGAGCCAAGGCACGCAGCATCTTCGATGGCGAGGTGAGTGCCGTGTTCAGCATGGGTGGAGTCACAGGAGTGATGGTGCGCCACGGCAGCTACATCTCCGTCTATTGCAACCTCTCGTCGGTGAGTGTCCATCGCGGCCAGAAGGTGAGTGCCCGACAAGTCTTGGGCTCTGTGGGACAAGACAACATCCTCCAATTCCAATTACGCAAGGAAAGAGCCAAACTCAATCCCGAAGCATGGTTGGGAAGATAATATAAGCAAAATAAAGAACTAACATCATGAGAAGGATTATTACCTTTTGTGTGATGGCATTTTGTATTGCCATAACACCAACAGAGACAAAAGCACAAAATCCTCAAAAGGGTGACTATGGTTATCTTTACTGCCACATGAGTGGTCGTGGAGAATGGACTGCATACGCCATCAGTCGCGACGGCCTTAATTATCAAGATATCATAAACGGCGACAGCATCTTTTCACCTTATGAGCATGCGCGAATAGAAGGTGGAACAAGAGACGCTTACATCTGCCGCACTCACGACTGCAAGGGCTATCTGATGGTTACCACCGACATGTGTGTGAGGAAAAGCAATAAATGGGACAATTACGGAATCGACTTGTTGAGGTCGGACGACCTTATCAATTGGAAATCGGTGACATTCGACTTCCGCAAAGGAAGTAGCATTTTCTGCGACCCCGAATCACCGGATGTATATAAGGACTGGAGCAAGATAAATAGAGTATGGGCCCCACAAATATTTTGGGATCCCAACTATCAATGGAGTGACGGCAAGAAAGGCGGGTATTTCATATATTACTCATTATGGAACAGAGATGAGGAGGCATACGACAGAATGTATTACTCATACGCCGACGAGACGTTCACTCACCTCACAAAGCCACGTCTCCTCTTTGATTGGGGATATGCCACTATCGATGCCGACATCAATTATCTGCCTGCCGACGGACTCTATCACATGATGATTAAGAAGGAAGGCGGCAAACCAGGGTTATTCACATCAACAGCGCCTTCGCTAACAGGTCCATGGAGTTTACCTGACGATGAAGATTATATCGACTTTGAGGGCAATAAGAAATGTGAGGGTGTATCAGCTTTCCAGCTTGCCGGCGACGACACGTGGCACATCGGCTACATCGAGTATTCATCCAACCCAAAGCATTATCGTATTTGTCGTGCCGACAAGTATATGCGCAACTTTAACAGCCCAACAGACATAAAGGGGGTAAATGGTCCACAACACGGATCATTTATGCGCCTGACAAAAAAGGAATACAAGAAACTGGAAAAGTGGGGAAAATCAAAGGAATCTCACTGACAATAGCTTAGTGTCAGTTGGTAAATATTGATTATCGAAACACGGATTACCAGGGGTTTATCCAAGGTAATCCGTGTTTTCTATAACTACAGAATAGTAACATTTTCGACAATTGTATTTTCTATCATTGTCTTGTCGAATGCTTTCTTCTCGTCTTTCACATTGATGTTCTTAAAAGTAAAATCACGGAGAAGGTATTTATCACTTGTGCCAACATCAAAGAAGTTGCGACACTCCATCTGAATATTGGTCATCACAATATTGTTGCATCTACTTTTGGGCATATCAGAGCGATCCTCTGGATTGAAGAACTGTGTCCAGGGACGAACTACAAGGAAACTGCCAGTAGTACCTGAGATATTATCCACC